>Ga0208135_100151_pt1 | contig 54446 bp, 46 predicted proteins | sample AntDeeMetag02WF5_FD_184757 | JGI IMG/M metagenome (GOLD analysis project Ga0208135, IMG submission 184757) | Saline lake microbial communities from Deep Lake, Antarctica - Antarctic Deep Lake Metagenome 02WF5 (SPAdes) (version 2) | ecosystem: Environmental > Aquatic > Non-marine Saline and...
GACCGTTCAACAGATCGAGCGCAAGAACCGCGAAGCGTGGCGCTCGTTCTTCGCACTCAGAGAAAAGGGCGAAGCCAACGGCAAGCCCGGCTTCTGGGGCAACCAAGACGAGGGGCGCGAACTGCGGACATACATCCGAAACACGTCGTACTCGGTCGAATGGGGCGAACACTCCCGGCTCGAAATTCTTGTTGGCCAAGACCTGAAAGAGGAGTACGGTCTTGGATACCAAGAACGGCTTCGGCTCGAGGTTCAGGGCGATCCGAACTGGAAGGAGTACGACAAACAGGGCCGGTTGGAACTGTATTACGTCGATGTGAGCGAGACGTTCAGGGCCTTTCAGCCAGTCACAATCGACAATTCTCGACTGGCACACCCACTGGCGGACGAAACTGCCGCTCTGGACATCGGCGCAAACAATATCGTCGCTTGTACGGTTTCGACTGGCGATCAGTACCTGTACGAGGGCCGCGACCTGTTCAAGCGGTTCCGCGAGACTACGCAACGGATCGCAGAACTGCAATCGAAGCTCCGCGAAGGCCGGTACAGTTCGAAGCAAATCGACTCACTGTATCGACGCCGGACGCGACGGCGCAACCACGCAATGGACGCGATCGCTCGCGACGTGATCGAACGGCTGTACGACGAGGGCGTTTCGACAGTATATGTCGGCGATCTCACCGACGTACTCGAGACGCACTGGTCGGTTCGGACGAACGCCAAGTTGCACAACTTCTGGGCGTTCCGGCGGTTCATCAAGCGACTCAGTTGCACCGGCGAGGAGTACGGTATCACCGTCGAGGTTCGAACGGAAGCATGGACCTCGCAGACGTGTCCGAACTGCGGTTCGACCGAGGACACGACGCGACACCAGGACACGGTGACCTGTACCTGCGGCTTCGAGGGCCACGCGGACCTTTCGGCAAGCGAGACGTTCTTGAGGCGGCACGAAACAGACGTAGCACGGCCGATGGCACGGCCTGTGTGCCTCAAGTGGGACAGTCACGAATGGCTGGAGTCACCACGCTCTCCCCGTCCCAACGAGGAGCACACGAACCCGCAAGTTGCCTCCGTGGACTCGGCATAGCCGAGACTCCCAGCGTGAGGAAACCCCGGCGTGAACGCCGGGGAGGATGTCATAGGACCGGACCGCTGTCGTCACCGGCGGGGCCGGACGGATCGGAAGCGCCGACTGTCGAACGCTCGCGGAAGAAGGTGCAAACGTTGTCGTCCTCGACGTGGACGCCGACGGCGCGCGGGAGGTCGCCAACGAAATCGACGAGACCGCTGCCAGTGGGGATGCAATGGCCCTCGAGTGCGATCTCACCGACCGACAGGACGTATCCGACTCGATGGACGAGGTCCGCGATGCCTTCGGCGGCGTCGACATCCTCGTGAACAACGCCGCGATGGTCGACGCGCGCTCCCGGCTTGCCGACTACGACGACGACATCTGGAACCGCGACGTGGAGATCAACCTCACCGGCACCTACAACATCAGCGCCGAGGTCTTCCCGGAAATGTGCGATCGTGGCTGGGGCCGGGTCGTGAACATGTCCTCGATGGCCGGCTGGTACGGCGGCTTCGGCCAGATATCCTATTCGGCGACGAAAGCCGCCATGATCGGCTTCGGCCGGACGATGGCGCTCGAGGGAGCCCAGTCCGGGGTGACCTCGAACGTCATCGCGCCCAACATCGTCGTCGGCGACTGGGCCGACATGAGCCCCGATGAACTCCGGGAGAACGTCGACGAGTACTACGCCCGCATCGCCGAGGCGACGCCGATGCGCCACCTCGGAACTGAGGAAGACGTGGCCAACATGGTCACCTACCTCTGCTCGGAGCAGACTACCTACGTCACCGGGCAGGTGATCGGCGTGACCGGCGGGATCGATCTATTCAGCTTTTGACCGCGAGCGGGGACCGGCCGCGGTCGCGCTGTCGTCACGTCGGCAGTCACTCGGGATACGCGTCGCGCCAGGGCCGCTGGCGCTCGACCGCGGCGCTTGCGGCGATCACGTCGTCGTCAGCATGGCGTGGGCCCGCGATCTGCATCCCGACGGGGAGCCCGTCGACGACGCCGGCCGGGACCGAGGCCGCAGGTTGGCCGGTGAGGTTGAACGGCTGCGTGAGCACCCAGCCCCGATACGGCTCGATCTCGACGCCGTCGATCGCCGTCGGTTCCTCGCCGTGGGGGAACGGCGTCGTCCCCGCGGTCGCCGTCACGAGGAGATCGTACTCCTCGAAGAGGTCAACCAGCCCGTCGAGGACGTGGGTCCGAACGACGTCAGCGCGTTTGTACTCCCGTGTGGTCGGCTCCTCGGCGTCCATGATGAGGTCGACGAGATACGGCCGAAGGCGGTCGCGATCCTCGCCGAGCGGATCGAACCCCTCGTCCTCGAGGTTCTCGAGCAGCGATCCCCACCGCACGGTCGCCATCGTGTAGTAGGCCTCGAGGATCTCCTCGTTGTCGTGTCCGAGGTCGGGATCGACCGCGTCGACGGTCGCGCCGGCGTGCTCGAGCGTCGAGACGGCGTCCTCGAGCACGTTGCGCACGGCGGGGTCGACGGGATAGATGCCCATATCAGGGCTGTACGCGACGTTCAGTTCGTCGATCGGCCGGTCGACCGCGGCGCGGTACTCGCCCCCCTTCGGGACCGAGAAGGGATCGCGCGGATGGGATCCGGCCATCACATCCAGCGACAGCGCCGCGTCTTCGACCGTCCGGGCCAGCGGCCCCTTCGTGGAGAACGGGGTGTGAGTAGCGAACGCATTCGGCCGGCTGACATTCGGGATCACGCCCTGCGTGGGTTTCAGTCCGTATACGCCACAGAAGCTCGCCGGGATCCGGACCGAGCCGCCGGCGTCAGAGCCGGGTGCGAGCGGGACGAGCCGGTCGCCGAGCGCCGCGCCGGCCCCGCCGGAGGAGCCACCCGAGACGCGGTCGGGATCGAACGGTGTTCCGGTCGGCCCGGCGACGCGGTTGTCGGTCGTCGTTCCGAGCCCGAACTCGGGCGTGTTCGTCTTCCCGACCACGATCGCGCCCGCCTCCCTGAGCCGGGCGACGAACGGCGAATCCGACTCGGCGACGCGGTCCTCGAAGAGCAGGGAGCCGGAGGTTGTCCGGACTCCCTCGACGTCGTCGAGATCCTTGATCGCGACGGGGACGCCGTGCAGCGGCCCGAGCGGCTCGCCATCGTCGATCGCGCGGTCGGCCTCGGCGGCCATCTCGCGGGCCAGATCGTCCGTGACGGTGACGAAGGCGTTCGTCCGATCGTTTCGGTCGTGGATCCGCTCGAGGGTGTCGTCGACGACCTCGGTCGGCGAGTACTCACCGTCCCGGATCGCTCTCGCGAGGCCGGCGGCCGTCGCGTGCGTGGGTGAAGCGACCATAGCGGTCAGTCTGTGATCCCCATCGACTTCGCGATCGTGTTCAGCTGAATCTCGTCGGTATCCTCGACGATCCGCAGGATGCGCGCCTGGTGGACCAGATCCATGCAGGGGTTCTCTTCGGCCAGCCCGTTCGCGCAGTCGTCCAGACTCTCGAGGATCAGTTCGGTCTCGTCGTCGGTGTCGAAGCTCACGCCGCCTGCGGTATTAGCTATCATGCCTAAATGTGAACGATATCCGTTGATTGCTTATTGCTGGGGTGTCTGCTCGTCGTCTTCGGCCTCGAGGACGATGTCGAACTCGTCGCGCAGCGATTTCTTGTCGAACTTCCCGGTCGAGGTCTTCGGAATCTCCTCGATGAACCGGTATTCGTCGGGCAGCCACCAGGAGGGGAACGTCTCCGAGAGGTGGGCCTCGAGGTCGTCCTCGTCTACGTCCGCGCCCGCGGTCGGCACAACGACGGCCATCGGCCGCTCCTGCCAGCGCTCGTGGTCGACCGCGATGACCGTCGCCTCGCGGACGCCCTCGTGAGCGATCAGTTCGTTCTCGAGTTGCACCGACGAGATCCACTCCCCGCCGGACTTGATGACGTCCTTGTCCCGGTCGACGATGTCGATGTATCCCATCTCGTCGCGGGTGGCGATGTCGCCGGTCCGCAGGAAGCCGTCCTCGGTAAAGGACTGCTCGTTTTCCTCGGGTCGGTTGTGGTAGCCGTCGGCCACCCAGGGGCTGCGAACCTGCAGTTCACCCATCGTCTCGCCGTCGGCGGGCACCTCCTCGCCGTCGTCGTCGAGTATGCGGATCTGCATACCCGGCACGGGCAGCCCCGCCTTCGCGCGGTACTCGTACTGCTCGTCGCTCGGTAGTTCGGCGACTTCCTTGCGGAGCGTGCTGAGCGACCCCAGCGGCGAGGTCTCGGTCATTCCCCACCCCTGGATGATCGGCGCGTCGTACTCCTCGTCGTACTTCCGGATGAGCGATTCGGGCGGCGCGGAGCCCCCGACCGTCAGCCGATCGATGTTCGAGATGTCGACCGTGGGATTCTCGTCGAGGAACTCGGCCATCTCGAGCCAGATCGTCGGCACTGCCGCGGAGAAGGTCACACCCTCCTCGTCGATCAGGCGCGCGATCGACTCCGGATCGGTGTGGACCGAGGGGAAGACCTGTTTGGCCCCGACGAGCGTCGCGCCGTAGGGAATTCCCCAGCCGTTGGCGTGGAACATGGGGACGACCGGGAGCACGGTGTCGCGCTCGCCGATCGCGTTGGCGTCGGTGTGACCGCCCATGATGCTGTGGAGGTACATCGCCCGGTGGGAGTAGGCGACGCCCTTGGGCAGCCCCGTCGTCCCCGAGGTGTGGCACATCCCGTACTCCGCGTCCTCGTCGATGTCCGGCCACTCGTACTCTGCCGGCTGCCCTTTGAGCAGCGATTCGTAGTCCGTGACCGGCTCGAGGCTCGTCTCCGGCACCTCGTCGTCGAGGACGACGTACTGCTCGACGGTGTCTAACTCGTCGGCGTTGGCCTCCACCTTTTCGATGAGGCCCGGATCGACGAAGATCACCCGGTCTTCGGCGTCGTCGATCGTGTGGACGAAGTGGTGGTCGGGCAGCCGCATGTTGCACATGTGGATCGACCGCCCCGAACACGCCGGCCCGAAGTAGAGTTCGTAGTGCCGGTAGTGGTTCGTTGCGACGACACCAACGCGGTCCCCCCGCTCGAGGCCGAGGTCGTCGAGCGCGTGCGCGAGTCGGTTGATCCGCTCGGACGCGTCGGCGTACGTGTAACGGTGGACGTTTCCGTCGGGCAGTTTCGTCACCAGTTCCCGGCCGGGAAACAGGTCGACCGCCCGCTCGAGTAACTTGTCAAGCGTTAACTGGGCACCCATCATGGTCGTCTGCAGTAATTCTGTCCAGCGACTTATGGTTTGGGTTGATATCGCTCCCGAAATTCGCTTGTGGGTCCATCACTGCCTCGTTTACGCGCTCAGCGCGGTTTTCGTCGGAGGCCGTCACCGCGACCGTGTCTACATTCCGTCGGCGGTGTCCTGTCAACGTAGCCGAAGCAGTATACCTGCGGTCGTGGAGCGGTGGACTATGCCATACGATAGTATATACAATGCAGTCGCTGACCGGTACGAGTCGGGGATGGGGTGGGACGAACATGTACACGTCGGCGCCGAGGAGTCGCTCAATATCGCCGAGGAGGCGCTGGGTCGTCACGCCGACTCCGACGAGACCGGCCTTCGCATCCGCGACTTCGAGCGCGGCGAGACCGAGACGTACACCTTCGCCGAACTCGCGGCGGCGGCGAATCGGGTCAGCAACTACCTGGTCGAACACACCGAGCGCGGCGACCGCGTCGGCGCGATGCTCCCGACGCGGCTCGAACTCTACGCCGTCGTCTTCGGCACGATTCAGGCCGGACGGATCTACCTGCCGCTCGCGCCCGTGTTCGGCCCCGACGCGCTGAACTACCGGCTCGAGGACTCGGGCGCGGCCGCGCTGTTCACGACGACCGAGGGCTGCGAGGTGGTCGATGGCGACCTGCCGGCACTCGAGCGCGTGGTCGCACTCGACGACGGTGACGCCGGCGGTGGGACTCTCGACGGTGGCGGGACGGTCGAGGGCGACGCGACGGTCGACGAGTACGACGCCGTCCGCGCCCGCGACGACGAGTTCGAGACCGTCGAGACGCACCCGAACGACCCCTACTCGCTGACCTACACCTCGGGGACGACGGGCCCGCCGAAGGGCGTCCCGACGAGCCATCGCGGCCCGATCGAACTCTACGCCTACTCCGAGTACGTCGTCGACCTCCGGCCGGACGACGTCTACCTCGTCGCGGCGTCGCCGTCGTGGTCCTACGGGCTCACCATGGGGACGATCATGTCCGGCGTCCGCGGGACGGCAATCGGCTGCTATCGCGGCCAATTTGATCCCCACGCGTTCTTCGAGACGCTCGAGGCGTGGGACGTCGACAACGCGATGATCCCGCCGACGGCGCTCAGACAGTCGCGGGCCGCCGGGATCGACCTCGAGGCGTGGGACATCGACCTCCGGGTGTTGATCTCGGCCAGCGAATCACTGGACGAGGAGACCGTCAACTGGTGCGAGGACGGACTGGGCGCGCCGCCCCAGGACGCCTACGGGCTGACGGAGGGCGGCATGGTCGTCTGCAACTACGCGTTCGACGACTGGGACGTAAAGCCCGGAAGTATGGGCAAAGTCACGCCCGGCGAGGAAGTGGCGCTGTTGGACGACGACGGAAACGAGGTCGATCAGGGCGAGGTCGGCGAGATCGCGATCAGACGCGACGAGGACGCGCGGGGATCGTACTGGGGTCGTCCAGAGGCGACCCTCGAGACCTTCACCGGCCTCTGGCTCCGAACCGGCGACCTCGCGCGGCGGGACGAGGACGGCTACTTCTGGTACGTCAGCCGGGCCGACGACGTTATCATCTCCGCGGGGTACCGGATCGGCCCCGCGGAAGTCGAGGAGACGCTGCTCGACCATCCCGCCGTCGAGGAGGCTGCCGTCGTCGGGGAAGACCACGAGACCCGCGGCCAGATCGTCAAAGCGTACGTCACCCTCGTCGGCGACCACGAACCGTCCGGAGAACTCGAGGTGGAACTGAGCGAGTTCGCCCGCGCGGAGCTCTCGAAACACGAGTACCCCCGCGAGATCGCGTTCCTCGACGCGCTTCCGAAGACCGCCAGCGGGAAGATCAAGCGCTCCGCGCTCGCTGAGTGATGACCAGTCGCGCCCCGACGACTACGCCGCTCACAGGATCACACCGCTCTCGCGGAGGTCGGCCAGTTCGTCCTCGTCGTACCCAACCGACGCGAGCAGGGCGTCGGTGTGCGCTCCGTGGCCCGGAACCGACTCGTCGTGGCTCTCGGGCACGTTAGACCCCGCTGCCGGAAACCCGACCCGCGGCGGCGCATCCGCCGGCCGCTCGATCAGTCCGCGCGCCTCGAGCTGGGGGTGCTCTGTGGCTTCGGCCGGCGTACACACCGGCCCGACCATCGTCTCGTCGGAGAGCGCCTCGAGCCACTCCTCCTGCGAGCGGCTCGCGAACAGCGACTCGAGTTCCTCGCGGACCGCCTCGAGTTCGGCCGGGTCGTCGGTGCCGTGAGCGTCGATCAGCCCCTCCCGTCCGGTCTCCTCGCAGAAGGCTTCCCAGAACTTCGGCTCGAGCGCCGCGAGCGTCACGTAGCGCCCGTCGGCTGCCTCGTACACGTCGTACCAGGGGTACCGTCCGGTGAGCGCGGTCTCGCCGGGCCGGGGATCGTCGCCGGTGAGTGCCTCGTGGGAAATCGCCTGCGAGAACGAGGCAACTACGTCGGTCATGGCCACGTCGATATACTCCCCGCCGTTACCGAGTTCGCGAGACAGGAGTCCGCCGACGATGCTGAAGGCCGCGAACAGCCCGCCGCCGAGGTCGCCGATCTGGTAGCCGGGGATCTGCGGTGCCATCGCCTCGTCCTCGCGAGTCATATCGAGCAGCCCCGCGAGCCCGACGTAGTTGAGGTCGTGGCCCGCGCGCTCGGCGTACGGCCCGGTTTGACCGTAGCCCGAGAGCGAGCAGTAGACGAGGTCCTCGTTGTACTCGAGCAGCGTTTCGTAGTCGATCTCGAGTCGCTCGGCGACGCCCGGTCGGAACTGTTCGAAGACGACGTCGGCGTCCGCGACGAGTCTGTAGAAGGCGTCCCGCCCCGCCGCCGATTTCAGGTCGACGGCGATGCTACGCTTGCCTCGATTGACGCTGTCGAACAGCGCGCTGACGTCGCGGTCCGTCGTCGGCGGTGTGTACCGCGCGTAATCCCCCGCGTCGGTGTCCTCGACTTTGATCACGTCAGCGCCCGCGTCGGCGAGCAGTTGCGTCGCATACGGGCCCGGAAGCAGGCGGGACAGGTCGAGTATTCGGACGGAATCGAGCTGCATGGTGCCACGTCCCGGTCTTCTCTCAAAAGCCTACTGTCGTCGAGCAACCAGCCACCGCGGCGACCGCTGCTGCGTCGGCAGTCGCCTCGTCTCGTCAGCCGCCGCCTCGTCTCGTCAGCCGCCGCCTCGTCTCGTCAGCCGCCGCCTCGTTCCGTCAGTCGTCGCCCTCGAGTTGCACTAACTCGTCGACGTCCGGGATATCGGCCGCGGCGTCCGTGATCTGTTGCATCCGATCGGTGTGTTTGTCGACCGCGTAGGCGGCCAGTCTCCCGTCCTCGAGGCCGACGCGTTCCTCGGGGTCGTCCGGCTGGAACCGCTCGTCCTCGGTGATCCCCTGGACGAGCGGGAGGAGTTCCTCGACCGTCCCCTCGACGATTGCGGGGTCGACGCCCTCGGCGATGAGCTTCTTGAGCTGGTTCATCCCGAAGCCGACGTGGCGGCCCTCGTCGCTGCGGATCTTCGTAAAGCCCTGGACGAGCCCCGGCAGGTGGGGAAGTTCGTCGAACTCGCCGCCGTAGGAGGTCTGCATCCCGTAGTACCCCGTCTGAGCGAGGATTCCCTCGACCGTGAGGTGGTAGTGGCAGTACGCCTTCGCCCGGTTCTCGGGCGTGTCCTCCTCGAGCAGCCGGAACTGCGCCTTCCGGTTGCGGTCGAACAGTTCGATGTACGGGTCGTTGAACCACCGCTCGTGGCGGGGGTTCGATCGCTCCCAGCCCAGTTCGTCTTCGACCGTCCAGATGACCTCCCGCCAGTAGCGATCGAAGAAGTCCGCGTGTTTGGCCTCCTCGTACATTTGGGTGGTCAGGAACAGCTGGTCGTCGATATTGTCGAGCACCGCACCTAGCGGTGCGAGATCCTCGGTGACCGCGTCCTCGCCCGCGCCGAACTTTGCGATGCCGTTGAGGGTGCCGTACCACGACTGCCGGTCGTACGATTCCGAAGCCTCGATGAACTCGAGGAGGTTCTCGACGTCTTCCTCGAGGTCGATCTCGCCGGGGTCCCAGTGTCGCTCGACCGCGTTTCGATAGTAGCGGTTCGATCTGGACTCCCGGTCCATCATCTCAGTTGGCGTGTACTCTGTTGCCATATGCCACATATGTTGACTCGGCTATTAAATGTACGGTCGCTGTCGGGTACACTCGACTCGCGAGGACTCCGTTCGGACCGTCTCGGCTGGCAGCCGACACGACACGGAACGGGGGTGCGGTCTGCGGTCAGTCGCCGCTCTCGCCGGTGTTCGCTCGCGAGGTGTCCCCGCTCGCGTCATCCGAGGCGCGTTGTGCCTCGCTCTCCTCGACGCGCTCGTGGACGTCGAGCGTGGTCATCGTTCGGTACGTTTCGATTCGGTCGGTCTTGGCGAGTCGGTATCTATAATAGACGTACGCGACGCCGAACCAGCCGATGAGGACCATGCCGACGACTGGTCGCTGGAGGAGCGTGACCAGCCAGAACGCGCCGGTGGCGACTCCCCCGCCCAGCACCGCGAGGAGGAGCCCGCGGTATCGGCGGAGTCGAAACGGGGCGTTGGCGTAGTGTGCCGGGAACTCCTGCGGCAGGTTCCAGAGGCCGATGGCACAGAAGAAGTACGCCGTGAGACTGGCCAGGCCGATGAACACGGAGAGTCCGACGATTTCGTCCGCGAGGGGGACGAGCACGAACGGCGGGACGCCGAGCACGGCGACGGCGTAATGGGGCGTGTCGAACCGGGGGTGAATCCGGGACAGCGACGCCGGGAGAATGCCGTCGCGACTCGCGCGCATGAGCGTCCGGGAGAAGACTAGCAGCGTCGTATTCACTGTGGTGACGACCGCGAAGATCGCGCCGGCGGCGACGACGTACTCGCCCCACCAGGGGAGGAATCTCGAGGCGGCGAGCGCGAGATCGGCTTCGTTCCCCAGTTCCACGTACGGAACGACCCCGACAAGGACGGCGATCAACCCCACGTAAAACAGCACGACGATACCAATACCGAGTCCCAGTACGAGCGGGATCGTCCGTCCGGGGTCGTCTATCTCCTCCCCGAGTTCGATCAGTAACCCGAATCCGAGGAACGGGTAGAACAGCGCCACGACCGCGAGCCCGAACCCGCCGTAATCCGGGAAGAACGGGGTGTAATTGGCGGTCTCGATCGCGGCTGCTCCGGGGACGATGAACGTCAGGAGTGAGACGACGAGACCGACGAAAAAGACGATCTGTACCTGCGCGACGACCCTGAGCCCGACGACGTTGACGAGCAAGACGAACCCGAGCAGGACGTAGATGAGCCACATCGACGGCACGTCGAAGAAGATTCGGGTGTACTCGGCGAAGCCGGTCGCCGTAATGAGCAACGACGCCCACGCGACGAGGGGGATCGTGAACGGGACCAGAAACCCCCAGTAGGGGGCTGTGAGACGAGAAATATAGACGTACAGGCCGCCGGCGACCGGCATCGCCGAGCCGAGCAAGGCGTTGTACAGGACGACGAACCCGGCCGGGATCGCTGCGAGCATGATCGCCAGGACGAGCGCCGGCCCCGCGGTTCCCGCCAGCGGCCCCGGCAAGACGAATATCGGGACCGAAATCGCGTTCCCGACCAGGAGCGCCAGCACCCCGAGGATGCCGATGCTCGAGGAGAGCGTCTCCCCGTCGCCGTCGGTAACCCCGCTCATTTCGTCGCCGAACGATCTTTGCGGCGGCGACGAATCGCGTAGTCGCGGAACCGTCGTCCGAGGACGAACCCGACGATACCGCCGAGGAACGGCGTGAGGACGAGCAGCGCCTGAACTGTCAGTACGGGGAGCACGATCCCGATGCCGAGACCGACTACGAGCCCTCCTTCGGGATACTGCGCCGCGGCTACCTCGCGCTCGACATCGTCCATCGCCGCCGGATCATCGCGGTACTGTCCGATTGCCATGTTATGAGCAACCATACCAATGATAAAATATCTTCGGGTGTTGACACTCGAGGAGTACCGTCGGAGAGAGCGCCGGCCGAACCGAGTAGCCACGTCAGTTGACAAGAACTAAGTCGATACTCGTGAAGAGTGCTGGCATGGCACAACAGAGTGCTGCCGTCGTCGGCGGCGGCATCATGGGCGCTGGCATCGCACAGGTACTCGCACGGAACGGCTACGACGTGGCCGTCCGCGAGATCAACGAGGAACTGGCCGACGAGGCGCGCGAACGCGTCATCTCGGGCAACTACGGACTCGAGGACGCCGTCGAAGGCGGCTATCTCTCCGAGGACGAGATGGACGAGGTGCTCGAGCGGATGACGTTCACGACGGACCTCGACGCGGCGACCGACGGGACCGAGTTCGTCATCGAGGCGGTGACGGAGAATCTCGCGATCAAGGGACAGGTCTTCCGCGACCTGGACGAGGTCACGGACGACCAGCCGCTGTACTCGAACACGAGCGGCTTCGCGGTGACCTCGATCGCCAACGCCGTCTCCGACCCATCTCGAGTCGCGGTGACGCACTTCTTCAACCCCGTCGCCGTCATGGACATGGTCGAGATCGTGCAAGCGCCCGAGACCGACGAGGCCGTCGTCGAGCGCGCCGAGGAGTTGATCGACGAACTCGGAAAAACGCGTGTTACCATCGATGACGACCCCGGTTCCTACGGCTTCCTCGCCAACCGCTGTCACGCGGCGATGCGCGAGGAGGCCCAGAAGATCGTCGACGAGGGCATCGCCACGGAGGAACAGGTCGACAAGGCGCTCGAGGACGGCTACAACCTCCCCGTCGGCCCGTTCTCGCTGACCGGCATCGGCGAGGAGTGGGACTGAGGGCTGTTTCCACAGCGGTGTGGACTCGTTTTTCGCTTCGGACCGACGAACCGACATGCGGTGGCGCGCGCTGTCGGTCGACCGAACGATAGTGAGGGCGGCCGATGATACTGCGCGAGGGATGAGCGAAGGAACGGAGTGACTGAGCGAATCGGCTGGGGAGGACGTGGAATCCCTAGTTGCCACGATAGCAGGACACCCTTATCAGCCAGTTCTAAACACCACTCAATGATTATTGTTAACCAAGATAGTGTGCGCTGCTATCGTGGCAATACGGAGGGACCACGCCCTCCCCAGCCGATTCGCTCGCTCTGCTCACGGTTCCCTTCAGTCACCGTTCGCTATCCGAGGCGCTCACAGTGTTCGCGCCTCGCACCGCTCACAGTGTTCGCGCCTCGCACCGCTCACAGTGTTCGCGCCTCGCACCGCTCACAGTGTTCGCGCCTCGCACCGCTCACAGTGTTCGCGCCTCGCACCGCTCACAGTGTTCGCGCCTCGCACCGCTCACAGTGTTCGCGCCTCGCACCGCTCACAGTGTTCGCGCCTCGCACCGCTCACAGTGTTCGCGCCTCGCACCGCTCACAGTGTTCGCGCCTCGCACCGCTCACTCATCCCTCGCGCAGTATCGAACCGCAGTTCGCTAGTCGCTCACTGCGGTTCAGCGCGCGCCACCGCAGGTCGAAAATCGGGCGGGAGTGAGACAGCGGTCGTCCGCCCTGTCCCGTTACTTCCCTTCGAATTCGGGCTCGCGGTCCTCGGCGAACGCCGCCGCGCCTTCCGCGTGGTCTTCCGTCTTGAGCAGTTCCTGGAAGAGCGACCGGTCGTACGCCAGCCCCTCCTCGAGCCCGGAGTGAACGGCCATATCCGCGGACTTCTTGATCCCCTGGATCGCCAGCGGTGCCTGTCCAGCGAGGTCGGTGACGAATTCGTCGACTTCGTCCTCGAACTCGTCGCCGGCGTAGACGTGACTGACGATCCCCTCCTCGCCCGCTCGTTCCGCCGAGATGTGTTTCCCGGTCATCGCGAGCTCCTTCGCGACGGCGGGACCGGCCAGTTTCTCGACGTACTGGACGCCGCCGGCACCGGGGAGGATGCCGAGATTCACTTCGGGGAAGCCGAACGTACTGCCCTCGCTGGCCAGCCGGAAGTCACAGGCTAGCGCGGTCTCGAGGCCGCCGCCGAGACAGTAGCCATCGATCTTTGCGATGACCGGGGCCGGGAAATCCCGGATGACGTCGTAGTGCGAGCGGGCCGAGGTGCCGCCGGCCGACTCATCGGAGAAGCCGCCGATGTCCGCCCCCGCACAGAAGGCCTTCTCGCCGGCACCCTCGAGCACCACGGCGCGCAGCGCGACGCCGTCGGCGTCCTCGTTCCGTTCCTCGAGGGACTTGAGCCCCGCGATGATGTCGTCTCTGAGCTGGCCGTTCAGCGCGTTCAACGCGTCCGGCCGGTTCATCGTGATCGTGCCGACGCCGCGCTCGTCGTCGTACTCTACCAGGACAGTATCGAAAGATTGGTCCATGCACGGTGATCTCGGCCAACAGTCAAAAAGTACACTGTTCGCCGTTTCAGGCGTCGTGAACTCGTTCTCCCGACGATTCTACCGGACATCGATTACAGACGTTGCGAGGCGAACGCCACCCGTTTGCTCGTCGTCATACGGAGCGATCGGGAGCGAGCCGACGATGCGATCGCTCGCTCGAGTCGCGTTCGAAGCCGCGGGTGACGGTGTTCGGGAAAATAGAGAACCATATACTATATCTGGTACTATGGGGTAGTTATCTTGTTTCATATATCTTATCGGGTTCCATTTCAAAAATCGGACTCGAGCGATAGACCGTCTTCTGCGGAAGGTTATGAGTCAGACATCAGTTTGGCGACGACCCGGTCGTGTTCGGCCCGAGAGACGTTGAAATCCCTCTAACTTGGTCGGAACTGATTGTCTCACACTTCTCGATGCTGTTACTGTCTCACTCATAGAGTACTAGATATGTTTCATCCCCCTCATAGTCAGTAGAGAGAAATTAGTTCCCATTTCGACGAACGGTGGACGATACTGCGCGCCGGCTCGAACGCTGCTCGAGCACCGGGACGAACGTGGTCGCCCGCTTCGACTGACGACTCAGACCGCCCGGTTCAGACCGCTCGGCTCAGAACGCCCGGAGGTCTTCGAGCACGGCTTCCGCACTGCCGTCGGCAATGACCTCGCGTGCCCGCTCGAGTCCGTCCTCGAGGCTATCGACATCCTGGCGGGCGTGCATTCGGAACGCGCCGTTGAGGACGATGGCGTCGGCGAAGTGTCCCTCGCGCTCACCGCTGAGGACGGCCTCGGTGATCGACGCGGAGTCGGCCGTCACGTCGTCGACCTCGAGGTCTTCGGCCTCCATCGCCATGCCGTAGTTCGCCGTTTCGATCTCGTAATCCTCGAAGGAATCCGCACCGTCGTCGCCGTCTCGATCCCACTCCGCGACCTTCGTATATCCGGGCCGGATGTCGTCGTAGCCCTCCATTCCCTGGAAGAAGATGGCCCGCGAGTAGTCGAGTCGCTCGCTCTCGGTGATCGTGTCGGTCAGCTTCTTCGCGAACGCGAGGTGGTAGAACGAGCCCAGGTGAACGTCGGCGTTCGCCGGGTTCCCGATCGTTTCGATCGTGTTGACGAACGTTCGGACGCCCATCTGATCGCGCCGGTCGTAGAGGTCCTGTATTCCGGGGTTGAAATTCGGCTGATAGTAGAAGCCAAAGCCGGTCTCGTCGACCATGTCCGCGCTTTCGCCGGGCTCGAGTTCGGTTCGGACGTCGAGCTCGTCGAGGACGTGTTTGTACGCCGTCGCTTTCTGCGTCGGGACCCGATCGCCGGAGTGGACGACGATGGGGGTGCCCGCAGCCGCGGCGACGATGCCGGCTCCGACGCCGAGGACGGCGGAGCTGTGTTTGCCGTCGTAGTTCGCCCCGCAGTCGACCGGATCGCACTCCGGCTCGGCGGTGACGACCGACTCCTCGCGCATGACGTCGGTGTAGGCCGCCAGCTCCGTCGGAATGTTTCGCTTCCAGCGATTGGCCAGCCAGAACGCGCCGAGCGTCGTTTCGTCCGGTTCGCCCGCCAGAATGCGCTGAAACGCCTCTCGAGCCTGTTCGCGAGTCATGTCGTCGGCCGACTTCGGGCCAGAGCCGATCACTGCCGTGAGCAGCCGCTTGAGCGGCCAGTCGCCGAATTCCTGGGTTGCGTGCGCCATGTTGTGCACCCGTTGGGTCGGATCGCGCAAAAGTCTCCCGCTTCCGGCGCTCGTTCGGCCGTCAATTGACGGGTTTCACACCGATAATCAGGTGAACCCCAAGAACGGCCCCGTCGCACGCGGTTCGAGTCGGACCCGAAAACGATACAGTCCCCTTCTCCCTAGGGCAACCAATGAGTAGCCTGTCGGGGGACTGGCGCGAGGCCATCGACGACGTGGACGCGGCGCTGATCGACGGCTATCAGAGCGGCTTTCCGATCGAAGCGCGCCCGTTCCGCCGCGTTGCCGCCGACCTCGGAATCAAGGAATCGGCGGCGGTCGACCGCGTCCGCACACTCCAGGAGGCAGGGATCGTCCGCCGGTTTGGTGCCGTCCTCAACCCGCCCGTGATCGGCTCGTCGACGCTCGCCGCGGTACGGGCACCCGCGGACCGCTTCGATGAGATCGCGACCGTCATTAACGACTACCGGCAAGTCAACCACAACTACGCTCGCGATCACGAGTGGAACATGTGGTTCGTTGTCACCGCCGGCTCGCGGGAGGCCCGCGACGAGATCCTCGCCGATATCGAGGATCGAACCGGCTGTGACGTGCTGAACCTGCCGATGCTGACCGACTACTACATCGACCTCGAGTTCCCCGTCGTCAATAGCGATCGGTTCGCACGCGAATCACTGGCGCGGCGCACCGACTCCTCGGCCACCCGGATCAGCGAGGAGGCCACGGGCGGTCTCTCCGCGCTCGAGGCCGAACTCCTCCTCGAGATTCAGGACGGGTTCCCGCTATCGGCGACGCCGTATCGCGATATCGCCGCGAACGTGGGGTATGCGGTCGAGGACGTGCTCGCGGCCGTCGAGCGATTGCTCGAGAGTGGCTGTCTCAAGCGCATCGGCTGCGTGATCAACCACGTCGTGACGGGCTTCGACGCCAACTGCATGGTCGTCTGGGACGTGCCTGACGAGTCCCTCGACGAGCGGGGCGAGCGTGCGGGCGAACTCTCCTACGTGACGCTCTGTTACCACCGACCGCGCCGGCCCGAGCAGGAGTGGCCGTACAACCTGTTCACGATGATCCACGGTCGCGACCCCGAGGCCGTCGACGCGAAGATCGACGAACTCGCCGCCGACTACCTCCCCGTCGACCACGAGCGGCTCTACTCGACCGAGACGCTGAAACAGACGGGCGCGCGCTACGACGAACTGGTCGGACGCTGACGGAATCGTTTCGATCGTTCCGGACCGTCGTCGTACACTCCGAATCGGAGGCGGGACCCGATTACCTCGTTTTTACGAATTTCGCGGCACCGTTCTGTTCGACGGTGATCCGATACGTCTCGTAGCTGAACTCGACTTCCATCTGTGATTCCGGTGCGGGCGGGTTCGAAAAGAGTTCGTCGAGCATGCCGTCGATGCAATCGTACATCGTTGGTAACTCGGCGTGCCCTCGATTTTCGATGTCCGCGACAACTTCGACGATCTGTATCGCTGGGTTCTCCGCGTCGGTATCCAGCTGCCGATGACGGATCTCTCGCTCAGTTCGATCTGACACAATAGACGCCTATCGGGAACCGCCGGCATAGCTAGTTCGTATCCGTACGGATGACTCTCGTGTGAATGAAGCATATAGGGCCGCCTTACTCGAGCGCTTCGGCCACGGCTTCGATCGGCGTCGGCGGCTCCTCGGTCGCGCCGGGCCCGTTCTCGAGTTGTGTCCGGCAGGAAGCACCGGGAGCGACGATGCGGTCGCCGTCGCTCTCGTCGACCTGCTCGTAGAGGATCGAGGCGATGGCATCGCTCATCGAGGCGTGTTCGGACTCGTAGCCGAAACTGCCAGCCATCCCGCAGCAGCCCGAATCGAGCGGGTCGACGGCGTAGCCGGCCCGCCGGAGCACGCCGACGGCGTGGTGGTCCTTCGCGACCGACTTCTGGTGGCAGTGGCCGTGATAGACCAACTCGTCGGTCGCCGCGCGCTCGTCGAAGGGGATCTCTTCGTCCAGCCGGAACGTATCGACGTACTCGCAGACGCCGTAGGTGGCGTTCGCGAGCGTCTCGGCGGCCTCGGTGGAGAGCAGATCGAGGTAGTCTCCCTGGAACATGACCGCGTCGGAGGGCTCGATGACGACCACGTCCCAGCCGTCCGCGACCCGCGGGGCGAGCGCGTTCACGTTCTCGCGAGCGGCGTCTTCTGCCTTCTCGAGGAATCCCTTCGAAAACGCCGGCCGACCGGTATCGCCGAGGTCGTCGGGGACGACGACGTGGACGCCGGCGGCCTCGAGCACGCGGACGGCCGCCTTCCCGGCGTTGGGATGGCTGTAGTTGGTGTAGGTATCTGGGTAAAGGACGACTTTGCGGGTGGCATCGGCCTCTCTGACGCGCGCGCCGCCGCGCTCGTGGAACCAATCCCGGAAGGTCTTCGCGTGGAACGTCGGCAGCGGCCGGTCGGCGTCGATCCCGAGGGTCACCTCGAGCGCCTTGCGGGCGCCCGGGAGCTTCGGCAGGGCGTTCGACAGCGGCGCGAGTCGGCTCCCCCACTTCGAGAGCGTCGACACGTTGGCGAAGAGTCGATCCCGGAGCGTCGCGCCGTTTCGCTGGTGGTACTCGTGGGTGACCTCGGCCTTGAGCTTCGCCATGTCGACCTCGCTGGGGCAGTCGATGGCACAGCCCTTGCAGCCGATACAGAGGCCCATTACCTCCTCGACGAACTCGTCGGAAACGGCCTCCTCGGGATCCAGGTCGCCGCTCATGGCCTGTCGAAGCGCGTTCGCGCGGCCCCTGGTCGCCGTAATCTCCTCCCGACTCGCCCGATAGGTCGGACACATCACGCCGCCCGTGGTCTCTTGCTCGCCGCGACAGCCCCCACAGCCGTGACAGAGCTCGACCATGCCCTGCATCCCGTTGTCGTTCTCCCACTCGAGCGCGGGCTCGAAGCCCGCCTCGAACTCGTAATCAGGGTCGAACCGCAGGTTCTCCCGCAGGTCGGTCGGATCATCCTCGCGGAAGACGACCTGTCCCGGATTGAGGATCCAGTCGGGATCGAACGCCGTCTTGAGGTCCTGAAAGGTCGCCCAGAGTTCGTCGCCGTAGCGTTTTTGATTCCACTGCGTGCGGGCGCGGCCGTCGCCGTGTTCGCCGGAGACCGACCCCCCTAATTCGACCACGAGGTCTGTCACGTCGTCCGCGATGCCGTGGAGTTGCTCGAGGCCTACTTCCGTCTTCGTGTTCACGAGCGGCCGGACGTGGAGCACGCCGGGGCCGGCGTGGGCGTAGAAACTGGCGTAGGTGTCGTGTTTCTCGAGGATCTCCTCGAAGCGCTCGACGAACTTCGGCAGCTTCGCGGGCGGGATCGCCGTGTCCTCGATGAAGGAGATGTGCTTCTCGTCGGTCGTCCGCGAGAGCAAGATCGGGAGGCCGGACTTGCGGAGCTTCCACAGTTTCGCGCGCTCGGCGTCGTCGTAGGCCTCTATGGCTTCGAGCGCGAGCGTCTCGGAATCGCTGCTCGGGGCGTCCTCGGCCGGCGTACCGGCGGGCATCGCCGACGGCACGCGGTCGGCGAGCAGGCCGGCGACCTGTTCCCTGCCGTGGTCGGCGTCGTCGGCGTAGAACTCCACCAGCAAAACGGCGTTCGTCCCCTCGGGGAGGATCTCGGTGACTGGGCCGAACTCCGCGGTGTCGCGAGCGAGGTCGAGTAACACGTCGTCGAGCACCTCGACCGCGGCGGGGTCGTGTGCGAGGATCGGCGCGACGTCCCGCATCGCCTCGTGGAGATCGGGATAGCACAGCAGCGAGACCGCCTTCGTCTCGGGGATCGGCTCGAGCGAGACGGTCGCCTCGGTGACGATCGCCAGCGTGCCCTCGCTGCCGGCCAGCAGGCGCGCGAGGTTGACGGTGCCCGGTTCGCCGGTCGCGTCGGCGGTTTCACCGCCTTCGTCTCGCGACGACGAAGTCGTCGCGCTGTCCTCACCACCCGGTAGTTCCTCCCCTCGCGCCTCCGCAACCAACCGGTCGAGGTTGTAGCCCGAGACGTTGCGCTTGAGGTCGGGATAGGTCTCCTCGATCAGGTCGGCCTCTTCCTCGAGGATCCGCTCGACTTCGGCGTAGATCCGGGCCTCGAGGTCGCCGTCGGGGTCGGCTCGCTCGCCGATCTCCTCGAGCGCGACCTCGCCAAAGCGGGTGACGGTGCCGTCGGCGAGGACGGCCTCGCACTCCTCGATGTAGGCGTCGGTCTTGCCGTATTGCAGCGAGTGCGAGCCGGTCGAGTTGTTGCCGATCGCGCCGCCGATGGCGCTCTTGTCGCCCCACGCGGGGTCCGGGGCGAACTTGAGGCCGTGGGGTTCGAGGGTCTCGTTCAACGTCCCGAGGATCGTCCCCGGCTGGACCGTCGCGGTGTGGCCGTCGGTGTCGATTTCGAGGATCTCGTTCATGTACCGTGTGAAATCCAGGACGACGGCCCGGTTGACCGTCTGGCCGGCGAGGCTCGTCCCGCCGCCCCGCGGGAGGACCGGAATCTCGCGCTCGGCGCAGTACTCGAGGATGCCCGACACGTCGGCCGTCGACTCCGGAAAGGCGACGGCGATCGGCGTCAGTTCGTAGGCACTTGCGTCGGTCGCGTACAGTTCGCGAGAGTAGGAGTCCGCACGGACCTCGCAGTCGACCAGTTCCTCGAGGTCCGCGACCAGGGCCGGTCGATCGACATCGTCGCTCCGATAGTCGTAGTTCGCTCGCCGGTCGGCGGCCGGGTCAGCGCTCGGCTCGAGAGACATACGTCACCTTTGCTCAGGGGTGGCTAAAAGTGCCTCCATTAGCGACGATTCGACCGGCTCCTCGATTCTCGGTGCGGATCGGACGGAACTGCTCGCTCGGTCGACCGCTGTCCACGAGTGGGAAGGGAAGCGGCCGGACGGCGGATCTCGAACCGCCCGACCAGCACGCGGGCTGACGTACTGGGAGTGGTGACCGACCGGAAAGATGGCCCCGTCGTTTTCCCACGTGCGCCCCCGGGGCCGCCGCCCGTGGTGTTGGGCGGTACCAGTTAGTAACAGGGGAACCGAAACAAACGATATGCCTAACTAGTAGGGGTTACCGCGAGCAGGCGTTCGAGGGCGGCTTTAACTCCGATTTCGGCTGTCGATTCCGCCCCCGGTTTCGGCTGTTGGCTCCGTCGCCATCACTCGAGGCGATTCGATCCATCGGTGTCGGGCTTGAGTCTACTCGTCGCCCCACTCGCCGCTCATGCCGACGCGCTCGCCGTCCTCCCAGACGTAGTAGCCCTCGCCGCTTTTCTTGCCGAGGTTGCCCGCCCGGACCTTCCGGCGCAGGGATTGGGGCGGCTTGAACCGCTCGCCCAGTTCCTCGCGGAGGTGCTCCGCGATGTGCAGGCGCACGTCCAGTCCGACGTGATCGGTCAGCTCGAGGGGCCCCATCGGGTGGCCGTACCCGATCTCCATCCCCTCGTCGATGTCGGCCGGGCTGGCGACGCCCTGTTCGACCATCCGGATCGCCTCGAGTCCCAGCGCGAGGCCGAGTCGCGAGGTGGCGAAGCCGGCCGTGTCCCGGACGACGACATCTTCCTTTTCGATGTCTCGGACGTAGTCGACGGCGAACTCCTCGGTGCGCTCGTCCGTCTGTTCGGCGATGACGATCTCCACCAGGTCCATGAGATGCGGCGGATTGAAGAAGTGCAGCCCGACGGCGCGTTCGGGGTGCTCGAGCGCGCTGGCCATCTCGGTCACCGACAGCGAGGAGGTGTTCGAGGCGATGACGGTGTCCTCGTCGGTCGCCGCTTCGATGTCCGCGAACACCTCCTGTTTGAGGTCCATGTCCTCGGGCACCGCCTCGACGACGAGGTCGGCGTCCGCGACGGCTTCCTCGAGGTCGGTCGTCCCCTCGATGCGCTCGAGGGTTTCCTCCATTTCTTCCTCGCTGATCTTGTCCCGGTCGACGCCGCCCTGGAGGTTGTCTCGGATCCCCTCGAGGCCGTTTTCGACGAACTCCGCCTCGATGTCGCGCAGCACGACGTCGTTGCCCGCCCTCGCGGACACCTGTGCGATTCCGTGGCCCATACTCCCCGCACCGAGAACCGTGACTTGCATACGTGAAGACACTGGGGAAACTATCAAAAGCGTTCCCTTTCGAACAAACGCCGTCAGTACGCTTCCGGACCGTGAATCGCTCTGCTCGAGACAGTAGTCCACGCGCCACTGCGACGTATCCGCGCTGTGCTGTACACGAGTCCAGTCCCTCGTTGGTCGCTAACTGAACCACGGATGCACAGTCGAATGACGAAGAACGGAGCTACTTTAGTTCCGGAGCGCGAGCCACTCACTACCAATGAGCGACAGCCAGCCAGTCGTCGTGCAGGCAGTCAGGACTCCGCAAGGGAAACACGGCGGCATCTACGCCGAAACCGGGAGCGAAGAGCTCTCGGTGCCGTTAGTAAACGAGATGCTCGAGCGAACGGGACTTTCCGGCGAGGACGTCGACGATATCCGGTGGGGGTGTGCCAAGCAGGTCAACGAACAGAGCAACAACATTGCGCGGGTCATTGCCCTCCTCTCCGATCTCGGCGAGGGAGTCCCGGGCACCACCATCGACCGGCTCTGTGCCTCCTCGGCGGAGGCGATTATGAGCGCCAGCGACGCCATCCGGGCGGGCCAGCGCGAGGTCATCGTCGCGGGCGGCGTCGAGAACATGTCCCGCAACGAACGCCGAAAGGGGATCGACTCCTATGCCGGCATCGCGGAACAGTACGACGCGGCCGGGCTCGCGATGGGCCAGACAGCCGAGACGGTCGCTCGAGAGTACGACATCTCTCGCGAGGAACAGGACGCGTACGGTGCCCGGAGCCAGCAGCGCGCGGTCGAGGCGACCGAGGCCGGTACGTTCGACGACGAAATCGTCCCCATCGAAACGGACGACGGGATCGTCACCGAGGACGAGGGTCTCCGTCCCGGCACGACGGCCGAAAAGATCGCCGGTCTGCCGCCCGCCTTCGAGGAAGAGGGCACCGTCACCGCCGCGAACGCCTCGCAGGTCTCCGACGGCGCTGCCGGCGTCCTGATCACGAGCGAGGAGTTCGCCGAGGAGCGGGACCTCGAGATCATGGCGGAAATCGGGGATCACAACGTCGCCGGCGTCGACCCCACGGTGATGGGGATCGGGCCCGTTCCGGCAGTCCGCGGAATCTGGGAGCGCAACGGTCGGTCGGCCGACGACTACGACCTCGTGGAACTCAACGAGGCCTTCGCGAGTCAGACGATCTACTGCCGGGACGAACTTGGCTTCGACGACGACAGCTTCAACGTCAACGGCGGGGCGATCGCCATCGGCCACCCGCTGGGTGCCTCCGGCGCGCGCCTCCCCGTGACGCTGATCCACGAACTCCAGCGCCGGGGCGGCGGGCTGGGCCTCTCGACGATGTGCGTCGGCTACGGGCAAGGCGCGGCCGTCGAGTTCAACGTCGACTGAGGCGGTCGAACTAGCCTTTTTGGTCTCTTCGCGAATAGTGCGGGACTTCTGGTCCCGCATACCGTGCGAACGGCACTTCGTGCCGTGAGCAGACGAAGTGAGCGAGAACTGCGGATGCGAACGGGAGGAACGACCGTGAGCGCAAGCGACGACCGAGACAACCGGTGGACGTGGCAGGGCGCGGCCGTCGAGTTCCGCGTGCCGGAGCGGTCGGGTCGGCTCGAGCAGACTCCGCTCGAGGCTCGAACCCGTGTGATGGACCGGGTCTCGAGTCCCGTCGCGTCCCCCTTCCGACAGCGTTCTCTGCAGAATTCAAATCCGTCCTCGAGTACAAATTCAACAGCTGAAATAGGGAGCCGTGGCCCTGAAAAAGCGTGCCAGCTATCCGGTAGCGGACTGCAAAAATACCGAGATATTCGCGTATCGGATCCGTCCTCGAGCGGAGCCCGATTACAGGATCTGGTCGGCGATGATGTTCTTCTGGATCTCGCTGGTACCCTCGTAGATCTTCGTGATGCGGGCGTCGCGGTAGTAGCGCTCGGCGGGGTAGTCCGTCACGTAGCCCGAGCCGCCGTGGACCTGAATGCCCTCGTCGGCGACTTCGACCGAAATCTCGCTTGCGAAGTACTTCGCCATGCTCGAGTACTGCGCGGCGATGTCCTGGTTCTCCTGCTCGACCTGGGTCGCCGCACGATACGTCAGCGAGCGGGCGGCCTCGACCTTGGTGGCCATCTCGGCGATCTTGTGCTGGATGGCCTGGAACTCGGAGATCTTCTGGTCGAACTGCTCGCGCTCGTTGGCGTACTCGATAGCGGCGTCGAGCGCACCCTGGGCGGCACCGACTGCCTGGGCGGCGACGTTAGTCCGGCCGGCGGCGAAGAACTCCATCAACTGATAGAAGCCCTTGTCGACTTCGCCGATGACGTTCTCCTCGGGGATGCGAACGTCGTCGATGATGACTTCGGCGAGGTCGGAGGCGCGGATACCGAGTTTGTTGTCGATCTTCTCGGTCTTGATGCCATCCCAGTCCATGTCGACGAGGAAGGCGGTGATGCCGCGGTGGCCCTCGCCGGGGTTCGTCTTGGCCATGAGGACGCCGACGTCGGCGACGGTCCCGTTGGTGATCCACATCTTGTTGCCGTTGGCGACGTACTCGTCGCCGTCCTTGTCGGCCTGCGTCTCGATGCCGGCCACGTTCGAGCCGTGGGCGGGCTCGGAGATCATGGACACGGACGCAATCTCGCCGTTTGCGATCTTGGGGAGCCACTCCTCTTTCATCCACTCGTCGCCGAACTCGATGATCATGTTCGAGCCGAAGCCGGCACTACCGATGGCCGAACCGATTCCCGGGTCGGCACGCCAGAGTTCCTCGGTAACGATGGTGCTGGCGATCTTGTCCATCCCGGCACCGCCGTACTCGAGCGGGATACTCGGTGCGACGAAGTCGTACTCGGCGGCCTTCTTGCGGAGTTCCTCGGGGTACTTCCCTTCCTGATCATGTTCCTCGGCGACCGGTACCATCTCGTTTTCGCCGAACTCGCGGACGGCGTCGCGAATCGCCTCGTGTTCGTCGGACAGGGTGAATGCCATGCATCACCGAACGTGTGCCGGTACCAAAATAGCTTCGATATATTCAACAGTTGCAAGGTATCGCCGACCACGTTCTAACGTTGTTAAGGAAGTTTCGGGACCCGCTCGTCTCGTGGAACGGCAGGTTCCGTCGCGAACCGCCCGCAGGCCGCTTTCGAACCGGCTACGACTCGTCGCGGAGCTCGAACTTCTGGACCTTGCCGGTCGTCGTCCGCGGGAGTTCCTCGACGAGCTCGACCTCGCGGGGGTGTTTGTACTCCGCGAGGTTCTCGAGGCAGTACTGCTTGATGTCCTCGGGGGTCGCCTCGGCGTCGGGAGTCGGGACGATGAACGCTTTCACGGTCTCGCCGCGGCGCTCGTCCGGGATCCCGACGACGGCGGCGTCGGCTACGTCGGGGTGCTCGAAGAGGAGCTCCTCGACTTCGCGCGGATAGACGTTGTAGCCGCCGGTGACGATCATGTGCTTCTCGCGGTCGACGACGTAGAAGAAGTCGTCCTCGTCCCAGTAGCCGATGTCGCCGGTGTGGAACCAGCGCTTGCCGTCCTCGTACGTGAAGGCCTCGTCGTTGGCCTCGGGCAGTCCGTAGTACTCTTTCATCACGTTGGGGCCGTGGATGACGAGCTCGCCCGTGATATCGTGGATCGCGGCCTCCTCCTCGTCGATCGGCCCCTCCTCGACGCGCGGGACCTCCTCGAAGTCCTCGTCGACGATCTTCGCCTCGACGCCCTCGAGCGGCCGGCCGATACTCCCCTTCCGGCGAGCGTCCCCGCGGTTGGCGTGGGTGACCGGGCTCGTCTCGGTCAGCCCGTACCCCTCGTAGAGCTCGACGCCCCACAGCTCCTCGAAGCGCTCTAAGACCTCGATCGGCAGGCTCGAGCCGCCGGAGTTGACGAAGCGAAGCGCCTCGAACTCGTAGCTCTCGGCGTCGGGTTGGTTGATCATGTCGTTGAACATCGCCGGCACGCCGAACATGATCGTGATGTTTTGATCCTCGAGGAGGTCCATCACGGTCGGAGCATCCCACTCGGAGACGGGGTAGTAGGTGCCGCCGCTGTACATCGCGCCGTTCATGACGACGGACATGCCGTAGATGTGAAACAGTGGCAGGGTGCCGACGAGCCGGTCGGAGGCCTGAAACCCGCCTGGAGGGACGTCCGCGTTCGCTCGCGTCGTCCAGCCGATGTTGTGATGCGTGAGGAGGACGCCCTTTGGCGTGCCGGTGGTCCCCGACGTGTAGGGCTGGACCGCGATGTCGTCGTCCGCGCGGTCGACGATGCCCTTCGTCTCGTCGGCGAGGAAGTCGTCGAACTCGGTGGCCCCCTCGACGTCCGCACCCACGCTGATCACCTGTTCGACCTCGGTGTCGTCCTGGACCTCGAGGACGTTCGGAACGAGATCGGCCAGCGCGACGACGGCTTTGGCCCCGCTGTCGCCGAGCATGTGGCTGATCTCTCGAGCCTTGTACTGGGGATTCATCGGAACGATGATCCCGCCGGCACGCAGGGTGCCGTAAAAGGCCGTGACGAACTGCGGCAGGTTCGGCAGGTAGATCCCGACCCGGTCGCCCTCGCCGATTCCGCGGTTCTCGAGGGCCTGCGCGAACTGGCCGGTTCGCTCCCAGAACTCCTCGTAGCTCAGTTCCGTCCCCTCATACGCGATCGCGGCCGAGTCCGGATGTTCCTCGACGGTCTCGGCGACGTCCGTCACAAGATTTGTCATACCCTGCGTATTGTTGTCAGGGCGACTCAAAAGGATTGTTACTCGCGAATTCCATTTACTTCGGTTGTTCGAAGAACTGGGATCGAGTGGCCGACGAGGCCGGTCAGTCGTCGTTTCTGGCAGGTGACACGGTTGTGGCTGGTGACCGGTTGAGGTGGGCAAGTCCGAGACTGCCGAGAGTGAGGATTGCCGCGGCCACCTGGACCATCGTCGCCATGCTGTTTCCAATGACGACGCTCGTGGCGGGGGCGTACATCGCCGCGAACGCCAGCACGAGGTACGCGAACCGTTGGGGGAGGCTGAGTACGTTTCGACCGTTGTATCCGATAGTGGTGGCTGTTAGCGCGAGAACGCCGGCGAACACGGCGAACGTCGCGACCGGTGTAGCCGTCCATGACCAGTTCACGAGACTGTCGTTGGCGACCAGCGCGAACGGGATGAGGAACCCAGCAGCACCGATGCGTAGTGCTTGCTTGGCGGACGTCATGAACCCGCTGTTGGCAATTCGCGAGCCGACGGCTACGGCCACTGCGACGGGCGGTGTGATAGCTGACAGCATCGCGAAGTAGAACACGAACAGGTGGGCCGTAATCTCGGTGACGCCGAGGTCCTGCAGCGGCGCAGTCAGGAGCGTCGCCACCAGAATGTAGGCGGCCGGCGTTGGCATTCCCAGTCCGAACAGGATGCTCGTGATCATCGCCAGCAGGAGGACGACTACGAGGACGCCGCCACCCAGCGCCACCATCCTGACGCTGATTACGGAGGTGAGTCCGGTTTGGGTGAGCATAGCGATGATGAGTCCCATCGCAGCCAGAACGCCCACGAGCGGCGCCATGTCCATTGCCCCCTTCCGGAACCCGTTGAGGGTGGTGTACAGCGTCCGGAACGATGTTACGGCGATTCCTTCGAGGAGACTTGACGTCTCATCACCGCTGGTGCGTTCGGCGGTGGAACCGCGATTCACTTGCTCGGGGAAGAACCTCGTCCCGACGAGTATCAACTGGTCGCGGACGAACATCGTCCCGATCATGGTTATCACGGTGTAGAGCCCCGCGGCCATCGGCGAGAGCTGCATAACCACGAGGGTGTACAGCAGGACCGCCATCGGGATGCCGAAGTGTCCACCGTTGAAGAATCGCACCAGAGAGCCGACAAATTCGCCAAACACTGTCTCCCTCCCATTGCTGGACGCTATCGCTTGAAGCAGGCGAGCGCCGAGGAGGACCACGGCGGTCATAGGGGCCGAGAGGAGCAGACCGAACAAGAGGACCGAATGCAGGACGTAGAACGTCCCGCAGAGTAAGGCGAAGTAGAGCGTCGTGGTCAACGCCTTGACGCTGAACAGTGATCCGAGGATGCCGCCTTCGTTGACGTCCTCAGTGACCCACCCGTAGCGCAACACGGCGAATTGGACCGCGATACCGGCGCTGAAGTAGAACAGCAGTGCCGGGATAAGGGCCGCACGGATAATTTCGACGTAGGAGACGCCGATGATGTCCGCCATCAGGAAGGCGGCCACGCCCATAACTGGGGGCATGATCTGCCCGCCCGAAGACGCGACGCTTTCGATGGCGGCCGCGTAGTCGGAGCGGACGCCTTGGCGCTTCATCATTGGGATCGTGAACGAACCGGTGGTCGCGGTGTTGGCCGCGGCGCTACCGGTGATCGACCCCATCGCCATGCTGGAGATGACGGCGACGTGGACGACACCGCTCCGGAGGTTGTTCCCGATTTTCTGGCCGGCATCGAGAATGAAATCCAGCGCACCGTAGGCCCGGGCCAGCCCCGCAAACATAATGAAGATGGCCACCCAGGTGGCACCGACCTCCATGATGAAGCTGAAAACCCCGGAGATTCGAACTGCGCCGAACGTCACGACGTCCGTCATGCTGAACCCCGGGTGGGACAGGAATCCGGGCATCGATTCGCCGAACAGCGCGTACAGTACCGATGCCAGTGCGACCAGCGAGATCGACCAACCGTACGCGCGACGTGTCGCATCGATAGTCAGCGCAATGATGACGAGGCCGACGTAGAGATCGGTATTGTTGAAGCCGAATACGATGGCATCGCGCGACAGCCGGAAGAACTCCGTATACACGTAGTAGCCCACGCCTAGACCCGCCCCGGCGGCGATCAGACAGACGACTGCGTCAATCCCTCTGACGATGCCGAACTGCCTGTGGCTCAATATGCGCGTGAAGGAACTTCTCGCGCTCTCGTCAGTGCGGTTCTCTATCAGTTTCAGCGCCTGTGAGAGGTAGTAGAGGCTGATCCCGACGCCGAAGAAGGCGACTGCGAACTTCGTTCGGACGATCGGGCGGACGTACGCGAAGACGAGCGTCCCGAAGGTGAGCAGGACGGCCATGAAAGTGATGATACCAAACAGGACCTGCTCGACAGCCGGGCGCTGTCGAAAGTCGGCGAACGCCTCCCGCGGGTGTGGTTCCTCCGTGTCGGTTGATGTTTCGCTCATGATAATGTGAAACAGGGGTGTCCGATATGTGTATTAGGACGCTGAGGGTGATCGACGAAGCAGTTCACTCTCCGATTTCGTACTCGTCGTTCCAGACGCCCTTCTCCTGGTAGAATTCGGCTGCGGCCGGATGGAACGGGATGGTTGTGTATCCGTTCATCGTGAAGTGCTCTCCGTCGGACATCGGGCCGAGAAGGGCGTTGTCCTCGCCCAGTCTCTCGCGTTGCTCCCAGAGCGTCTCCAAGAACGACGTCAGGGTCTCGTCGCTGAAGTCATCGCGCACGACGAAGTTATACGACAGGCCGGGCGTATTCAGCGTGTCCGGCGCGTAGCCATAGTTGTCCATTCCGGTCGTATCGACCGAGTTCATGATGATGGCGGGATCTTCCTCGAGCTCCGAGACGACGTCGTCGGACCACTGAAGCAGTCGCAGGTCGACCGTCCCTTTCATCTGTTGGAGCCATCCAGGCTCGACGCTGCCGTTGATGAACGTCCCGGCCCCCGCGTCGAGGCGCCCCTCGCTCATCGCACTGCCCTGCTCGCCATAGTCCATGCTGACGCGTTCGTATTCCTCCGTGACGAAGCTCAGCGCGTACTCGAGCATCTCTGCAGTCCCGGATCCACGCGGTGTCGGCGAGATGCGGTCGCCGGACCCGATATCGGAGATGTTCGTCCAGCCGTCATTGCCAGAACAGAGGAACCACGCGAGGTCGTATAGATGGAACGCCTGCTGTGGCTGATAGCTCAGATCGGAGAAGGGATCTTCCTCGTTCGCGATCTTGCTCGCCGTCCAGTTTTGGATGTACGAGATGTCCGACTCGTCGTTCTGGAGGCGACCGATGTTGGCGTTGGTTCCCTCGCTCGGGCGAGCTTGGACATCGAGATCGGAGTTCTGCGTAACTGCGTTGGCGATGACCTGACTCATGCTGTACGCCGATGTCGTCTCCGTCGACGTGGTCATGATCATTTCACCGTCCTCTCCTGGTACCGTGTCCACAGAGGTTCCAGAGTCTTCAAAACATCCTGCCAGTGCTGTGAGGCCAAGTGCACCAGTAGCTCCTTTCAAGAACGTTCGCCGACGGCTAATGTCACCACTACTTTCAGACATAATATCCTCATTAACATCCGTGGGTGATATACTCTTCGCTATTGAAAAGACGGTTATTATATCCAACAATATACGAATATGAAAATACCATTATCCAGATATATTTATAATTCTAAGGAATAGTGTATAGAATGTAATTAAGATTGTCATAATTCCTACTACCTAAATTAAATATGTTATTTAGAAGAATGACTAATTCTCGTTATCGGTCGTAAGAAGGAGATATCGGTTGGTTCCTCAATCTATCTACCTAGCAAGACGGCCCGATTCGTGAAGCTGTGGTCAACACAAACATCCAATAGATGGCACGTCCGGTTCGGACGAAAATCGGCTGCCTGGGTGGTAGATAATGGTACTACGATCGCTGCTTAGAAACGAAATATCGTGTCTCCACGTCGATTATCACGTGACACCCTGTATCGCAATACCTATTGTGCCATTCCCATAGGTCTAGGTATGCTGGATTTCGTTCAGCTCGAGGATGACCTCGACCAAGAAGAGCGGATGATCCGGGACACGGCCCGGGAGTTCGTCGAAGAGCACGTCAAACCCGATATCGGCGAACACTTCGAGAACGGGACGTTCCCGAAAGAGCTCATCACGAAGATGGGCGAACTCGGTTTCTACGCCCCCAATCTCGAGGGCTATGGCTCGCCGAACGTCTCCGAGACGGCTTACGGGCTCCTGATGCAGGAACTCGAGGCCGGCGACTCGGGGCTGCGCTCGATGGCGTCGGTCCAGGGGGCGCTCGTCATGTACCCGATCCGCGCCTACGGGAGCGAGGAGCAAAAGGAGGAGTGGCTGCCCGCGATGGGGCAAGGCGAGGCAATCGGCTGCTTCGGCCTCACCGAGCCCGAACACGGCTCGAACCCGTCGGCGATGGAGACCCGCGCGGCGGCCGACGGTGACGGCTACGTGCTGAACGGCTCGAAGACGTGGATCACGAACTCGCCGATTGCCGATGTCGCCATCGTCTGGGCGCGTGATAAGTCGGCCGAGGACGACCCCGTCCGCGGATTTCTGGTCGAGACCGACCGCGACGGCGTCTCGACGAACAAGATCACCGAGAAGCTCTCGCTGCGTGCGTCGATCACGGGCGAGATTGGCCTGAACGATGTCCACGTCCCCGAAGAGAACGTTCTTCCCGGCGTCTCGGGCATGAAGGGGCCGCTGTCTTGTCTCACGCAGGCCCGCTACGGCATCGCCTGGGGCGCAATCGGCGCTGCTCGAGACTGCTTCGAGGAGGCCCGTCAGTACGCCAAAGACCGCGACCAGTTCGGCGGTCCGATCGGCCGGTTCCAACTCCAACAGCGCAAGCTCGCGGAGATGGGCACCCAGATCACGCTGGCCCAGCTGCTGGCCCACCGCCTCGCAGAACTCAAAGAGCGCGGCGAGATGCGACCCCAGCACGTCTCGATGGCCAAGCGGAACAACGTGCGCACGGCACGCGATCAGGCCCGGATCGCCCGCGAAATGATCGGCGGCAACGGCATCACCACCGACTACTCGCCGATGCGCCACATGGCCAACATGGAGACGGTCTACACCTACGAGGGAACCCACGACATCCATACGCTCGTCCTCGGCGAGGAGTTCACCGGTATCCCCGCCTACCAGTAGCGACGCGAGTCGACGATTCGAACCGCGCTTTTTCTCTCCGACTCGAGTTCGAACTTAGGGACGACCGTCCCGCCTGCCAACACTTCTGTCCCAGTATCCGGAACATTGATTGCGGCGTGCGAACAGTATCGGATATGAACACGGATCGGGACGAGACCGAGACCGTCGGCGTCTCGACGACGCGAAAGACGTTCGAACTCCTCGAGGCGCTCAAAGCCGAGGAAGGGGTCACGATCGCGGCTCTCACGCAGCGGACCGACCTCCCAAAGAGTACCGTCTACCGCCACCTGCAGACGCTCACCGACATGGGCTACGTGATCGAGCGCGACGGGAAGTATTACGTTGGCTTCCGGTTCGTCGAACTCGGCGAGCAGGCCCGTTCCCGGAAAGTGGGTTACACGGCCGCCAAACGAGCGGTGTTCGAACTCGGCCAGGAGACCGACGAACGAGCGGTGTTCATCGTCGAAGAGGACGACGAGGCCGTCTACGTCCACCGCTACGGCAGTCTCTCGAACACGATGATCGGCCACCGGCGACCGCTCCACTCGATGGCCTCGGGCAAGATCATTCTCGCAGAGTGGGACGACGCCGCAGTCGACCGCTACATCGAGGAGGTGGGACTCGAGGCGATCACGTCGAACACGATCACCGATCCCGACGCGCTGTTCGACGAACTCGAGCGGATCCGTGACCGGGAGTACGCGGTGAACAATCAGGAACACATGGACGGACTCCGCGGTGTCTCCGTTCCCGTCTACACGCCCGACGACGAGTTCCTCGGATCGCTGGCCGTTTTCGGACCGACCAGCCGATTCACGGACGACTACGTTCACGATGAGCTCCCGACCCGGCTTCGGGATAAGGCGGGCGAGATCAGGATCACGCTCGCGTACGGCTGACGGCCGCCACGATCGGCCGACCGAGGACTCAACCGGCACACGTGGCTCTCGATCAACGCCGATATTTCATTCGACGAAACGACGATCGGACGGAGCGAAAACGGAGATCGCCCAGCGGCAGAGACGCATCGTCTCTCCCGGTCCCCGGAACGGAACATTCGAAATACAAACGGCTCGTTCCGCACACTGAAACGAAGACCGTCTGCCACCGAAACGACTTTCGTCGTCTTTCGGGTCAGTCCATTCGATGAACCATCAGCCGACAGGTCCCGGACCGGATCCGAAAGTTCTGCGCCTCATCCGAAAATACGACCTCGAGGGAGCCGGTGACGAACTCGAGGCACGGTGGACCCATCCCGAGAACCGAACGAGTCTGCGAGCGCTCGCCGAATCATTCAACGAACGAATCCTTCGGGCCGCACTCGACGATGCCGACGTCGAGACAATCACCGACGATGTCAGCCGCCTGTACGCCCTTCTCGATGGAGCCGAGGGGAGTCGCGGCGAGCAAACTGCAGCCAGACGGCGACTCGAGCGAGCGGGGGTCGACGCCGAGACGGTTCGAGCGGAGTTCGTCTCCTACGGCGCGATCCGATCGTATCTCACAGGTCACCGGGACGCGTCGCTTCCGGAACCCGACGCAGACGCTCGAGAGTCGGAGTCCAGAACGATCGAGGGCCTCCGACAGCGAACGGTCGCCGTGACCGAAAGCAAACTCGCTCGACTGCGGGATACCGACCATCTGCAACTCGGCTCATACCGTGTTCTCGCCGACCTGCAGGTCCTCTGTGAGGACTGTGGCCGACAGTACGATGTCGCTACGCTGCTCGAAACTGGTGCCTGCGAGTGCGGCGAGCAGTAGCGTCCCCGCGAGCCGGTGATCGCTCGGAAACCATAACAATCGTACTCCTGTTATGGGTTCCGCCGCGTTTCCCGGTTCGCTCCGGTACTGCTCGAGCAGATTCCGAATCTTCCTCGACTATCTGCCATATATGGAAATATTATGATTTTAGGATGCGGTAACCGGCCCCACTCGTATACTCTGATTCACTGAGATCCCATATACTCGCTCGCAAAACGTTACTAACCGGTTTATCTCAAATTCTGCGTGAATTATCGCTCGGTCCTCATCCCCGTTCTTAAAATTCAGATAAGTGGCGAAAACGCGGGTTTCTGCACGTTTCAGCCACGTACTGTGATACCTCGAAACAGAATGGCTAAAGTATACTATTACTTAGTAATTCTTCGAAGTAGTAGAATTGATATACTTCTATGAACGGTGCACATCATCAACGGACGGGTTCGGTTGACCGGACGGGCGGGACGACCCGACTCGACCGAGGGTTTATCAGACAATCCGCGGCCAACAGGGGCATGTCGGACCAACCCCGACGATCGCGACGGACAGTCCTTCGAATGCTCGGTGCGCTCACTGCGGGGACGATCGCCGCAGTGACGACTGCCGGTGCGAGCACCGGTGAAACGCCTGATCGACCGGATCACCCATCGAATTCCCGGAGACTGCGACCGCCGTTCCGCGGTTCGTCCTCGGCCGACGTCGCAATCGGCGATGTCCTCGACGGAACCGATCTCTACATCGGCGTCGTCGACCGGATCGTCGACGGAGACCACGTCGTCCTCCTGCTCGAGGACGGCGAGGCTGTCGTCGATCAACTCGTGCTACCGGTCGATCGGTTCGACGAGATCGAACCGGACGACATCCTGCTGAGCGCTGCCACCGACGGCGAATTACACGCCTACCGACGCGTTCCGTCGAAACCGAACGGCTGCCCTGATCCCGATTTCGAACGATTGTCGTCGGACGCCTGAGACGAACTCCTGTCAGTCAGTTCTGGCGCACCCGCATGGCGGTTCACGAGTGTGTCGGGACATAGCTACAGCAAATCGTCTGAAACGATGCCCCATGTGGCCCGTCGTCCGCTTCCAGCGCTCCGTTCGGGTCCACCGTCGACCGTTCGCTTCCAGCGCTGCCTCTTTCTCGAAGCAAGTGAACACATCACACGGCCAGAATCAGCAAGTACAACGTGTAATGCTCGGAAACGTGTTGTCATCTCTACGATGGTGAACACGGCCTCATTCGGGATCGAACTGGATCGCCCGGGGACCACCAGACTTCGGGCCGCCTTCTTTAGCGTGTGGTTCGTCGATCTCGTCGCAACGGTACTGTTCTTCACCGTCCCGTACGCGTACGAGATAAATCCCGTGACAGTCTTTCTTCACGACCTCTTCGGAATCGCCGGCGTCGTTTTCGCCGCCCTCATCTACGCCGGGTTCGTGCTCCTGATCGGCTACGTCCTCTCGACGCCGCTGGACATCGCCTTCGTCGCTACTATCGTTGGAATGTACGCCCTCTTCGCGAGCAACAACGTTGTTCTGCTCGTCTCACGCGAGCCGTTACTGGCCCCGATCGTTCCGTGACCGAGTCGACCATCGCGACGATCCGTCGATCGGAGGGGCGCACGAATCTGTAGTTCCTCGGTGACTCGAGTCGTCCGGTAGGCCGCTGGTTCGCAAAGTGGTTCGCCGCGAGAAGCGGGCCTCGAATGTGAACCGACGGACGACGATCTCACTCGCTTTGCTTGTGAGCGTGCGACTTTCAGGACTCAAATCCCCGTGGCAGCACATACTCTCGGTTCACGTTGTTCGCAGCAGAAATGGGCCAACTCGGATTTGGACCACCGGAAGACGTTCCGGGTCGCTCACCTTGTTCGCTCCCGGGCTGCGACTTCCGTAATTCAAATCCGAGTAGGGTTCCATATTTGCGGCTCGCGAGATTGCTCGCCGCAAAAGTATGGGCCAACTCGGATTTGAACCGAGAGCCTCCACCTTATCAGAGTGGCGCTCAACCTAATTGAGCTATTGGCCCGCGCCGTCTCCCTCGCACTCGGTAGTTGCCCGGTGGGACGTTTAAGCGTTTCTTTCTCTCCGACCCGTGATATTCGCTACCGAGCGAGGGGATCGTCGTCTCGCTCGTCCCCGTCGTCCGTGCCGTCGTCGCCGAACTCGATCGTGTACGAGTCTTCGGTGCTATCGACGGTGTAATCATCGTCGCCGAGGTCGTACGTCCCGCCGTCGGTCGGTTCGCTCTGTTCTCGAGCCGTCCCGTCGTCCGGGAAGCCGAACGTCCAGACTCCGCCGCTGGCGAAGCCGCCGGTCTTCTTGTCCGCGTACGGAACGATCACGAAGCGCTTGAGCGCGGCGCGGATCGGGATCCGCGTCAGCGGAACGGCGAGCAGGAAACCGATGAGGTCCGTTACCAGTCCGGGAGTCAACAGGAACGCGCCGGCGGCGATCAGCAAGCCGCCGTCGAGCAGTTCGTTCGTCGGCGGCTTCCCCTGTGACATCGAGCGTTGCATCTTCCGGATCGTTCGCCGCCCTTCGGCCCGAACGAGTAGCATACCGACCAGTCCCGTCAGGACGACGAGCAGCACCATCCCGACCCAGTTGACGAACCCGAACTGGGTGACGATGACCGCGAGTAACACGGCGTCGAGAAACGGGATGAGCAACAGCGCGAGGATCCACCGAAGCATACGCCAATCTAGTCGCCGAACGGTGAAAATCTTTTACTCTCGTTCCAGCGACGGATTCGCCGCCCGCGCCCGCTCGAGACCCGAATCCGGTACCGGAAGCGAACGAAGGGCTTACGCCGGCGACTCACGTCGATGCGGTATGAACGAGACGACGCGCGTCGAGTGGCGCGAGTGGGGAGGGGAGGTCTTCGACGAGGCCGCGGAGGCGGACGTTCCCATCTTGCTCTCGCTGACTGCGACGTGGTGTGATCACTGCCACGAGATGGACGCGGAGACCTACGCGGAACCTCGAATCGCGGCCAACGTCAACGATAGCTTCGTCCCCGTGCGAGTCGACGTGGACCGGCACCCGCGCGTTCGCGATCGGTACAATATGGGCGGCTTCCCGTCGACGGTCTTCCTCGCCCCGAACGGGAAGGTCCTGACCGGCGCCGGCTATCTCGGTCCCGACGGGATGCGACAGGTCCTCGACAGCGTCCGAACGATGTGGCAGACGAAAGGGACCGGCGCGGCGCGCGTTCCCCGTCCGCTCCGCGAGGACAACCCGCCCGCCGGCGAGTTGACGGCCGATATCGAACAGGGAATGCTCGGCCACCTCACCGACACGTACGACGAGACCGCCGGTGGCTGGGGCCAGCAACCGAAGTTCCCGCTGCCCGACGCACTCGAGTTCGCGCTCAAACGCGATCGGGAGATGGCGTTGCGATCCTACGACGCGGTCGGCGCGAACCTGCTCGATGAGTACGAGGGCGGCTTCTATCGCTTCGCGACCGAGCCCGACTGGTCGGGGCTCCAGCGCGAGAAACTGCTCGATTCGAACGGTGCGCTCGTGCGGGCGTTCGCCAACGCCTACCTGCTGACCGGCGCGGACGAGTACCGCGACCCCGCCGAGCGGACGATCGAGTATCTGACGGGCACCCTGTGGAACGGCGAGGTCGCCGCTTTCTCGAACAGTCAGGCTCCCGGCGAGGACGACGCGTACAGCCTCGACGCCACCGATCGGGCGGCCGCCGCGGAGCCGCCAGTCGACGAAGGGGTCTTCGCCGGATCCAACGCGCTGGCGATCGAGGGACTGCTCACCTACTACGCCTACACCGACGACGAGCGCGCCCGCCGGTACGCCGAACGCTCGCTCGAGACCCTCCGCGAGGACCTGCTCGCCGACGGTATCGTCGCGCACGCGCTCGAGGACGCCGATCGCGACGGCAACGGAGACCCCGTCCCCCTTCTCAGCAATCAGGCGCGCGTCCTCGGCGCGCTGACGACGGCCGCGAGCACGATCGATCCGTCCGTCCTCGCGGACGCGACGGCGATCGCCGACGCGACGATCGATCGCCTTCGCGACGAGGACTCGTTCCTCGACGGTCCCGCCGCGGGTGTCGGCCTGTGCGATCGGCCGCTCCGGCCGCTGGACTCCAACGTGGCGTTCGCGGACGGGCTGCTCGAGCTGGCCGTCCTGACCGGCGAGGATCGCTATCGCGAGGTCGCACGCGAGACGCTTGAGACCTTCGCCGGCGCGAGCGACCGCTTTGGCGTCCAGATCGCTCGCTACGCGACTGCGGTTTCCCGACTACTCGAGGGGCCGCTGGTGATCAGGGTCGCCGGCGAGCCCGGTTCCGATCTGCATCGCGCGGCGCTTCGGCTGGCTGACCATGAGAAGGTCGTCGTCCCCGACGCCGATGCCCTCGAGGCGGGAACGGCGCGAGCCGAACTGGGCGATCGTGTCTCCGATCGCGCCGAAACTCCCTCCGAGTTGAGCGAGCAGGTCCAGTACCTTCTGGACTGACGTTCGGCCTCCTCGGGGCCGACTCTCCCCTCTCGTCAAACTACCACAGTGTTTATGTTTCTTCGGTGGCATCGTCCGACATGGCCAGTCTCAGGGATCTCGGGCTCTCCGAGTACGAAGCTCGAGCCTACCGATCGCTTCTCACCACCGGCCCCACAACGGCCAAGGAGTTGTCACGGGCGAGCGACGTGCCGATGGGGCGGATCTACGACGTGCTCAACAGCATCGAACAGTACAATCTGGTCCGGAGCCAGACCGCCAGCCGGCCGAAGAAGTACGTCGCCGTCGAGCCATCGACGGCGCTCGATCGGCTGCTTGAGGACAAGAAACGCGAACTCGACGAGAAGGCGGACCAGTACGAGTCGATCGTCGACGACCTCGCCGACGAACTCGATGCGGCCGAACCCGTCGAGGAACAGTTCTGGACCGCCGCCGTCGGTCCCGAGGAGACGATCGACCTCCTCTTAGAGCGCCTTGCGGCTGCCGACCGCAATATCGTAATGGTGTCGTCACATCCCTCTCCCCAGTGGGACATGCAGGCGGTCAGCGAGGAGATAAACGCTCAACTCGAGGACGCCCTCGATCGGGGCGTCTCGGTCGATCTGTTGATGACCCGCGAGATGGTCGGTTCGATGTCGGAGGAAGTGGGCCGGCGGTATCGGGAGACCTTGCAGCAACGCGACGACTTCGACGTCCGAACGCACGACGACATCACGGGCTCGTTCAACATCATCGATGGGGTCGAGGTCTGTATTCAGGTGCCCAATCCGCTCTCCTCGGGCGAGGCCTTTGGCATGATCGACCTCAAAGATCCGGAGTTCGCCGCGAACGTCCACGAGGAGTTCGTGCCGCGGTGGGAGGATGCGGAGCCGCTCGAGTTTTAGTTCGCTATCTCGTCGCGAAGCGCCCCCATCTCGACCACGCGCTCGGCGTGGGCGTTGTGCTGGTGGATCGACTCGTCGTTGGACTGGCTCATCGTGATCACCGCGTCGTCGGGCAGGTGGTCGAACTCGTTGACGACGCCCTCGGCTAACGCGCGGACGCAGTCCTCGACGAACTTCGCGTCGGCGTGGGCCTCGTAGGTCATGTGGTCCTCGTCGGGTCGCTTCGCGAGGTTGTAGATCCGCGCGCTCATCGAGTCCCGCGCGATGTCGATGATGTCGTTCAGATCGACCGCGGGATCGCCGTTTGCCTCGACGGTCAGCGTGGCGTGGCCCCGCTGTGAGTGTCCCGGCTGTGGGACCTCGTCGAGGAACTGCGTGATCGTCTCTGCCTCGACGCCGAGATCCTCGAGGGTCTGCTTCGCGCGGGCGGTGGACATCCCCTGCGAGCAGGGGCAGACCGTCATGCCGGTGACGTTCGCGCCGATTTCCTCGCGGGTTCCGTCCTCGGTCGCCGTCGCCGAGGCCACGATATCGACCGTGTGCTGGGTCTCGCGGTCGCTGGCCGGCGTCTGCTCGCGGCGCATGAACTCGGCTTCCATCGATACCTCCGTTCTCGAGGTGTAGTCGTGTCGCTCGAGCAGTCGTTCGGCGGCCTCGCCGCAGACCTCTTCGACGCCGTATGCCTCCTCGCGGGTGGCGTCCTCTAAGATCTCGTCGATGACCTCCATGTTGCGGCTCATGTCCGCCCCCTTTCGCCAGCCGGGGAGGTCGACGAAGACTTCGAACTCCGCGGTGAGGACGATCGGTCGCTTGCCCTCGCGGGCGATCTTGACGAGTTTGTCGACGCCGGTGACGCCGACCTGGCTCAGGCCGACGGTCACGTCGGGCGACGTCGCCTGCACGTCCGGCAACTGATGACTCATTGCCCGCATTCAGGGTAGCGGGCGATTCAACCTTTCGGAACCAGTAGTAACTGGCTCGACGGGTGAGGAACTCCGGTACTACTCGAGCGGGTCGTCGATTCTTTAAGTACCTCTGGTCACAAGGTAGAGCTATGACGGGAGGACGGCCGTTCTGCACTCCAGTGGCTCACATTTGATAGTCACGATGCTGTGTTCTTCGCTCTCCGCGTTCGATTGGCAAACGGATAGCGGTCCGGGTGACAACGGGTTTACGAGTCGTTCAAGCGATCGGAGAGCCGATTTGCCATCTCCCACGGAAGGGTGAGCACGAACAGGAAGAGCAGCGTCGCACCCAGTCCGGTGAGCAACCCGTCCGTGACACGAAGTGCGAGGAAGGCGGCCAGTCCGGTACCGAGTATCCTCGCAATACGGCTCAGGTCCCGCTCGAACAGGACGGCTCGGGGGGCAGACATTCTCTCACCACTGGGCGGGATTGTATATAGTCCTGGGGCCAGAAGAGTGGGGTACGGCAGCGGAACGTAACATACGCGCCGTTGAAATACGTCTCACTTCGATCCAACCGATCCACGTGCGGTGGCGAGCGCTGTGGTGCGGTGAACGAAAGCGAGGCGCGGGGCCAGCTTCAACCGGTTCATTTGCAGACGAACTCGCTAGATCGGTCATCGATTCTCGAGCGATCGCCCTCTGTATGCCCGGTCGCCGACATCGACCGCACTCGTTCTTTAAGTGCCTCTGGTCACAAGATGAAGCTACGAAGGGCATTTGTCACCCAGTTCTTCTCGCGTCTCGTTCCCGCATACTCGAGCCCCAGCTATGACCACCGTCCCGACACACGTCCACGAGACCGTCGACGACCACCTGACGGCGATCGAACGCGAGCACGACGTCACGGTCGCCCTGGCGGTTGCCCGCGGAAGCCACGCCTGGGGGGCAGCGAGTCCCGACAGCGACTACGATGTCGGGTTCGTCTTCGTGCCGACGGATCTGCGCCGGTACGCTCACCTCGAGGGTGCTCCCGAGACCGTCATCGCGGACCGCGGTGAGTTCGAGTATCAGGGGTGGGACGTGCGGACGTTCGCACGCCTGCTCGCGGACTCGAACGAGGGGGCGATCGACCTGCTGCGGAGTCCGATTCGCTACCGCCTCGCGTACGACCCTGCCGACCTCACCGCATATATCGAACGAACGTACAACCCGATCGACCTCTATCACACGTGGCGCGGGATCGCAACGAGCAACTACCGGAAGTACGTCTCGCACCATCTGGTCCGAAACGACGACGAAACGTTCCCGATCATCGACACGGCGGGCGGAGAGTACACCGTCGAAACCGACGACGGAACGATGACGGTCTCGGCGGATGACGAACGGTTCACCGAAACCCAGACGAAACCGACCGTCAAGCGAAACCTGACGATCTGTCGGGCGGCCATGTCCGCATACTATCTCGAGGAGACCGGCGAGCGCGGCGAACACGACCTGCCGGCCCTCAAGTTCGAGACCTTCCTTCGCGAGCAGGCACCCGCAGTCTTCGACGCGGATCGGATCGACTGCGCTCGCGAGTTGCTCGAACGGAAACGAGCGGGCGAGGGCGACGCCGTAATCGGCGACGCCGTGGGTCGCGAGTTCGCCCACCCGCCGAAAGCGATCGATCCCGCGGTTCACGCACGCGACGGCCCCGACACCGAACGGCTGAACGGGTTCATCGACGAGATCATCGCGGCCGTCCGGTAGCTCGAGCCACGTACCAGCCTCGCTTTCGTTTAAGTGCCTCTGGTCACAAAGTGAAGATACGACGGGAGAGACGCCCGGGTTCTGCCGAGAAATTCGTTCCCGAACAGCGATGGCTCGGGCTATCGGTCGCTCGATGATGCTCGCTGTTCGTCCTTCGCCGTTCGTCCTTCGCTGTTCGTCCCTTCCTCGAGCAGTCGTTCTTTAACTGTCTCTGGTTACAAGGTAAAGCTACGAGGAGCTTTTCGCGGACTCACTCATTCGAGCGCGGAGCGGTAGCGATCATCATCGCTCGAGCGCCGCTGCTATCGCCCGCGATCTGTTAGAAAGGCTGTTAGTCCAGGTAATCGGCTACTAAACGGAGCGAGCCTTTTTCACTCTCCCTCTCCGAGCGACAGACGATGCAAGACGACGGTGCCGACCCTGGTCCAGATTCCGAGCGAGCCGCGGCCGTCGCGGACGGCGTCGAGCCCGAGCCCGACCCCGAGCGCCGCCTCGAGACCCGGCCCGGTTCCGGGTCGCTCTCCCGGGCGGACGTCCAGCGAGATTCGACGGTCCGCCAGTGGGGCGTCGTTACGCCGAGCGCGACGGTCATCGGCCGCGCTGACTCCCCCGACGCGGACCTCTCCGAGAGCGTTCGTCGCCTCCACGACGAACAGCACGCGGCGACGCCGGGCTACAGCGAACGCGCTCACCACCTCGATCGGCTGCGGACGACGCAGGCGCTGTGCAACGCCCTCGACGTGACGCCGTGGCAGCGCGATTTAGCACTCGGCGTCATGGACGAGATTGACCTCACCGAGTTCGGCAGCCAGCGAGCGATCGAGAAGGTCGCGCTGGTGGCGATCCGCCACGTCGTCGACGTCGACCGCCAGCAGTACTTCGGGCTGGACGAGATCGACGCCCAGACGCTTTCCGCCGACCGGATGGAGGAGCTGTTCGCCCAGTACCGCGCCCACGATATCACCGACGAAGAATCGTTCAAGCGCCTCGCGGCCGACTATGGACTAGACACGACGAGTCTGAACCGGCTCCGCCGAGTGCTGAAATCGCAACTCGAGGACGAGCTCCCGGCCTACGGCCGGAACCCGTACCGGGACCCGAACCTGCCGGACGCGACGGATGCGGAGACGAACGCCGCCGACGCGGCTGCCTCCGGATCGGAGAGCTAACGGGCTGGGCTATCAACTCAGACCGGTGTTACGCCGCAGCCGCCTCTCACTGGACCGTTGTCACCCAATCACGAGCCTCCCTCCACTGCTGCTCGAGCCGCCTACACTTCGTCTCGAGCCGTCTCCAGCCGACTGCCGGTGACCCGCGACTTTTCCGTGGCGACTGCCTAGCATCACTATGGCTGACGCTGATACCGGATCGACGCCGGAGACCGCGGATCGACTCACGATATACGCCGACTACGTCTGTCCGTTCTGTTATCTGGGGACCCGCTCGCTCGCGCAGTACCGCGAGGGCCGTGACGAGCCACTGGCCGTCGAGTGGCATCCCTTCGACCTGCGACGGGGGAAGCGGAACCCGGACGGTTCGATCGAGCAGGACGTAGACGACGGCAAGGACGACGAGTACTTCGAGCAGGCGAAAGAGAACGTTCGCCGGCTGCAGGAGGAGTACGGCGTCGAAATGGCCCAGGAGCTGGCGATCGATGTCGACTCGTTCGACGCGCAGGTCGCCTCGTGGTACGTCAAGCGCGAGTATCCCGGCCGGTGGGCGGCGTTCGACGACTCGATCTACACGGCGCTGTGGCAGGACGGCCGCGACATCGGAGATGTCGACGTCCTGGCCGACCTCGCCGAAGACGCCGATCTGCCGGCCGACGAGATTCGCGATGCCGTCGCAGACGAGAGTCTCCGTGCGGAGCTCGAGGATCGGTTCGCCGAGGCTCAACAGCAAGGAATCACCGGCGTGCCGACGTTCGTTTCGGACGGTCGCGCTGCTCGCGGCTCGGTGCCGCCGGAACACTTAGAGCGGCTCGTCGAGGGCGAGTAGTAGGACTACTCTAGCTTGTCGAGCCCGTCGAAGAAGTTCGCTTGCGGACCGACGAGCGTCACGAACTCGTCGGCGAGCGAGACGGACACCGTCGCGGGCGGCTCGAGGTGCCGTCGGTTGCGCCCGTCGCTGATCGCGTAGGCCGTCTCGGTTCCGGAGACGGTGAGTGTTAGTTCGGTATCCGGTTCGACGACTAGCGGCGGCATCGACTCGGTCGCGGCCATCTGCGTGACGACGAGCGCGTCGGCCGACGGGTGAACCAGCGGACCGCCCTCGCTGAGGTTGTAGGCGGTCGAGCCCGTCGGCGTGGCCACGAGGACGCCGTCCGCGTGGCTCTCGGTGTAGCGCTGGCCGTCGACGGTGATCTCGATGGTTGCCCCGCCGCCGTGGCCCCGCCGAGGGCCGTGAACGACGACTTCGTTGAGCGCGGGTTCGAGCGTCCAGTCCTCGTCGACGCCGGTCGCCTGCAGCCGCGCCAGTTCGCGGCCCTCGACGGTGCCCGTCTCCTCGAGTTCGGCGACGAGCGCGGTGACAACCTCGAGCGAGTCAGCGGGGGCGACGGCGTTGAGAAAGCCGACTTCGCCGAGGTTGATCCCGAGGATCGGCGCGGGGCTGACCTCGCGCGCGACGAACAGCAACGTTCCGTCGCCGCCGATGCTCACGACGAGATCGCGACTCGCCATCGCGGCGACCGGGACGGCGGTCGCCGCGATCGCCCCGCCGGTCGCCTCGTCGACGACGGCGCTCGCGCCCGACCCCTCGAGGGCGTCGACGAGGCTCGCGGCGAGGTCCTGTGCACGCTCGTTGTCGCGTTGGGCGACGATTCCGACGTCGACGTCCATCGTCCGCGGCTAGCCCCCCCGTCGTCAAAAAGCCACGCTTGTTCCCGTCGGCGGCAACAAGCTTAATCCGGGTGGAACGAATCCGGTCACGTGAACGCCCGCGACGACCACGTCGCAGTGTCCAGTATGGCAGCTGTCTACTCGAGTACCCCCGTCGCGTCGCCGTCGATCCCAGCGGTCGGCCAGTTTGCGATTTCTGTCGGCCGCCCCTGCTGGTTCCGGCAACGGCCCGCAGGTGGTCGTCGTGAGTGACGACGTCACCGACTGGTTCGACCGGGCACTCGAGGACGAGGACGACGGCGATCGATCCGAGTCAGAGCAGGATGTCGACGATCTCGAGGACGACGACACAGACGATCATCTCGACGACGATTCGGCCCGGGATCAGCGCTCGGAGACTGACGACGCGGCGGACGGCGACTCCCTGTTCGAGGAGGACTTCGGCTCGGCGTTACAGGACATCGAGGCGTCGGAGCCGGCCGCCGTCGGTGACGACGGCGACGCGGCGGCCGATCTCGAGGGATTCGATGATCTCGACTTCGTCCTGGGAAGCGACGAACCGGACTTCGACGAGGAGCTCGATTCGGAACTCCCTCGAATCGACCTCGGTATCGACGGGCTCGATCAAATGATTCAGGGCGGCGTTCCCGAGCGCTCGCTCCTCGTCGCGATGGGCGGTGCCGGGACCGGGAAGACGACCTTCGGGCTCCAGTTTATTACCCATGCCCTCGAGCGGGACGAACGGGCCGTATTTATTACGTTAGAGGAGAGCCGCGATCGGGTCATCAACAGCGCGACCGAAAAGGGGTACGCCTTCGACGAGTACGTCGCCGACGGCCAGCTCGCCGTGGTCGACGTCGATCCCATCGAGATGGCCAACAGTCTGGCGTCGATCCGCAACGAACTCCCCGCGCTCGTCGAGGAGTTCGACGCCTCGCGGCTCGTTCTGGATTCGGTCTCCTTGCTCGAGATGATGTACGAGGACCGGGCGAAACGCCGCAACGAAATCTACGATTTCGCCCGAAGCTTGAAGGGGGCAGGGGTCACCGCGTTGTTGACCAGCGAGGCGTCCTCGGAGACCGCCTACGCCTCGCGGTACGGGATCGTCGAGTATCTCACGGACGCCGTCTTCGTCCTGCAGTACATCAGACCGGACGACTTCCGCGAGACGCGAATGGCGATCGAGATCCAGAAGATCCGCGATGCGAACCACTCTCGAGAGAAGAAGCCGTACGAGATCACGAGCGAGGGGATATCGGTCTATCAGCAGGCGAACCTGTTCTAGCGGCCGATTCGGTGCCGGTTTCTCGCAGTGCTATAGTAGCCACTGCAAGTCATTGCACGCCTAATCGACCGACAGCTGTCCGATCAGTGTGTGAATCGTTTCAGTGGCTACTATATCAGTGGCCCGTTACAGCGGCGGTCGAGCCAGTAACAGCGAGTTAGGACGTCGTTCGCTGCCCATACTTTTGCGGGCACGACCGCCATATTGGCACATGGCCCAACGGACGACCGCCGACGAAACACTGCCGCGGGAAGAGCTCGCCGCGTACTTCAAAGACCTCGCAGCGGAGTTCGAACGGGGCGACGAGGAGGTCACCGTCCCCGTCGGGAACAAGAACGTGTCGCTCGACCCACCACAGAACATCGACCTCTCGGTCGAAGTGGTCGAACGATCGTCGATGCTCCGAGGAAATCGTGAGACGGTCGAGATCGAACTCAGCTGGAAACCCTAGTATGGCCGTCGCGGACTCAATCCTGATCTTCGTGCTGAGTTTGCTCGTGGGAACGATCGGTATCCTTGCGGGCGCACGGCTGGTGTTAGACCGGGACGCGAGCTTCGTGAACGCGGCGGTGACGGCGCTGATCGGCGCGGTTGCGTGGGCCGTTACGAGCTTCTTCGTCGGCTGGGTCCCCCTCCTGGGTATCCTGTTGATGTTGATCGTCTGGGTCGGCGTCATCAACTGGCGCTACCCCGGCGGCTGGGGCTCCGCCGTCGCGATCGGGTTCGTCGCCTGGATCGTCGCGGTCGGAATCGTCTACCTGTTCGCGGTGGTCGGGCTCGTCACGCCCGACGTGCTCGGTATCCCCGGCGTTTAGCCGGCGTCTAGCCCGTCGGTCCCGCCATTGAGGAGGGAGGGAAACCCCTTTTTCCGTCCGCGCGAGAGGCTAGCGCAGAGATCGATGTACGAGACGATTTTGTTCCCCACCGACGGCAGCGACCACGCGGCGACCGTTGCGGAGCACGCGATCGATGTCGCGGCCACGAGAAACGCGACCCTACACGTCCTCTCGGTCGTCGACGACCGCGCCTTTCTCGTCCTCGACGACGAGCGCGTCACACACGTCCGCGAGGACCTCGAGGCGACGGCCCGCAAGGCGATCGACGACGCTGTGACGCGGGCCACGGCGAGTGACGTCGAGACGGAGACGGCGGTCGATACGGGCAATCCGGCGGAGTGCATCGTCGACTACGCCGCAGCCACCGACGTCGATCTGATCGTGATGGGAACCAGCGGTGACGAGTACGAACAGAACGTCGTCGGGAGCGTCTCACAGCGTGTCGTCCGCGAGGCTCCCGTCCCCGTTACTACCGTCGGTCCCACCGTAGACTCCTGATTTTGGCACGGACACGCACAACAGATCGGGCGGCGGACCTGTCCCCTGTCGTGGCCCTCGAGCACTGCTGATTCGACTGGAATGGTCGCTCCCCGTCACCCATCGGATCAATCACATACGGTTTGATATGGGTCCCGTGGCTAGTACCCACGAAATGCGTCGATCGCTCGTGATTGCGGCCGTGTTACTTGCTCTTGCGTTCGTGCTCGTCGGCGGTCCCTCGATGTTGCTGTCGCTGTCGACTGGCCAGTTCACGGCTGAGGACCCGGCCCCGGAGAAGCCGACTCCCGACGTCGTTTCGTTCGATAACTCCGAGAGCGGGTTCTGGGAGTATCTCAGTCCGCGGGAGGGGTTCCAGAAACGCAGTCCGATCAACGTGATCGTCCGCGGTGACGTCGACGATATCGAACGAATACTGACCGAACCGGGCGGCGGCGACTGGTCGGAAATCAACGAATCGGAGGAAGAGGCAGTGCCGGACACGTACGCACTGACCGGTGATGAAAACGTCTCCGAGAACGAGACGCAGGCCGAGACCGATTCGGCCGCCAACCTGACGGCCGATTCGGCCACCAATACGACTGCCAACGCGACGAACGAGTCGGCCAACAATACGACCGCAGACGAACCGCCGGCCGACGAACGGCGCGGACGAATTCCCTCGCTCAACTGGGGCGAGGCCGACGGCGGCGTCCGCTACGCCTACGTCGATCCCGGCTCGAACGAGAGCGGCTACTGGACGACCGAGACGCTCCAGCTCGAGGACGGCGATTACTACGGACAGCGATATCACATCCGGCTCTACGAGAGCCCCAACGAGGACGACGACTGGGTCGCCATGCAGACCCACTCCGAACACTTCGACTGGTTCACGTTGCAACACCGCGTCCACGGGTCCCAGTCCGCCCAGCGAAAAGTCGAGTCCAACTTCATGGCTCACCCGCAAGTAGACGTTCAGGAGGATGTCAGCCGCATCTACCTCGATAACGGCAACTCTTCCGATGCAGACGGCTGGGCTACCCTCGTCGAACTCGCCGGATTGCTCGTCATCCCCACGCTGGTCGGCATACGGTCCCGCAGGCGCGCCGCCGACGCTGCGAGTGACGCCGGCCGGTCCGCCGAACAGGTCCGCCAGCGGACGCCCGACGCCATCGACGATCATCTGACCGACATCGACCGCCGGCGGATCGCCGCCGCCTACGACCGCGTCGAGGTCGGCCATCTCCTCCTCGTCGTCGCCATCGTCGCGCTCTACCTCGGCGTCCGGGCGGGCGGCATTTTCCTCGAGCACCGCGCCGAGTTCCTCACGCCCCATCAGATCGCCGCGTTGCTCTATCCGGTGATCGGCGTCGGCATTCCGGCGACGACCTACCTGATCGCACGCGGACTCACGCGCCGGCTCGACGCCGCCGTCGTCGCCGCGGGCTCGCTTGCGGTCGCGGTCTGGCTCGACTACGGCATGCTCGGCGTCGACGCGCTTCCCCTCGAGGTCGTCGTCCAGCGCATGCTCGTCGTCGTCGCGCTCGGCCTGATTGCTGGCGGCGCGGCCAAACGCGCGGCTCGCGACTCGAAGTTCAACGACATGCTGCTGGTCGGCACCGCGATGTGGCTGCTGGTACTGGTCGGAACGCTGTTTGGCTACCTATGACATCTCTCACCGTTCGGAAACGAGGAATTCGAACCCGAAAACGCGGCTGAAACGGCGCGTAATATCGGTTTATCGTCGAAACGGGACCTGATCGACCGACTTCGAGGCTGACTCTATGGTGGCGAGTCCTTAAGTCGTTGCAACATCGTTATCTACACGAAATGGCTAGCCCACCCCGCCAACGCGAACGAGAACCTGAAACGACAGAAAAAGAACAGGAACCGGAGCGTGAGCGGGTGTGCGACGAGTGTAACGGAGGGACACTCGTCAAGAGCGAGGATCAAGGGGAACTCGTCTGCGACCAGTGTGGCCTGATCGTCGAAGGGACGAACATTGATCACGGGCCGGAGTGGCGGGCGTTCAACCACTCCGAACGACAGAACAAGTCCCGCGTCGGCGCGCCGACGACCCAGACGATGCACGACAAGGGGCTGACGACCTCGATCGACTGGAAAAATCAGGACGCTTACGGCCGCTCGATTTCTTCGGACAAGCGAAACCAGATGCGCCGCCTGCGCAAGTGGCAGGAACGAATCCGTACCAAAGACGCCGGCGAGCGAAACCTCCAGTTCGCGCTTTCGGAAACCGACCGGATGGCATCCTCGCTGGGCATCCCCCGCTCGGTCCGCGAGGTCGCCTGCGTCATGTACCGGCGCGCGCTCGACGAAGACCTCATCCGCGGGCGCTCGATCGAGGGCGTCGCGACCAGCACCCTCTACGCCGCCTGCCGCATGGAGGGCATCCCCCGCTCGCTCGAGGAGGTCGCCGCCGTCTCCCGGGTCGAGCGCAAGGAGATCGGCCGCACCTATCGCTACGTCGCCCAGGAACTCGGCCTCGAGATGGAGCCGGTCAACCCCAAGAAGTACGTCCCGCGCTTTTGCTCCGAACTCGAACTCTCCGAAGAGGTACAGGTGAAAGCCAACGAGATCATCGATACGACGACCGAGAAGGGGCTGCTATCGGGCAAATCGCCCACGGGCTACGCCGCCGCCGCGATCTACGCTGCGTCACTGCTCTGTAACGAGAAGAAGACCCAGCGCGAGGTCTCCGACGTCGCGCAGGTGACCGAAGTGACGATCCGAAACCGGTATCAAGAGCAGATCGAAGCGATGGGAATTCACGAGTAAGCCGGTTTCGAGCCCATTTTAGCTGTCGTTGCGGGTGGTCGTATCTACGGAGCCAGTGCGAACTGGCACATGTGCGGTCTGTTCACCGACAGCTGGGACGTTCCTCCTGATAGCGATCAGCAGAGAGCGCGCTATCGGATTGTCGGTCGCTCGAGAAATGCGCCGGCCGGGAATTGAACCCGGATGGCGAGACGTTCCTGCTCGCTCCGCTGTGCGGGCTCCGTCTCGCGTGATTCGATTCCCTCGTGGCACACCGGTTGCTCGCCGTTTGCTCGCAACAGGATGCGCCGGCCGGGAATTGAACCCGGGCCGCGAGCTTGGGAAGCTCGAGTCCTACCACTGGACCACCGGCGCTCGCTCACTTCGTTCGCTCGCGCCGAGGATCGCAAATCCTGCGGATTTGCTCACCACCGGCGCACTACTCACCCAAGCATATCTTCCGGTCGCACTTGAACGTAGCGCTCTCGAACTGGCCCACGTGCCCGCGGCGACAAAAATCCGTCCTCGAGTCGCAATCGATGCAGACTATCAGTACGTATTACGTGTCCACCGTGGTAGTGAGTCGTGTCGAAAGACGCGACGTGTCCGGGTTGGGGTAGTGGCTATCCTTCAGCCCGTCCGGCTGAGACGCGCAGTTCGATTCTCGCACCCGGACCTTCCACTCGGCCGCTTTATGGACTCCGCCTCGAGCCGTAGCGCTTCACCGAAATCGACCGTTCGGGCACTTTTTTCCGGAGAGGGCAGCCTATTAGGCTGCGGCCGGCATAGCACCCCGTATGATCGACCTTCGCTTTTCGGACGGGGAACTGGAACGGCAGCGCGCCCACATCACGGCGTTCATACGCGAGCGGGTCGACGCCGCGGGAGCCAACGGTGTCGTCCTCGGCCTCTCGGGAGGGATCGATAGCACGCTGACTGGCTATCTCGCCGCCGAGGCTCTCGGAGCCGAGAACGTCCACGGACTCGTCCTGCCGGCGACCGTCAGCAGCGAGGGGAACATGAGCGACGCCGAGCTGGTCGCACAGGACCTCGAGATCAGCTACGACGTAATCGAGATCGAACCGATCATCGATACGATCCTGTCGACCTATCCCGAAGCCGAAGGCGACCGCGAAGCCGTGGGCAACGCTCGCGCCCGCGTCCGGGCGGTCCTGAACTATCTCGTGGCCAACCACGAAAGTCGGCTGGTCCTGGGGACCGGAAACCGCAGCGAGGCCGCGGTGGGCTACTTCACCAAGTACGGCGACGGCGCGGTCGACTGCCACCCGATCGGGAACCTCTACAAGGGACAGGTCCGCCAGCTCGCCCGGCACGTCGGCGTTTCCGAGGAACTGGCCGCGAAGACCGCCACCGCAGAGCTGTGGGCCGACCAGACCGACAAGGGCGAGCTGGGGATCAGCTACGAGACACTCGACGACATCCTCGCGACCCACATCGACGGCCCGCTCTCCATCGTCGCGACTGCCCGGCTGCTCGAGGTTGACGAAGAAACGGTCGAACGAGTCCGCGGGATGTACGAACGCAGCGAACACAAGCGCAACGCGCCGCCCGCCCCGGAGCCCCTCGAGTAAGTTTTCACTTCCGATCTCTCACTTCTGGCGCCACTCGTCCTCCAGTAACCCGTACCAGTACGCATCGTGATACTCACCGTCGACGAATTCGACGTCGCGGTGGACGCCCTCCTGCGTGAAGTCGACGGACTCGAGCAGTCGTCGCGACGGTTCGTTGAACGCGAACACGCGGGCCGAGATCCGGTGGAGGCCGAGCTGATCGAACGCGTACCGGACGACGCGCTCGACTGCGTCGGTTCCGTAGCCCCGCTCGTGGTGCTCCGGTGCGATCCAGTAGCCGAGTTCGGCGTTCCGGGCCTCCCGGTCGAAGGAGTGGAGCCCGACCGTCCCGACCGGCGTCGAATCGGCGACGATCAGGAGCACGACGGTGTCGTCACCACAGACATCGTTCTCGAAGAACTCGCGTTCCTGCTCGCGGTTCACGGGCCTCGAGCGACCGATCGGCCGCCAGATTTGCGAGTCGTTGACCTGTGCTTGTAGAAACTCGAGATCCTCCTCCTCGATCGGGCGTAGCGTAACGCGGTCGCCATCCAGAAATACCGGTCCGGGCATACCAGCCCAATTCATGTAAGCGAATAAGTCACTTTCCCCCAACCGTCGTCCGCTGCTCGATCCACGTCACCTACTCGAGCAACGCGTCGATATCGTCGGCGTGAGCGGCGACGAGGTCGGCGAAGGCGGCGGCCTCGCGTCGCTCCTGCGTCGCACGCTCGCCGTCGTCTCGGATCCGGCGTTTCAGGGCGACCAGCGCATCGGTCTCGTTTGTCGCGATCTCTTCGGCGACCGATCGAGGATCGTCATCGATGCGCGAAATGAGTCCGATCCGTAGCGCTTCCTCGGCGTCGATCGACCGTCCCGAGAGCGCGAACTCGAGCGCGTCGCCCTCGCCGAGCACCCGGGGCAACCTGACGGTCCCGCCCCAGGCGCCGAACAGCCCGAAGCTGACCCCCGGTTCGCCGTAGGTCGACTCGGGCGTGCCCACACGAACGTCACAGGCTAGCGCGAGTTCGAGGCCGCCGCCGCGTGCGGGCCCGTCGATTCCGGCGACGACGACTGCGGGAGCGTCCTCGATCGTTCGCGCGACGCGCTGGCCCAGGCGCGCGAAATCGGCCGCGCGGTCGCGATCTCCCTCGAGTGCGGCGACCTCGTTTAGATCGGCTCCCGCGGAGAAGGCCGGGCCGCGCCCGCGGAGGTAGATCACCGGCTCGTCGGCATCGTCGATCGCCGCCTCGAGGGCCTCAAGGCCATCCACGGAGAGGGCGTTGCGTGCCTCGGGGCGGTCGATCGTGACGGTGCGAACCGATCCGTTCGTGTCAATGTCGAGCATGGCAGCAGTCGACCGGGCGTTTCCAAAGGTCTTTGGCTCCGCCCTCGTAACCCCCCGCTAATGGAAGAGGCCGACAGCTGTCGGCGTGCCGCCCTCGAGGCCGTTGCGGACGTCGAACCACCACGGCTGCACGAATATCTCGACTCTATCCTCGATCGAGCGTCGATGGTCCCCGCGGTCCTCACCCTCGAGAGCGCTGCGGCGATGCGCACTGAGGGTCGCGTCCTCGAGGGCGCGGACGAGCCGCGCCGCGACGGCGAGTCCGAACCCGATCAGAACCGAACGCAAGCCGCCGGCCCCGATCGCGAGCCCGCTCGCATCACGACCCACGCGGCCGGCGTCCAACTCATCTACGAGGGGCTGCGACTGACGCGTTCGCTCGCTCACGACGAACCCTGGACGGCGACCGACGCCGAAGCCAGCGACGCCGACCTCGGGATCCTCGCCGCCGACATCCTCGTCGCCCGCGGCTTCTACCTGCTGGCGCGCACCGACGCCGCCGACAAAGCCGTCCGAACGGTGCAGTCGTTCGGTCGCGACCAGACCCGCCGCGAAGATCTCGAGTCCGGAGCCGAAACCAGCGCCGGCACCGCCGTTAGCATCGACGGCGGCGATCCCGCATCGACCGATGCCAACCTCGAGCGAGACGTGCTCGAACTGGCCGTCCGTACCGGCGCCGTCGCCGTCGGCGAAACCCCCTCACCCCGATTGCACGCCGTCGTCGCGGAGTTCGCCGCGGATGTCGGCACCTCGTTTCCCCCAGTCGCGGACTGTCTCACCGACCTCCACGCGCGGGCTCGAGAGCTGTCGCTCGAGGATTCCACAACCGATCGAGCGACGTCCGCGACGGATCCCTGACAGACGAACGCAATCGCGGGATGGGGCTGCGACAACCCGGCGCACGGCCCGCTCGAATCGAAACCCATAAAGACGACTCCGGTCAACGAACAGATGCGTGCCTGGGTAGCTTAGCGGTAAAGCGCGTCCTTGGTAAGGACGAGAGCCCGGGTTCAAATCCCGGCCTAGGCTTGCGCCTGCGGCGCAGACTGTAATTCGCAGATAGCGCCTCTCACATTTAGTATTTATCCCGATTAGCAACGGGAATCCTACCCGTCTCACAGAGGGTTTTGCCGGTAGGTTGACGCCGTCAAGGGCACCCGCGCCCGCGGTCACCGTACATCGTGCGTCGGTTTTGGAGAATTACGGTTCCAAACAGGTTATCATCGAGAACGGCGGCCACCGGTTAGAACACCAAACTTTCGACCGGCGCGCACACAACCGTTACTTCGACAGAAAAATTCTCGGGAATATCGCCTCGCGCACCATTGTCAAAAATCAAACAAAAATTATTTGCGACTGGATTGCGTTTACTCTTGTGAGCAGGTTCTTTGCTGGCGTCTCTTTCCGAGCGGCGCGTATGCGGTAAAGTCCGTTTTGAGAAGGATCCTGCGCGAGATCCCTATCCAGTTGGAGAACTGAAAAACTAATAATGAGTGCTACAGCAACCCAGAGCGGCGGCTATAACTCGAGAGGCCAGAGCCGAAACTACGCTCCAGACGGAATGGACTTTGTTGACTGTTCTAATTTCAAAAAGAACCGCTGGAAATACGTTGGAGAGACTCAGCCAGAACCAGAGTCCGACATTACAGATGTAGATACACAGAATGCGACGATAATCAGGCATGGTGACATTATAGACCTTGACAAGCGAAAAAAGTTCAAACTGTTGTCGGAATATAATACTGGACTCCGGAACAGAAAATGGACTAATCAAGGCTACACAACCGATCTATTGAATAGACACCTAATTTGGGCACTTATAGGGCAGTTGGGTTTAAATCCACGTTATCAACAGGAAGCAGTAGGCTTGTTTCTAAATCTTAACCTAGGGAAGTTCGGTGTGAATGCTGGTATTGTCGCATACTGTACGTGTGCAGTCGTAGTTCACGGCTCGAAGGAAAACGAGAGAAAGTGCCACCCATCAGTCAAGGATATGGATCCTGAATTTGAGAGGATTGCTGAGTGCGAAGGATACCGGGAGAAAGACCTCATCAGCATCTACAACAAGATAGCTCAAGCAACGGAGAAGTAGGTAGTTCCCGACTGTGTGTACCGTAATTCTTACTGTAACTTCAACCGGTGCTCATTTCAGAATGTGTCTGGGTCGTTGAGGTGTGCTCAACCAACTCACTGACCCAGACAAGCAGATTTCGGCG
>Ga0208135_100155_pt1 | contig 53531 bp, 37 predicted proteins | sample AntDeeMetag02WF5_FD_184757 | JGI IMG/M metagenome (GOLD analysis project Ga0208135, IMG submission 184757) | Saline lake microbial communities from Deep Lake, Antarctica - Antarctic Deep Lake Metagenome 02WF5 (SPAdes) (version 2) | ecosystem: Environmental > Aquatic > Non-marine Saline and...
TCCTGAGTTAGTTAGCCGGCCAGTCAAAGAATTTCCCATAGATTGGTGTCGGAGTACCCAGTCGTCATTCGGTGCCAGCCCGACGATATTGATTTCCTCTTCCCCGTGCCACCAGCGGCCGACTTCCGAGTACGGATCGATCATGCCAGATCGAATCCCTCGCAAGCGGCTTCTTGTCATACAGCCCCGAATGTGGTTACAACGTGCGTCGAGAGACTTCGCGTGGTGTCAATATTTACTCCTCGGACCCTGGGCCAACGGTAAACGAGTCTGGTGCGCAGGGCAGTTGGTTGTGTTGACACCACTGACAGTGCTCGCCAGCTGTGTACTGGCCGAAGGAGAATTCAGCAATACGGTTCATCGACTCCAGCACATCGTTCCGAACCGCTTCCAGGTCACCGTCGCAGAACGTTCGCGCTTCGACTTTCGGCCCGATCTCACCAACGTACGCGTACCCGGCGCGCGTCACTCGCTCGTCATATAGATCACGGCACGCTAAGAGGTAGATCGGGAGTTGCTTGTCGTCGTGTAAGTCGCGGTGACGCTCAGTCGCCTTGTAGTCGATGACGAGAAGCTCGCCATCCGGCGTTCGGTAGACGGCGTCGATGAACCCGACGAGCTCGTGTCCATCGATCTCCAGTTCGAACTTTCGTTCTGCGTCGATGAGTTCGTAACTGGGGAGATCTAACTCGAAGTACCGGTCGATGCATTGTTTTACCGCCGGGAGCGCGTCCTCAGCGCGGCGCTGACTGGCGAGTCGCTCGCAGATCTCGTACCACTCTCCACGGCGTTTCACATCTTGATTCGCAGCTTGCTCGGCGGTGTCGTGGAACAATAACCCGATTGTACGTTGTGACACGCCACCCCCGGAGTTGCTTGTGGTCTCCTCGTAATCGGGGAACGCGTTGATCACGTACTCCAAGTAGTGATTCCGCGGGCATTCCTCGTAGGCCGCCAGCGACGTGTAGCTGTGAGAGAGCGAGGGCGACGGTGTCGACGGACCAGTCAGCGACGTAACTTGGAGGACCTCCCGCTCGGCTCTCGGTGAGAGATCCCCGTCGAGGGTGGCCGTTGCAAGGTTTAGCACGCGGTCGCGCGCAATTTTAACGGCGAGCTCTTCCCCATCGTGCCTGACGGTACCGCCGATATTTCCGACAGTCTCGCTGGCCAGCGTGTTCGTCCAGTCTACTGCGTCGTCCGGGAGACACTCTTGAACATCAGTCCAGAGCGGAAGATGTCCTCGCTCTGGCTGCCATGGGATTCGAGATGGGAGAATCTCGCCGACCACTTCTGAAACCGAATCCTCGTCCTCAGCATCGTCGCCTTCCTCGCTGCCACCCTGCAGGACGAGGATGTCCTCGGCACGCGTGATCCCGACATGGAACACGCGCCGTGTCTCACGGGCATCCCTCTCGACGAAGTCCTCCGCGAACGCTGCCTCTGCGCCATCTGAGAGGCTGGTTTCGAGCGCGTCGTACGTACGTGAGCTTGGGGCCCATTCATCAGCCGTGACTTGTGGGATGAGGACGACCGGGAAGTCCAGGCCCTTGCTTTTGTGGATGGTCATCACGTTGACCGCGTCGTCAGCGACGTCCGGCTGACTCGTGGGTGTGGTGCCACTCTCGTCGAACAGGGAGTCGTAGTGTTCGAGCGAGTCGATGAACTCCGGGGTGAGCGGTGGTTGGACGGCACTATCCCCGTACTGTTCGATGACGTCTTCAAGTCGGGAGAGATCCCGACGCTCCTGCTCGCTGAGATACCACTCGATGTTCGTGCGGTCCGTGAGTTCGCGGTACAAGTGGCTGAGTGATGCCGAGTCGCGTAGTTCGAGTAGTTCCGTGGTGTGCTCGCGGGCTTCTTCGACGCGGTCAGGCTCCTCGAACTCGTCGAGTGGTGTCTCCCGGAGTGTGTCCACGAGCGGGTCGTCGCCCGCGTTGAGCGTGCGGAGGTCTGCGTCGCGCAGACGGTACCGCATCAGGAGGACGCGATTCCAGCTCACCTCGTCTTCCGGCCGGGCGAGTGCCTTCAGGTAGGCAGTGACGGTTCCGACGCCGACTGATTCCGTGGCCAGATCGCCAGCGACCTGGTACGGGATACCAGCGTCTTCGAACTCGTCGATGACAGGTGTCGCGTGGGCGTGCTTCCGAACGAGTAACGCGATGTCGCCTGGATCGTACGTCTCATCGAGATTTTCTGCTGCACCGGTCAGTAAATTCTGTACGACGGTACGAAGTTGCGGTGCACCGTCCGAGTCGTCATCTTCGTCCGGTAGTTCGACGGTAGCGACGGTGTCCCCGTCGTACGCGGGTTCGTCGACGCGAGTGAGTGTCTTGTGCCGTTCACGGTGGTCGAGTTTCTGAATCGCCTCGTTCGCTAGGTTGAGAATCGGCTGACGGGAGCGGAAGTTCTCCTCCAGCGGTTCATCCGTGAGCGCCGCGAACGCCTGGTCCAGTTCGTCGGTGATGTTGGCGACGTTCGCGCCGCGCCATTCGTAGATCGCCTGATCGTCGTCCCCGACGACGAACAGATTCTCGTCGGTAACGAGTGACGTGACGAGGTCGAACTGGAGGCGATCCGTGTCTTGGAACTCGTCGCAGAATACGTAGTCCCACCGCTCGGCGATCTCCTCGCCGACCGGCGAGTCCATCAGCGCAGCCGTCTCAACAACTAGGCCGTCGAAGTCGATGAGGTTACGCTCGTCCAGTTCTCGCTCGTACGCAGCGTACCCTGCGGTGAGATCTCGGGCAGCAAGACAGTCGGAAACGAACGAGTCGAGGTGGTCCGTGAGTTCAAGATCCAGATCGTCTGGGATCCCTTTCGGAGCACCGCTTGCGTACCCTCCGAACAGGTACTTCGGGAGTTTGTACGCGTTGTCTGGCAGGTCACGCTCGCCATCTTCGTGGGCCTCGAACGCGGTTTCAAGCGCATCACACAGATCGATGAGCCGGTCGAGGAAATCCCGAGTACTGGCTTCGATCCCGTCCGTTCCCAATGCGTCGCGTTCCGCGGCGAGCTCATCGCGCACATCGGGAAGTGAGTCCAGCACGCTCGACACGGACCGGCCGCCGAGGTGATCGCTGGCAATCGTTTCGATGCGCTCCGGCAGGTCGGCGAGATCGTAGACGCGGTCGGCGGGCCCAAGGAACGCGTCGATGTCATCTGGCGAGATGCCGCTGCGCTTCATCGACCCGATAAAGCTGAGCAGCTTCGACGCAGCTCCGGACGCGTACCCGTCGCTGCCGTACACGTTGGGTTTGACCGACCGGTACTCGATGTCGTCCAGAACATCCAGCACAATAGCGTACTTCTCGGCGTCCGTGACGACCTCGAAGTCCGGGTCGATCCCGGCTTCGTAGGCGTAGTCAGTGAGGATCTCGTTACAGATCGAGTGGTACGTGTACGCGTCGATGTCGTACCCCGCGGTCCCGAGTTTCGCGTTGAGTTTCTCCCGCATCGAGTCCGCCGCGTTGTTCGTGAAGGTCAACGCGAGAATCCGGTCCGGCGACACGTCTTCCTCGTCGATGAGGTGCTCGATCTTCCGCACCATCGTGAACGTCTTCCCCGTGCCTGCGCCGGCGAGTACACGCATCGGGTACGCGTCTGAGTCGATAATCGACTCCTGTTGAGGCTCCGGTGAGACATCTGCCTCCGGCACCGGGAACCAGGACGGGTACTCGACCTCGTCGCTCATCGTTTTACCTCCGTTGACAGTCGGTCAGCACACATTTCCCGATAGTCGCAGTCCGGGCACGCCTCCTCCGTAATGAGGTCGAGCAGGTCCGGCTCGTACGTCTCACTCGTGATGCCGTCGTGAGCGTCCCGGATGAGCGTCCAGATCGTGTCGTAGTGCTCCTCGTAGATCTCCGTGGTTTCCCGAGGCCAGCCACGCGCGGACACGTCGTACCCTGATGGCGTACTTTCGAACGATGTGCTGTTGAGGATCCCGTAGAAACTGAACCGAACCTCCATTCCGTCCTCGTAGAACGGTTCGTTCTTCACGCCTTCGACGTACGTTGCCGTCTGGAACGCGTTTCGGACCCGCTTCGGTTCGTGGGCCTCACCGTCGAGATGGTCGCCAAGGTACTCGGCTGTCCTCGACGAAAGAACCCCGTTCGTGTTCCGTTTGTAGTCGAAAATGTGGAGCCCGTCGTCAGTCCGGACGACGTTGTCAGCTTTCCCGTGGAGCTCTCGACCATTTACCTCGCACTCCACCCAACATTCCGTGGCGACCGAGTAGCGAGCGTGCTCGATCCCGTCACCGCCGTCCGGGTCGAAGAACGACGCGATGGCAGCGCGGTTCTCAGCTCGCTGGTACTCCTGATGCGCAGCGGATTCGTAGTCATACGGGGTACTGTGTTCGTCCCACTTCTCATCGAAGACCTGCATCGCCCGGTCGTGTATTGTCTCCGGATCGTCATCGCGGTCAGTCGCATCGCACACGTCCTCGATAGTCTCGTGGTAGATCGTTCCTTGGTTGAGATACAGTTCGGTACGGCCCGGCGCGTTCACGTCTTGCGCGTAGCGGTAGTCGTACAGCCGCGGACACGTCGCGTAGTTCGCTAACCGCGACGGGGAGAGCGACGAACTCATCGCCGCACCTCCCCGTTAGCGAACTCGACACGTGCACGCAACGCTTCTCGGAGGTCGTGTCCTCGGGAGCCGCTTTGTTCAAGTAGGTCCTGAATCTCTCCGAGTTCCGCTTCGACCTCGTCGAGCGACACCGTCACGTCCTGACTGTTCGCGCGGCGCACCTCCGCGAGTGCGTCGTCAACCCGCGACAACAGGTACTGCTCCGCCGCTTGCTCACTCGTAATGTGTGGCTCATCGGCCTCGGTCACCCACGGAAGATCCTCATACGCCGCTGTGAGGAACCGCGACGCCTGCGCACGCTCTTCGAGGGCCGTGTCTTCGTACTCGTAGAGACAACAGTAGAGCCGCTCTGTCGCCGCGCCAGCACCGACAGCCAACCGTCGCCGCGCGTGCTCCGTGTGGTACTGCGCGAACGGTCGGCCTGACGCTGTCGACGTCGTCGGGAACGTCGCATCCACATCCGCCCCATCGAGTTCCGTGACACCAGGGTAGTCTGGCATCGACGCGACCCGCTCGCTCGGGAACAACCGTGTCAGGAACGGGTCGCCTGGGTACTCACTGTCGACGAGATTCACAAGAAACACCGCGCGAAAGGACTCGTTCTTAACCGCCTGCAAGTGATCGACGCGGACACCACCGTCAAGGTCCGTCGCACTCGTCTGATTCTGCTGCGGTGCGTACTCGTGGGCTCGTTCGAGCATCTCTTCAAAGGATGCCCACGTCGCATCCACGAACTCGGTTTCTTCCAGGAACTCGGCCATGCGGAACGCCCGTCGGACGTTCCCGAACTGCGCCCGGGCATCCAACGGGGCTGCCCGTTGCGCGATCCGCTCTTTCAATCTTGCGTCTGTCGCCCACCAGCGAATCGCGTCTTCGAGGCTCTCCGTCTCGCTGACACGGTCTAAGCGGTCCGTATCGAGTTCCGGACCGTGGTCGGGTACATCATCTTCATCGTCAGCGAGGTACCGAACGGCCGCGAGGAGTTCCCGAATCGCGGGGTCGTCACCGAAACCGGTGACGGTTGTCGATTCCGTTGGAATCCCGGTGCCTTCGAACGCTTCGATAATGTCCGTAACAGCACTACCGCTTTGCTTCGTGGCGACAGCGATGTCGTCGTACCCCCAGTCCGGCTGCGCGACGAGCTCTTCAATCTCATTCGCAATCTCAGCGAGTTGTTCGTCACTGGAGTCTGTGGCGAGGACGGACACCGACCCGGCTTCCGGATCTTCCGTGACCGTTTCTTCGGCGAAATAGGCTGCCGTCGCAGCTGGTCGCGTCGACGGCATCTCCGATGCCCCACGTCGGGATTCGCTGAACGAGACGCAGTCCGTGACTGGCCCTGTCTCGACCCATGTGCGGCGCACACTCGCGTTCTCTTCGGCGACACAGACAAGCTTGCAGTCTCCCGCGAGCGCGTCGAGATACGCGCGATCAAGCGGGAAGAACTCCTCAAATCCGACTGCGAGCACCGCGTCGAAATCAACGACGTCGCCGCGGACATCCCCGGTGAGCACATCGAGCGCTTCCGAGATGAGTTGCCCGCGCTCCATGTGCCCGTGCTCGGCGAGCCACTCGTGGAACGCGTCAAGCGCAGCCGTGATGTCACGGAGTTCCGGAGTATCGTCAGGCGTGACCGTCTGCCAGGAGATCGTGCCCATCACGGCATCCACATTCTCAATGAACGACGGTTGCGCAGACGCCCGTTGGAGGTACTCCGTTTCCCACTCGTAGTCTGCGAGAAACCGGTACAGGAGTTCCCGTCGTAGGGCGTCGGAGAGAATGACGCGGTCATCGGTCTGGTTGAGGACATCGGTTGCGTGCACCACCGACGACGTCACGTACGGCGTCGCTGCGCCCGGCAGTTCCTCACCTAACGCTTCACGGAACGTGTCTGCGCTCGTCGGCGCACCCGTGATGACGAGCACATCCTCAGAATCGTGCTCGTCGAGAAGCATTCGGTATTCGTTTCGCGCTGTCCGTTCGACGTTTTCGCCCCCGAACGGGACCGTGACTAACGTTCCGTCGAACTGCCAGTGAGATGAGTGATCAGACATGTCTATTACCCACGGACGAGCCGCGTGACCCGAGACAGCACACCGGTGTCCTCAGCGGCTGTCTCGGTATCGCGTCGTGCATCTTCGATGATACTCGGCTCATCAATCCAATTCTGGAATCTAGTCGCGCTTTCAAACTGAACCGCCGGCCCGTAAATACCCGCCCGGATATGGGCTGGCGTGGCCTTCTGGAACTCCCAGCATTGCTGCTGGTCCAGATGTGCCGAGAAATCAGCGACAATCCGCCCGTCATCCTTGAAATCCAGTTCACACAGCCTGTCGGACAGCGCACTGATCCACTTCCGACGTCCCGGATCGTGCTCCTGCTCGGCGGGTGTCTCCAGCGGCACATACTCTGGCGGTTCCTTCTCCACATACGCATACAGCTCCGCGAACACGTCCCGAGCATCCGCGAGCCGGTCCGACTGGTCTGGAAGCGAAATGTCGCGCTGCAAGAATAGGTGGGCAAACCACGGGAACAGGTTACAACTGTCTGCCTGCCCCGCGATCTGCGCGGCGGCTTCGCGTTCGTCCTTCTTCAGTTCGGAGAAGTTAACGTTGAAATCCAGCGTCTTCATGCGAGTTCGGAGTTCGGATTTCGGCTTCGTGGAATCGTTCGAGGAGAAAATGAACGTCGGCATCTGGATAGACCCATCCCACTTCCCCTCCCAGTACGACTTGATGATGTCGCGGTCGATTTTCGACTTCGCCACGTCGTCAACGATGTACGGGAAAACGGTGTCCGACGCACGAGCTCGCTCGATGTTGTTTTTGACGAAGTCGTCCCCGGTCGTGACTTCTTGCACGTACCCGTTCGAGATGAGACGCGTCCCGAACCGCAGGAACATGCCTTTCCCGCTGTCATTGTCACCGTGGAGGAACAGGAACGGTAGATCCTTGTCCAGCTCTGCGGACTCGTATTCGGCGTAGTGATGGGCACAGTAGTCAGCGAACGGAGCCCAGCAGAAGTAGATAATTCCTTCGTAGAAATGTGCCCGCGTCTCCTTTGGTGTTCGCGTTTCGCCGAACTCGCCGACAGTTTCGATGTACTGCTCGAGCAGGTCGAGTGCGTCAGCGACTTCCTGCGGATCGTCCGGCAGTGGTGCTGTTAGTTCAAGGACGGAGTCGTCAACCCGCAATCCGACATTTTTCTCGTCTCTATCGACGTTGAGGTCAGGATACCCAGTGAAGGTCTCTTTGTACCGCGCGATGCCGGCGGGTGTCGCTACGATTTCGCCGTCGTTGATCCGGATGTTATTGGCAGACAGCGTGTCGTCCAGATTCGAGATAGCGTCTTCGAGGCCCTGCGGGGAGAGGCGGACACGTTTGTCCGGACTGATTTCAGTTGGATCCGTGTCCGTATCTTCTGCGGCGAACACCGCTTTCTCTGCTTCTTCGGCGTCGGTGACGACGTTGTACGTATTGACTTGGTCGTCGTCAACTGCTTCGTCGAGTCGTGCGTTCAGCTCGGCGACCGGGTCGTCACTGAACTCGTCGCCGCCCAGCCAGATGTCGTAGATTTTCGCCTCTTCTTCTGCCGTGTCGGCGTCCTCGATCTCCTCGGTGAGGTCCTCCATGAACGGCGTCGCGTAGTCCTTGTGGAACGCGTAGAGCCGTTCGAACCACTCGTCGACTGGCGTGTCCCCGTCGGTACGCCACGCGATGTTGACGTTGGTTTGTTTGCTCCCCTGCCAGGCCTGCTTGGAGAGGTTCGCCGACCCACAGATGAGTGTACGTGACCCGTCCTGGTTCTCGACGATATAGAGCTTCGTGTGAAGCAGGACGCGTGCGGAATCGACGGTGTGGATGAGCAGATCACCGTCTTGACGCAGCGATTCCAGTTGCGCGGCGATTTTCTTTGCGTTGTTCGTGTTTTTCAGCGAGCGCCGGTAGTCATCGTGCTGGTTGTCCCCGACAATGACCTCCAGTGAATCTACTGCGAGGTCCTGGTTCTGAAACATCTTGTAGATGAACGCGGGGGACTGACTGTACGTGACGCAGTACACGTGCTGGGCGTCACCGAAGTAGTGCAGGAAGCTGTCCCATGATTTGTCGGCAGCCATCTCTAGTTCGGCGGTGCTGCCGTCATCGAACTCGACTGTTGCTTCGAATGCTGTCTTGGTCATGCGAGGATCACCGGTGTGTCGACGGGTACGTGCGTGGTTGCGCGGGCCTGTGCTGGTACATGGTCAGATATATGGGACGCCGCGGATGACGCTGCCCTTGGTGAGGTACCCCTTCATGGCGAAGTCAGCGCACTTGTCGGCGTAGTACGTGGTGATGGGAAGCCGGGTAGACCGGCTCAGCGAACCAACGTGTGCTTCCGACAGCCAGTAGGTTTGCTCCGAAAGCGTGTCGAGATCCGTTGACCCGTGGCGTTTCACGATCTGCAACGGCCGCGGCGTGCCAGGGCTGCCCTCCTTCCCGCCGGTCGTGGTCAGGTAGGAGTGCTCGCCGTTGTGGACGTGGAAGGCGACGCCTTTGTCTGCGATATCGAACCGTGACTTCGATTCGTCGTACGCGGCGATACGGGGGTTCCCGGATTTCCGGATCTCGACGAGGTCGAACCGTTTGATGAGATCACGGGCTTTGTCGAGACGGTTGATGAGATTCTCGACGTCCAAGTAGAACTTCCCGTCACGATGAATCACGACGTGCCGCGGCGGCCGGCCTTCCTCTTCGGCGAAGATTTCCAGGACGTGTTTGATGACGTTCGCCACATCATCCTCGTCGAACGTCTCACCAGCCTGCTTCGTGACCGCCTCTGACGCAAGGATCGTTCCGTCGGCCATGATGACGTTCGCGGCCGCACCGAGATGTTGCTTGGTCGCGTGGTCGTACGTCACGTCGAGCCCGACGAACGCGTCAACGTCCCCGGGAACGTCGTCGATACGCCACGGCACACCGCCCGCTTTCCCGATAAGCGACGAGCAGATGTTTCCGCGGTAGTTGTCGTTGCCGAGGTTGTCGATGGAGATCATCTGACTCGGCACGCCGAGTTGTCCGAGCCGCCGCTTGAACTCGGGATACGGGTCGTCGTAGTCCGCTGCTGCGGCCTCGTCTGTATCCGGCACGACGATCAGCGCCGCATCGTAGTCACTCGCTTTCTGCGCGTGTTGGGAGTAGTGGAACTCCGAGCCGAGTTCGTAGGTCTCCTGATCGAACGCCGTTGGACCCGCATCGTAGTCCGCGAGCTTGTTGAGCAGCGTGAGCACGTACGGCCGTGCGTCGCTCTCCTCATCTTCCGGGTACAGCGCGATGATGTCGAACGACTCAGGAGCCTTGTACACGCCGTACCCCTTGGTTTCCAGTCCGCCACGGCCGTAGTACCCTGTATTTCCACCTCCGAACCGCAGGTTCGGGATATTCGGCGTCTTGTGCTCCCGGTATCCTGCGTTCGTGGGTTGGGGGACGGGGTCGAAGTCGAAATACGGCGTCGGACCGAGCAAATCCACGAACGACGTGACGACGTTGAACCGTTCCTCGGGTTTCATCCGGCTTTCGTTGTGGATGACGTCCAGGAACGTGTCATCGACACGGCCCAACTGCTCGAACGTCGGGATGACCTTACAGTACTCCAGGAGCTGCGGGAAGATCGAATCGTCGCCGCTCCCGTACTGCAGATCGGCGATGATCGGATCACCGGCCCGGATCGAGTTGATGACGTCCTGCTTGACGTGCTTCTCGTGGTACTCCGACATCGGGACGCCCGGCCCGTCCAGCACATCGTCGTAGTCCATATCGATGACCTCCTTGACCGTTGCCGTGCGAGCACTGTCGTACAGGTCAGTGTCGTGCTCGACGGTCACCTCGGAGATGTCGTGTCCACGCTCAACCCACTCGGCGGCGGAGAACGTCGATTCCAAGTGGTACGCGACGTTCACGCCACAAATCACGGTCCCGTCAGCATCAACGCGAATCCGGCACTTGTACTTCCGATATGCTTCGAACAACCCGCTGTTCGCGGTTCGCTGCGGGGTGGGCTCGATGATCGAATCGATTCCTGACACCTCGAAGCGACCAGCAACAGCACGCTTCACGTCCTGCTTGACGAACTCTTGGAGCGGTCCGTCGTCCGTGTACGAGCGCGCCTCCAAGGTCGTCTTGCCTTGGTGGATGGGTTCGATGGTGTACCCATGGATCGAGATCGTGCTGTGGAGCTTTTCGGTCGCGTAGATACGCCGCCGGGACGCATCAGCTGTCGTGACCGGGCTGTTACTCCGCGACTGGTAGTAGTTCGCAGCTTTCGCCGTAAACCCCTCAATCCCGTTCGTGAAGTCATCCGGGTCAAGCCCGCCACTTCCGGTTGCGCGGAGTTCATATTCGTGGACGGAGAGTTCCGGCAGGTCCCCGAGCTCGAACTGTAGCAGGTAGTTCCCTTCCGACAACGGCTGTTGGTGTAACAGTTCACCGCCACCATCTGCCGTCGGCCGTGGCTCGCTCGTCACTTCACTCCCCCGAACGAACTCCGACTCATCGCTTGAATCTGCCTCCGACGAAGATTCGCCAGCGTCACTTCCGGAGGACTGCGCAGCCGATGTATTCTCCGCCCCGCCGCTCTCGGCTGCAGCAGGTGGCTCGTCGAGCGGCGTAACGACCAGGTCATACCCTGGATTCAGTTGCATCTCACCGCGGTATTCGTTCCCGACCACGTTCTCCAGTACGTACCAGCGCCCGACCTCCCACTCGAAATCCGCGATTTCGTTATTGTGGAACACGGTCAGCTCCACTGGCGTCCCTTCGACATCCGCCAACTGAACTTTCCGAGCGATGGCGTCGTGGTCCCACTCGTCAGTCCCTGTGACGCGCAGTGAGATATCGATCTGTTCCCCATCCTCGATGTCGGCCTTCACTGCCATCTACACCGACCAACGGATTCCCAGAATAAATAGATTGTCACTAGACGAATCTAAAACACGAAAATTAAATTTTAGCGTAAACCCAATTCCATAACCTTCCAAATGTGGTTCAGAGGCCGCTGCGGAGACAGCACTAGACAACGACGAGGTCGGGGGCCTTCCCCACAAACCGCGGCGAACAGAGATCTTATGCTAGAATTGAAAATAGGGACATCGGGATGCGTGAATATTTGTACTAGCGCAGAATAATCAGCCCTATGCTCGGGACAGGGACCGCAGAAGAGTTCATTGACGACGCCGAACACCACAACCAGTGGTGGAGTGACGGCACTTCCCCGGAACTATCGCAGGCCACAGACCTTACTCCTCGCTCTGATTTCCACAGCGTCCTCAAGAGAACAAACACCCACTACACTGACGACGTCGAGAGTCTCGTCTACGCGATTCACGGCCAAACCGGCATCGGCAAAACCACGCTTTTCCATCAACTCATCGCAGCTCTCCTCGACACAACGGACTTCCCACACCAAAACCAAGACCTCGAACTCACCTCCGCACTCTCCCCCAGACAAATCCTCTATCTCCCTTTAGAAGACTCTCTGTATCAGCTGGAACGCCCAGGCGACGACATCAACCGCCTCAACCAGGTCATCGACTACTTCCAGACCCACGTCGCACCCCGCCAAGGACAGAAATTCATTCTCCTCGACGACGTCCAAGCCCTTGCCCTCGACGAGAACCGCAAAGCAGAGCTACTCAACCTGATCGACGACAATACGTACGTATTCCTAACCGGCAACGTCCGCGCGCAGGTCAACCTTTCCACCGTCGAAACCGCCGACACCGTCGATGAATTCGAAGGCCCATGGCCTATTCTCCCAATGAAATTCATCGACACCGTCCAAACCGGCGAAGGTCTCGGCGTCACATTCACTGAGAAATTCCGAACCCAACTCGAACAATTCCAATCACCCGACTTAGACGGCCCATCACCGATCAAAACGATTCGAACCGGGCTTTCCGGGAAAAAATCGGAAACCAGTCTCGACACAGCTGTTGAGACACTCTCAGACCTCTGCTTCGGCATTTTTGACGAGGGCGACCGAAACAACCTCCATGACGCCGCGCGCGCATACCTCCGAACAGGCGGCACCCTCCACCAAACAGACGACCCTTCGATCCGGAACGACCTCTCAAAATCCCATTTCCTCCTCTTCCTCTACAAAGAACTCGCCAAGCACCGATCCATCCAACAACCCGAAAACCTCCACCGACTCAGTTCCATCGCTGCCACCAACGCCGGTGAAGAACTCCAGTACACCGATCTCAGCGACCAAATCGGCGTCGACAGGCGAACCGTCGACAACTACCTCGACGTGCTCGACGAAGGCATCGCCGTCACCGAATCCCACGACTACACCCTGCGACGCTACCGCCGCACCCGCTTGTACCTCCGCAACCCACGCCACCTCGTCCTCCTCTCCCAACGCCAGGAACACCACGGCTTCGAAGCGTACGAACGACAAGACACCCTCAACCACGAATTCGAATACAAACTCGCCCGCACCGTCGCCTTCGACCACGCCAAACGCCTCGCGTTCACCGTCGAAGCATACGACGTCGAATACACCGAAACCGAATCCGGCCTCGTCGATTACATACTCCACCGCAACGGACACGTCCTCCCCTTCATCCTCTCCTACCACCCGCACACTGGCAACGCCGAAACAATCGCCGAAGAATTCACCCCCGAATCCGGCCAGCACACCGAATCCGACAGCGAAGTGCTACAAGAGTTCGACTACCAAGCACCGTACCGGTTCATCATTACCGACAGCTTGCCAAAGGAAGCCAGAGAAGACGAATCCCTGATTATCGAGAAAGACGAGACCAGTATCTGCTATCTCCCGTTCTGGTTGTTCTTACTGATCTGCTGAGAAAGTCCCTGCCGTCTCTGTCGGCGGCCTGTTCCGTATGCGAGTCGTGCCCCCACGGCTCTCTTAGGAGATGTATTCGTTCCAGCATCGCAGTTTGTCGGCAAAGCGTCTATACCTCCGCGTTGAGTTGTCCGGAGATGATGGTATGACTGAGACAGATGACTTGCGGCGGGAGTTGAAGACGTTCACACGCCGATGGGAGCAACTCACCGCGGTTCCCGAGACACCTCGCTCACTGATGGACGTGATCGAATACTCGTTAGGAACGCAACGAAAGGCCGAGGTGTACATCAACCGTCTCTTCGCATACTTCCTCGACCCGGAGCAGCCACACCGGATGAACTCGGAATTTCTCCGCGTATTTCTCAATGGCCTACCCAACACGTGTGGATTCGAGGAGGATATCCACGATCTCTCCGACGTCGTTGTCGACGATCAAGTACGGCTCACTGAGCAGGCTGACGGAGAAACAGTGTCGTCAGGATTCGTCGACTTGGCAGTTCAAGTCCCGAACGAATGGTTTCTTTTGGTCGAGCTCAAATTCTCTGCTGAGGACACGCAAACGGAGTTCTATCGACAGGATGTCACGCACATCGACGGTGTTCCGAAGGACGACTACGAGTCTGGTGCGTACTATCTCTATCTGCATCAAGACGACCGACCAGACGCGAACGATCCAGAATTCAGTAACTGGACGTGGACAGCCTTCGTCGAAACCGTCCTGACCGACTTTATTGTTGAGAACGCACCACGGTACCCGCAACGAACAGTCGTACAGCTTCACGAATTCGCTGACGATATTCGATCCATCACAGGTATGTCAGACCCCACCGACGACGTTGACGAGAAGATCGAACTGTATCTCGACCACTACGAGGCCATCACCGACGTGACGGCCACGTTCGAAGACCAGTGGGAGACGTTCTCTCATAACTGGCCCTCTCGTCTTTCTGACCGCCTCGTGACCGCCGACCAAGGATCGATCCGCTCGGAAAGCGACTACCACGTATTATTCGAGTGTTCGAACGACGCTGTCGGGGACTGGTGGTTCCGCTCAACGAGTTCCGATTGGGGGATGATCTTCAAACACGGCTGGTGGCGACACACCGATGACCTCTCTGACGTGCTCCACGAGCGACCCGACAATCGGAACGATGCCAGAATCGGGTTCCACCACCGACTCGAAAACGACCGGGAGCAAACACTCCGAGACAACAAACTCACACTGTATTTCCGAAATATGGGGGCCAACGATCAATCCTTCATCGATGCTGTTTCTGACCACTTCGATGCGCAAGCCGATGCTATTGAGGCCACGCTGCCGGATACTGCTAGTCTCACCGGAAACAAACGCAATATGATCTCAGCAGAGTACGATATCGCTCCCGACGAGTATGATGACTTTTTCGCGGCCTATATCGCGGCCCTCGAAGAAGGATTCACTGACCTCGTCGTTGAGAACCCCAAACTAATCGCTATCCTCGACGACATCTACACTGACGCCGTCGCAGAGGTCTACGACACCCAGATCACAATGAGCACCCAACAAAACTGAGTTCGAAGCTTGTGTCGTGCAGGCTTACAACACCGGTCCTGGTGACTCCGGATACTGAATGATTTTTACGTCTTCGTCGCGGCTAGCGGATGTTTCGCGGGATAACTCGTCGACGAACAGCAGCCCCTTGACATCGACTGACTCCAGGAGGTCTTCTGTGGATTCAACGTACTCGTCAGTTGCCGACTGTTTGACAAACGCCATGTACTCCAGTAGTTCCCGGAGCCCGGTTGCAACATAGTCGGTGTTCTGCGTGTACTTCACTTCACCAAGGAACACTTGCTCAAGTTCCGTCCAACCAGCCTCTGTCTCTCGGTATCGCTCAAGGACAATATCAGGACGGCCACCCCACAGTGAATCACTGCCGCCACGCCCAAGCAGATCCTCAGAGATCGTTTGCCATCGGGAGAGCACCTCGTTCATACGGTACAAGTACCCGTCAGGCTCGATATCTTCAGAGCCAATTGATTCACTGAATGAAAGCCCTTCACCGGTCGCATCGTGAGACAAGACGAACCGTGACCCGTCCTGCTCCCACGTAGCGATCATCGACGGACTATCCCGACTGTCAGTCAACACACGATACTCCACGCCCTCGTACGAATCAAGTACGCGGAACACCCAGTACAGTTCGAACAGCGTGTCCGTGTTCGCTGGCGCAATGAGTGTGTGATTCAAAATATCGCGCGCTTCGGTACTGTCCAACTCGTGGTTCATCAACTGACGGTACCGATCCAGCAAGACCGCTGCATCCTGATAGAACTGCGAGCGCGAGCGCTTAACTGACTCGATGGTCCTGTCTGTAATATCGGTATCAACGACGTTGATCCGCTGCAGGTAGATGTTCTGCTCGTAAATCCGGTCAAGCATCTCCGCTGCTGACTCCACACCCCGACCACTTCCACCTGTATGCGGGGTCACCCATTCGTTCAACCAATCATACCCCTCCGGGTTGTCCAGCGCGTACGCGAGGTCATCCGTAACAATCTCGTGAATAATCGTCAGTAACCGTTTCAGCACGAGATTCTCGTCGATGTTATAGTGCTCTTCAGGCTGCGTACACACAAACAGTGGCTCATCCAGCCGACCAGCGCGTGCCCGTGTCTTCACCGTTCCCTGCCAGTCGATCTGCCCACGGATCTCACCACGGTACTGGAACGACTCCGGAGCGGTTGTCGTCTTCATCTGCCGAATCCGATCTTCCAACTGCCGCATGAAATCCAGGACACCGACTTCCGAGCTGTCGTCTTCAGCATCGGTCAAGACGAAGTGAATCCGAAGCAGCGTTTCGATGTCGTCGATATCCAGATCCGCGTGCGCCGACCCGATGACTCGATCGAATCGAACGCCTTTCCGGAGATACGTCTGAAAATCGTCGGCAATCTCTCCCAACAACGCCTCTTCAGTCGTCTTCGCCATCTTCAGTTACTCTCCCCCACCCGGCTGCAGGTCAATCTGGAAGAAATCACGTGCGACTGTCCACAACTCATCCGTCTCGTCGTCAACAATCGCGTCAAGCGCCCCGATCAGCTGCTCTAACTCGTTTCGCCGCAGCCCCTCCAACTGCGGGAACACGTACATGATGATCGGCGACACGTAATCCGCTGTCTCCGTCGAGGAAGCAACTGCAACGTGTTCATAAATGTCCTCAACGATGGCCGGCCCGATAGCCCGCTGTTCATTAACCGCTCGCCAGATACGCCCGACCGTCTCGTAGTGCTGGTCTGCTTCCGGCACTCCACCGTTTGCCGCCCAGACTGCGACATAGTCCGCGACAAGTGATTCGAGTTCAGAATCATCACCATCCTCACGGGCAGGCAGATCAGGAATCCCGACAGGGACGAACGCCCAGCGCCGCATAAACGCGTAACTCATCTCGTACAGCGACGTCTTGTCGAGCGTGTTCATCGTCGCCAGCATCCGCCAGTCCTCAGGGATGAAAAACCGGTTCTGCCCGATCTCCTCGTGGCCACGGGACGCGTCGAGGATCTCAATCGGATCCCCGTCAGCGTCATCGAATGGTAACGTGACGCTCTCTCCCGTCAATGCCGAAAACAACGACCCGAACGCCTTGTCGATATCTGCCCGGTTGAGTTCGTCGATGACCAGCCACTCATTCGCTGGTGTCCCGTCGCCATCTGCTTGGAACCGGTCTAACACAACTCCCGGCTCGAATTCAAGCGTGTTCTGCGTGGTCGTTTGATACCCGCCGACCGTGTCGAACGTCGACCAATCAGCCGACGCTGTCACGAGTTCGTATTTATTTTCCCCGACTGTCGCCTCACACACCTGGCGAGCCAGTTTTGTCTTCCCCGTTCCCGGTGGGCCGAACAACAAAACGTGATTTCCGTTTGCCAACGCTTGCTCCACCCGTGACTGAATTCGATCCCATTCCTCGTCCGGGAAATGCAAGTGCTCCTGCTCAACCGCAATCTCCGAATCCGAGACCGCAAGCTCCGTAGCGAAGTCATCAAACCGCGTCATCTCGCATAACTCCAGAATCCGGTCGTACTCACCCTCGGTGAGTTGCGTGATGACAAAGCTGTTGTCAGATTCGACGAGCCCGCTTCCATTCAATTCTCCGTCCGATTTTATCTCATGCCAACTCGCCCCATCTAATGACTCATCCCACTCGAGCGTGATGCCTTCAACGGGATCCGAGTCACCTGATTTCGAAGCCTCTTCGTGTAACCCACGCGTAACGTGTGCTCGCCCGACAACCTCTTTCGCTGGCGAAATCTGGTATACCAGGACCTCATCACCTAGCGTCGCCTCCCGATACGCCTCCGGGTTCCGTCTGGCCTCACCGGCTGGACTTGTCACCTGATAAAACGACTCACCGCCTTCTTGATGCCAGTCAGTTGCCTCAGCATTCACCCAGAAGTACTGCGTTTCCCCTTCGGATTCTGGTGGTTCAATTTCCGCAACGTCTAGAAGGTATGCACCAGCTTCAGGTGTGAGGTGACAGAGATAGGCCTGCAACACGTTCCCGGCATCATTCAAGGGGTACCTGGTTTTCTCTTGCCGGACCTCCGGATCAAGCAGGCCATCCCGAACCTCATCTAGCGGCACTGGGTCACTTAACCGCTCTGTCGAGAGGTCAACGAAGAAGTGCTGTTCCCCGTCGAACTCATCCTGATATGCTTCCGACTCAACGACTGAACACGCACGGATCTCCTGATTCGCGTAGTGGAAAACGACATCCCCCGGATCCAAAACCGTGAGATCACGTTGCCACTTCGTATCCGTTGACCGAAGATACTCCCCTTCTAATTCTTCATCGTGCGTTTGATTCACCCAGAAAAACCCGACATCGTCCGCGACGTCAGGTAATGCATCGGTTTCGACCGCGTCAGGAGCGAGAAGATCGTCCCAACTCCAAATCATCGTTTGGACGTGCAGCATCGAAGGATCCTCCACCCTTCCTTCAAGCCGCGTTAACAGTTGTGTACACGCCTTGTTTAATTCCTGATACTGACGTGCATCGAACCCCTGATTCACCTTGTAATCCGCGAACTCACGGAAGAAATCCCGCATCTGCGTCCACTTGTAGTGAACGTACTGGCCCGGTTGGACAAACATCAGGAGACACGCACCGAGCCCGAGCAGCGATCCAGGTGCACTACCAGCTTCGACATCCGCGTAAAACTCCCGAAACCGGTCTAACCGCTCTACGAGATCTTCAGTCGAATCAAAGAAAAACGAAAGTGTATCCGCGGTTGCTTCGGCATTCGCTTCAGAAACCCCTTTGAACTCATGCCACGCTACACCGCCATTTTGCCCACCGCCTAACATGTACGCCGGGATTTTCGTCCCGATACTCACCTGCTGATCAAGCACTTCAAGCAGCACCGAAACATCACCCGGCGATAACTCCGTTACCTCGGTTTCCGCTAAGAATTCTTCTTCCAGATGCCGCTGATAATCCCATTTCCACGTCTCCCACCCAACAGGCGACGCCGCATCTTCTTCATACCCGCCAGCATCCCACACCTCCACAAATCGATCAACAACATCATCAATTCCGTCAAACTCAATCTTAGGCGACGAGGCACTCATTCACATAAAGTGTCTTATCCACGTTGATAAACACACCTGCAACGGAATACGTATTTAGAACATTGGCAGTAGACTTGGTTCGTTCACATTTGGCGAGGTTGTTCTCAATGCGTTTTCTCACTCGACTCAGAGCCTACCGAAATCCGATCAAGAAGTCTGTCTGCAGCCGTTGCTGCGGTGGTTGGTTCAAGTCCGTGCTGACAGTAGGTGTCGACCACCGCTGACCGGATTTGTTCGTCCGGTCGTGTCGGGCGCGGATCAAGGTAGTTCTCTTGACGGAGGAATTTTCGGAGTTTCTTGATTTTATCTTGGCGAAAGTGAGGGACATCAGGCAACCGATCAAGAATCTCCTCTGGATCGCCGTCGGCACGGCCTGCCAACGCACTCACCTCGTCGATGAAATTATTGCTGACAGCGCCGCTGGCTTCTAACACGTCGCGGTCTATCGCTTTTCCACGCCCGACTGTATACGCCTCGACGAACGCTTCAAGTGCCGCACCGTGCCGTCGAACCTGCTCTCGGGACGGTTCCGACAGGAGACCATCAACGGCACCGACTTCCAGCAACGATCGGAGATGCCCCCAGCGCTCGATGCCACCAGCACGAAGTCGGTATAGTTGCTCCGGGTCCTCAGTCACGTACCAGAGCGGAGCTGAGACAGCTCCTTGTCGTGGATCAAATGTCGGGACGTCCAGTCGTTCACGGTACGTCCGATAATCGTCGCCGTCCGGAGCTGGCACGTCGATTGCACCAAGGGTTTCGAGTGTGGGCGGGTCCGCGACCGGGTCGTGCCCGTCGCCTGCCGTCAGTTGCTGAAGACTATACTCAACATCTGACTCCTCGAGGCGGTTCTCCCAGCGTGTGCGTTCGTCATGTCGGGCCGTGAAGTAGAACACCTGTCGCCCCTCTCGGGCCAAATCGATCACGGTGTCAAGGACTGTCTCGGCACGTTGGTCGTCGAACGGTGCCAGCGTCTCGTCAAGCAACAACGGGGGCGCGGTCTCCTGCTCTCTGTGTTCCACGAAAGCGATCCGGACCGCTAACAGAACCTGCACTCGCGTCCCACTCGATAAGTCGTTCAAGTCGACCCGTCGCTGTTCACCCGTATCATACGCCCTGAACGTACCGTCATCGAGTCTCAGCTCGAACTGCCCGTCAGTAATTCGACGCAGCAGGTCGTCTGCCCGCTGAAAGACCGGTTCCTGGTTGCTAGTAACCGTCTCTGCCTCGACGAACTCAAGCAATGTATCTGTGACCGCTTCAGCGACGTCCGTTTCGAGCGTATCTTCCATGGCCGCCAAGGCTTCGTCCCGTTCTTGGACAGCGTCGGCGATCTCCATCGACGCTTTCGCGTCCTCGATTTCTTTCTCCAGGGTCGTTTTCTCCTGTAAGAGGTCGTCGTGTTGGTCTGCAACCTCCTGTTTCTCCGTTAATTCTTTCTCCAAGTCCTCTCTGTCTCGCTCTTCGATCGTTTCGTCGTAGACCTCGTGGTCACGAAGGTCCTCACGCCGATTCTCAAGGGTTGTCTCGGATGTGTGCTTTGTCTCAACGGTAGCTTCGTACTCCGAGTGTTGATTACACAGCGCCGCAAGACGATCGCGGTCACCGGGCTCCAAGCCACGCTCGGTGAACAGTGATTCCCATTCCGATCTGTATCGTTCGAGTTCTTCATGGGCCGTAGCGACGCTCCCCTCGACCGCTACGAGGCGCTGCGTCGCATCCTCGTAGTCGCGCTGTCGCTGTTCGAGACTGTCGACCGCAGCCGTAGCCTCGGCACTCGTCTCGACCGCGTAGGGGTACGTGTCAGTCGTGTAGGGTTCGATTGTTGTGCAGAATTGCTCCAGATGCGTCTCGACTTGGTCTTTAGCTTCCTGCAATGCCGCCTGTTTCCCGGCGACAGTTTCATCGGCAGCCTGCCAGCGCTCCACACGTTCAACTGTCACCGCCAGCTCAATGTCATCGTCGACCTCCGTGTCGAACCGCTCTCGAAGTCGCTCCCGTGCCGTCTCCAGCTCATCTTTGAGATCATTGATGTCAAACTGTGCCTGAAGTTCGTCCCGTTTCTGTGCCTCCTGCTCGTCGACTGTGACAACACTCAGTCGCTCGCGGAGGGTGGCTAACCGGTCTCTGACGGCGTCAGCTTCCCAAGCGGCTGGCTCCTCAAGCCCGGTCTGCCGGAACGTTTCTGCATGAGTCGTCCTAGCAGTGTCCGTACTACCAGCATCACTTCTCGCGGTGAACGCCGCGTATCCAGCGAGCCCAAGACCGAGAAGCGTCAGCACGCCGCCAGCCGGATTGACCGTAAACATAAGCACGACCCCTGAGAGTGCTGTGAGAACTCCGGCCGTGACGGCTGCTGCGACAAGTCCTCGACTACGCTGGTTGTTAGTGGCGTGTTCTGGTGGGGCTGCAAGCCAGTTCTCAAGCGCATTCCGTCCGCTTTCGAGGGTTTCTCGATCCGACCAATCCGTCAAGTCATCGCCGAGCCACTCGTCGATGGCAGCTTCGACCTGCTTCTTCCCCTCGACTTCAGCTACCTTGCTGACGAACGATCGAAGTTCAGCAAGGTCGTCTGTGTCGACCTCGCGGAGTGTCTCGTTGTCAAGATCGAGAGGTAGTTTATCCCGAACCTCGTCGTGCTCAGCTTTTGCATCGGCTACTTCTCGTTCGAGCCGGTCACGATCGGTTTCAGCGTCAGCGAGTTGGTCTTGATACTCTCGAATGGCTTGGAGTACCTCATCGTCGACGCCATCTTCGGGCAGTTCCGTGTCTGCCAGTTTTTCAGCGGCCGCGCGGTGTTTCGAGGCCGCTTCCAGTTCCTTCCGCTTCTGTTGCTCTATCTGGTCGTCGAGATCGTCGAGCTGATCCAGTTCATTACCGTCGAATACCGCCAGTTCGTCAGGGAACGACTCCAACTCCGCGACCTGCTGGTCGTAGTCGTTTTGCGCCTTCGTGTACTCGATGGCTGTCTCAAGCAGATCGACTCGGTCTCTCGCGGCGGCAGCGGCTGCAAGATCCTCTTCGAGTTGGGCGAGACGTGTCCGTTCCGCTTCGAGATCAGGGGCGTCCCGTCGCAGTTTCTCGACCTGTTCGATGGCTGCTTCCGCCTCTTGCGTAGCACTAATACCTCGTGTAGCTGGACTGGCCCCGTCAGCGAGGCCGAACTCTTCCCGGACTGCGTCGATATTGAACCCGCCAGTCGACTCCCGCTGGATGACGTTTGCGAACTCGCCATCATCCGTTTCCTCCTGCAGCATGTCGTGCAGCGAGAGCGCATACCGGCGGCCACCATCCAGCGACGGCACCGGGATCGGGTCAACTGGTGCGCCGTCGCGGACGTGTTCACCAACGCCACCATGCAGTTCGATCCGCCGCGACTCCCCATTGTAGGTGAGTTCAGTCCGAACAGTCGCCGAAGACGGTGCCTCATCGGGCCACAGCGACCACCGGATCGCCTCCGAAAGCGTCGTTTTGCCAGCCGCGTTCGCACCGTACACAACATTGACACCCGGGGAAAAATCCTCAAGCGTGAAGCCAGTCGTCTCGAACCCCGGTGCACGCTCGAGCGTAACGGCGTTAATCGCAACGGGCGTCTCCCGTTCGTCCGCTGTGTCACCGTCGGTGTCGGACTGGTCGCGGTCAGTCGAGACTGGCTCACTCATCCGCTGTCACCCCCTGTTGCTCAACGAAGGCGTCGATGAGTTGCCGAGCCTGCTGGCGGAGCACATCCTTCGTTTCGGCTTCTGGAGGGCGGGTATATGTCTCATCATGGCTCTTGAGCTCCCGATAGGCATTCGAGTCGTGGGTCTCCCGGACACTCATATGCGCAGTTTCAACGACGTCCCGGTAGGGGCCCAGCGGTTCGTCACCCTCGAGTGCGCGCAAAAGCCCGGCCAAGTACCCGATCGGATCATCATCGCCGGCGCGATCAGCGAGATCGATCGGGGGTTTCGCGTCGACAGTCACGTCGACGACCCGCACTGTCGTCCCGCCGTCCGTAAGCTCGATCTGTTCGAGTTCCCTACGTCGGCCGCGTAAGTCAGTGTGTGCGTCCGTCCGGCCCTCAATCGTCACATCGACGGCTAAGAGCTCGGTCTCAGGACCACACATCGTGACCGTCTCACGTAACTGCTCGTGTGTAGCGTCGATGATATCGTGGAACCCTCGTTCGGGAGTCATTGAGACGACAGCCTCCTCGTACTGCAGTGTTGCCGACCCGAGCGGCTCCGTGTCAACTGTACTATCTGTCTCGACTGAAACCAACCACGCACCGTGACCACCGGTCTCGCTTGGGTCAAGCGGCTGTAGTGATCCCGGATAGAGGACTGGTGGGTTGTCGTGGCGTAGGCCCGGGACGTGGAGGTGACCAAGCACCCATGCCACGTGCCCACTTGTCGCCAAATCATCCACGGCAACCGGTGCGTACCGGTCCGCATCACTAACGTCTGCGTGGACGACGCCAAGACGTGGAACGCCATCGTTGGCCAAGTCGTACGTAGCTAAGGGGCTCTCGTGGTGGTACCGACTCGGGAATGACCACCCGTCGACGTGGAGGCACGGCTCGCCGTCGGCGTCGGTGAGGGCTGTTCGCTCCCACGAACCGTTCCGGCCGAGCAACTGAAGATTATCGATTGCCTCGGCCAAGTCCGGGAGAACATCGGCGTCGTGGTTACCAGCGACAGCGACGAGGGGAATACCAGCCCCCGCAAGCGTGGTCGCCACGGACTCAACGGCACCGAACGCCTCGGCGTACTTGTTTTCGCGGTCAACAAGGTCACCCGCAACGACGACCGCATCCACTCCCCGAGTAACAGCCGATTCCGCGATATCAGCCCAGATCGTCCGGGGAGAAAAGTCGGCCGGATCGAATCTGTCGGGAAGTCGGCTCGGACGGCGTCCGATATGAATATCTGCTATACATAGAACCTCTATTGATGCCATCTGATAAGGAACTACGAAGCTATTGATATAAACCCAATGATCAGATCGAGAGGCTGATAGTTCTTCGTGATGTGTTCTGTTAAGCGAACCCGTGACGAGCAGGTTGGACTATCGCTGATATTCTGGATACAGAGGCTCTTCTTGCAGATCGATTCTACTGACAGTAATTTCGGACACACCCCGTGACCCCATCAGGGAATACCGCTTGAATACGGCTGTAACCGATAAATAATTCCGGACACCCCGTCCCCATCCATCGTATAATATAATATATGTGTATCACCGCGTCCGTTCAGCGACGCGCTCGTTCAGTTCGTGCAGTTGGTGCCTGAGTTCCTTCACCTTATCCTGGTTTGCGCCGTAGAGTCCGTAGAATCAGACACGGTAGAGGTAGAGTGTTAGTCCGTCGGTCTTAATCGTGGCTCGCTTGAGATCAGGTGAGTGGAAGGTCACTCCGGCATCGAAGTAGTCAACCAGCCCGTCAAACGGTTTGTTCCCGAAACACACGACGTGGTACTCGGACTCGCCAAGCGAGCGCAACTGTTCCAGCAGCACCGCGGCATCGTCGTCGCTCACCTTGACGTTCTGGCTGTCCGGGTCAACTTCGTCCACGAAGTCAATCATATACGCCCCCTGGAGCCGGTCCAGTCCACTGTCGTGGATAAACTCCTTCAACCGGTAATCGTAGTGCTTCCGGGTTGGTGCGTGGAAGTTCGAGTACGGAGCCGGGAGGTCATTAGACCGGTTCAACCCCATGAGGACGACATCTGGAGTCAGCACCTCGATACGGTCATGGACGAATTCGACTAAACGCTCGGGCCGCTTCTCAATGCAGTCACCGTCGGGGAATTCCTCGTCCCATACAGCCCAACTGGCCCACGGGTACTGTTCAGCAATCCCCGCAAGCGTTTCGCTATCCATGTTTCTAACCCTCGACGGCCTACCCTATGAATTGTGCCAGCATTCGAATACCGTAGCTCAGAAAGGCAGAGGACAATGATATGGGTATGCAGTCTGTAGATTTACCTATTGCAACTCCGACAACAACTGGAGTGCGAGCTGTTTGTTGAGACTTCGGTTCGCATTCCCGCAGTGGGGTGAATGAATACAGGATGGGCATCCATCCCGGCAGCTACAGTCCTGGAGCAGTTTGAACGTCTTTTCTAACAGTACGTCAAGTTGATCGAATGCTTGTCGCGTCAGCCCGGCTCCACCGGGATGGCCATCGTGAATGAAGATGGTCCCACTAGTCGTCTGCCCATGACTGACAGTTGAAAGACCGCCGATATCGCCTCGATCGCACAGCACCTCCATGGGAAACAGCGAGATCAAGGCATGTTCGATCGCGTGGAGCGCACTAAGATATTCATCTTGTGACTCTGCTTGATCGATAATCATCGCCTCGACGTCGCCGGGGACGGTGATGAACAGTCCTGTCGTTTCGATAGCTCGTGACTCCAACGGCTCTTCAAACTCACACTCCCGTGGAGTGTCGTCACTGGGGTTGCTGTACAGCAAATATCCCGTGATCGTATCCTCCCCGTGAGTTTCCCTAACGTCGCTTGAGCGCCCATTTCATGCGTCTCAACGGATGACTGGCGGTACGTATCCTCAATAGCCACGGACTTCTCTCGGAGCGCACGCGTGTACTCTGCTGTAGACGTTGATTCGAGCAACGCCTGATCGGATTCGAGATCTAAGTCCACAACTCGGTAGGAGTGTTTCTGATGGCGATAAATCGCGTCCGGGTGTGCATCCCGCACCGCAGCACCAAACTCAAGCGATGCCAACTGCTCGTCCCGGTTCCGGTCAATAAGATCAATTTCGCGGTCATCAATCGCTCGAATATTTGTATTCCACTGAATATCTGAATCCGTGGCACGCCATTGAATCCGATCGCCACTCTCTACACGGCGAAGACGGTCATTAGCTTCCGCATCCGTGACGACACCAGACAGATCGGAGCCGAAATAGTCCTCGTCATCTGGCGACAAGAAATGGTCACTTGCCGCGCAGACAACGTGATCCGGGCGAATCGCATCATTAGTAGGGTTGACAGCAGCCTGTTCAGCACTGGTCTCAAACAATTCCTCGGGCTCTCGGATCGTATACTGGTCCAGTGGATCGTCTGCCCCGACGAGAACAACGAGGCAGGCGTCCTCACCACGCCCGGCTCGACCGGCTCGTTGGAATGTACTCATCGACGTTCCCGGGTAGCCGTCGAGCAAAACGACGTCGAGAGTCCCGATATCGATCCCAAGCTCAAGTGCGTTCGTACTCCAAACGCCACGAGCATCGCCGCTGCGAAGTTCCTCTTCAAGTTCGAGGCGTCGGTCCGTGTTGAGTGCTGCATGATAGGCGTGGACGCTGTCCGCGAGGTCGTGCTGGCCTCGTTCACGCAGCATTTTGTCTGACCAGTCAACATACTGTTCCGTCCCTTGTCTGGCAGCAGTGAAGACGAGCGTCTGATAACCCCTGGTCACGAGATCGCAGAACAGTCGCACGGATTCGACGTGATTCGATTGTCGTTCTCCACCGACCACCTCCTGGTGGGATGGGAGTGTAATCTCATCGGACGGCTCCGGTGACTCGTCTGGCTCCGCTTGTGAGTCAGTCGTCGAATTCGGAGCGGTCTCAATAGCGGCTGCGATCTGCTCAGGAGGATGTTCGTCATGGCCAGCACGGACAGTACTGTCTGCGTCGACAGCCGGGTCCGGAATCGATCGGTCTTCGTCGACGTCTTGCTTGAGCGGGGGATTCCAGAACAGCCAGTGGCGATCGCCCGATGCACTCCCATCGTCATCAACAAGTCTAAACGTGGTTTCGTCCTGGCCAGTGACAGTTGCTGCATGCTCGACGGGGTTCCCAATCGTTGCTGAACAACAGATGTACTGTGGAGATGCATTATAATGGTCACACAACCGATTGAGCCGTCGAAAAATCAACGAGGCATGACTCCCGAAGACCCCACGATACATGTGGACCTCGTCGATGACCACGGTATCCAACTGCTGGAATAGCCACCGCCAATGATTCTTCCCGTGGGCATACGGGAGGAGACTCAGATGGAGTTGGTCGATCGTTGTGAGAAGTACATCCGGCTGAGAACCCCTGATTTCCTGCCGAGCGGTTCTCGATGTTTCTCCTGTTTGAACGCCTATATCGATCGACGCACCAAACCCTAACTCAGTATCGAACGCTTCGAACGTGTCGGCTTGATCATTAATGAGTGCGCGGTACGGGGCGATATAGAGTGTCTTCCCCGTGTTTTCGATTGCTCTTTCGATACCGGGAACGACGTACGTGAGGGTTTTGCCAGATGCCGTTGGCGTTGCGACAACGACATTTTCACCGGACTGGACAGCCTCGATCGCCTCAACCTGATGCGAATACAGACTCGAAATTTCTGACTGTCGAAGTGCAATCGATAACGGGTCAGAAACGTCGATATCAGCTGTTTCCGCAGATTGCCCCTTCTCAACCTGTTGGTGAGTGATCTGTCCCCCGTAATAGCCTCGACCCCGTAACCATTCGACCGTCTCCTCAATGTCGGGTCGATTCTTCATCTGTCGGTACTTGTCGATTGCTGCTTGTGAACTTTTGTAATTTTATCGACGATACCGGAGCCATTATCAGAGAACGGAAACGACGATAAGCCGCTATACTATCCGACGAGAAGGTGTTAGAACGCCCATCCAACAGAACCCGCACATTACGCGTCGAGAGATTGTCCACGATCACTGAATTGGTGAACCTCTCGCGCTCCATCTGTACAACCTTGAGAGACTGTGAGAGCCAATTGTGGCAGAGATATGGTTCTCTACCACGTGTTACCTGGTATTTTTGTATCCGAACAAGAATTAAGAGGGTAGCTGGTAATCATTTTCACAGTACTTGGGAGTCAGTTGTGAGGGAGAGAATAAATGAAGAGGAAGACGAGGACGAGTCAACAGAGACTGACCAATATCTTGCTGACGAAACTCCAGAGCAGAAACCATCCCGTCAGCAGGAACTTGACCATTCACCTGATAAGTACACCACCGGGTACGATGCGTTCGGTGACACGCGTGTCGGGATCGGAAGTGCTGGCGGAGATGTAACGAAACTCATCCGGCATAACGAAGGCCGGCATCGCTCCGATGGCAACCACAGTGCTCGTGAAGCCGCTCGTGACAAAGTGCGTGTTACTGAGTCGTTCTGCTCTACTCTCGATCTTCCGTCTCACCAACAACGTTTAGCGGTTGCTGCGATGGCGACGATGAATCTGGATCGGTTCGGTCGGCAGAAACGACTCGGAAAAGTTGCTCTGGCAACGATTAAAGTGGCCGTTGAGTGGGATCGGTCCCGGCGATTCCTTGACGAGGATTTATCGGACCTCGGGGATGACCTACCGACACGGATGCTTGACGAGTCGGATTATCGAGATCTACTAGACCAACAGAACGTCTCGAAAGCGGATCTATACAGTGTGTCTCAACTCGTCAAACGTGAACTGAAGAAGGAGAAGTTTTTCACTCCCGGTGAGCGGGGCGAATCCAACGCCACAACCGTCACTGGTACCGAGGTGGAAGAGGGGTGATACCCCCTATTTTCTGCCGGCACATACGTCTTCAGCATCGTATGTGTGTTTGATATTCTTGTGAGTAATATTTCTTTAAGTATTCCCTGCGACAATATGCGTATTGAGGGTCGTCGGTCGTCGGATCCGCCGTAAGGCGGAGAGACGGCCTGGCTGCCAGTTAATGCGCGAATTTCGCGGGATTCGGCTACCCCTTCGGAAGGGGTGGGTCTATTCAGACACCCACTTTGGCTTCGAAGGGACTTCGTAACCATCACGCACGGGAATGGCCGATGGGCTTAGGCCCATCAGGCGAACCCCTTCGAAAGGGTATCTTAGTCCGTGTGCGCAATTCGCGCCCGAAAGCATCGTTTCTCGTCGTTAGTCAGCGACACCCCGTAGAGGCCTTCGGCTCATCGCCGAGAGGAATCAGTCCTCGTCGAAACGCTACTTCGTCGGGTCTCAGTCACCATAGCACATATTGACGCGGCCAGTGGCAACGCTGGTCAGCGTTCGGTACTCTCTGCTTCGCAGCCACTGGCACTTAGACGACGATGCAGTACTCCAAACAGCTCATTCGATAGATGTCCGAACACACCAACCTCGACCAGACGTATCTCCCGCTAATCAAACAACACGCCCGCGACCGGTGGCACGAACGAACCCCCGCAGACAGGCCGATCGAAGAAGCGTGGCGCATCGCCACACCCGTCGACGCCCCCGCAGCCGAGTGCAGCCACGCCCGACTCTACGAACCCACAGACGCACTCATGCTCGTCCGCGAGGGCTGGCTGCGAACCGTCCTCAACAACGACGGTCGCCTTCAAAAGACCGGCCTCGTGATGTGCGACAACTGTGATGACCTCGTAGATCCGATCATTGATACGCGCTGCCCATCCTGCGGAAACCCACAACCCGCCGTCCAAACCTGTGGGCAGGTCACCGTCATTCACGGCGGTGAGAACCGATGAGCAGCCCACCATTCATCCATATCGATGAGTTCGACGGTGCAGACCGGTTCGTCACGACGAAAGCGTTCGTCAACTACACCATCGACCTCCGAAGCCATGAACCCCACCAGAAAGTCATGCTCGGCGACAGCGACAGAGGCGATGTCCAGCGACCCTGCGTCGTGTTCAACGACGAAATCACTCTTGAAGAGGGGTGTGGCTACCGTTTCGGTGGCTTCGACAACCAGTGGGACGACGGTGAAGAAATCCAACTGAAACTCCACAAGAGATCCTGGGCGAACAAGTTCTACGACCCGGACGGCAAGTAGCGTTCAATACCCACTTGCCCTGCTGCAACATTACGTCTCAGATTCGAGCATACTGTGACTATTACACCTTCCTACACAGCAACAGCGATCCGGATACATCGGCTGATTTCACGGAAGGTAAATTGAGTGATCGCTTGGGTCAGTTGGTTCAAGATTGTAGGATGGAATCTCGTCGAAGAAGGCCACAATAATCGGGAGCAGGTGACTGCAGTCCGAGAGCAACGTATGCATGATTTCGTTCGGATCCTGGTTCTCTACTTCGTATCCCCAGAAATCGTCGGGTGGAAGATCGAATTTCCCCACGTATTCATGCGCAACCGTGATATCGAAGTCACTGATATAGTTGTCCGAGATATCGAACGAGTAGCTTCGACTGCCGATACCAGCAGCGACCATGAAATCTCGGGTGTCATCTGTTCCTCGGAAATCTGTGACCTCCCATTCGTTCAGCTTGGATTCGTCGCCCAGTTGGAAGACGAGTTTCAGTCCTCGACTATCACTGTCTGAGTCGACTCCCACCCCTCTGACCGAGTTCACTTTCCAAGAGTGGTTGCTGTATTCCTCGAACCGTGTGTTTAGCTCTGGTATGGAATCTATCCCCTCCCGGTATTCAGATCGGGTGGTGTAAAACTGGGTTAGGAATCCCTCTGTTTCCTCCGGGTCGTAGTCGTCTGGTTTGACGCGGCCTGGTTGCCAGTCATCTAACAACGCCTCAACTTCGTCGCTGAAGCTGACATCCGCCGACATTTCCTGCAGTAGTTCTGTGAACGACGATGATGTTTCACCGTCCGACTCAACACTGGAACCTTCGGTGAACTCAGCACGTAACTCTTTGACGCGGGCCGAGTACTGACCGCTGTAATCCTCGGTAAAGTCACGGATCATTTCCACATCCGCTTCTGAGAGCGCCGGTCCTGCCGCGTCACGGAAATCATCAAAATCAAGCTCTGAAGCATCTTCCTGCGGCCCGGAGTTTCCGGTCCAGTGCAGTCCGACCTCGTACAGTGTCCATGTCAAGTGCTTCGGGACATCAACACCGCCATCATCTCCTGGTTTCAAAGGTTTATAGCCGAGTTTCCGATAGACCTTCTCGGTTACCTCTGGTGATTGTAACGGAAGCGGATGACTCATCCCATAGACGTAGGCATGAACGTAGTAACCGTCCTTCTCGTTGGAGTCCGCATATTCCTTCAAAACCGGCATAATGAGTAATTGTCTCAACGTCCCATTAGTCCTCCCTCTTCCCCGTTCGGAACAGTCCGGAGCTGTTCTTGATTCACACGTTTCTCCAGTTTAACACGAGTCTTCGCAACTTCAGCTAGAGACCGACGTCCAGTACAAAACGATCTGCCAGCGCGTCGAGCGCTTCACGAAGGCGCTCGACGCGCCCTCACTCAACCTCGTCGGTCCGATCGAAATCGACGAAGTCTACGTTTCTGCAGGGTTGAAAGGCCGCGAGTGCGACCGACCGTCGCGCTCTAAATTTGTTTTCGGCCGGTGCTTCTACTTCGTGTTCTTCATGAAGTCGCGGCTATCGACGATGAATGACTCGCCAAACTCGTAGTCTCCCCGCCATCCGTCGTCATCCATCCGTTCCGGGTAGACCACTCCTGCAGCCGTATAGGATTCGCCCCGGTTGTAGGTCTGGACAACGAGGAAGCCACGGTACTCAATTTCGAACTCTTCGTCGCCGTTTGTTGCTGTGTGCGTGGCAGTGATGGTGAACGAGTCCTCAAGGATGGCCTCGGCGTTGCTATAGCTGACATCGTTGAACCGGCAGCTGAGCCATTCCTCATCGTAGAGCCCTGAGCAGATATCGATCTGACTAACCGGGTAATCCGACTCGACCTGATCCGTGAACAGCTCTACGGCGGTGGCACTGGCCACACTCTCCGTGTTGTCCTCGAGAAACTGGTTGATTTCGTCCAGGTCAATAAACACCGAGCCAGGTCCAATGGGCAGCGATACTTGGCTCAGGAGTGGGATGCCTCCACCGTCATCGTCACTGTTGTAGTCGATGTATTTCTCGCTGCGGATCGTCTCAAGGTTCCACGTGTACAGGTTCCATAGCGGTGGGCTGATGCCGAGGTCTTTTTCGACACGGGACTGCATCGTGGTGTTCTGGAGAGACTGACCGATCCAGGCGACGTCGTTGTTATCGTCTTCGCCCAAATCGTTCTGTTTCCAGGACTCACCGCGAAATGCATTGGGGATCGACGGCTGACCGAACGAGGATGAGCCTGTCGTGTTCGCAGCGCTGGTTGCAGTTGGAAGGGCAGCGATGGATGCGAGGCCGGTCAGGACTGCGCGGCGCGACAGAGTCGTACTGCGGGAAGGGTCGGGGTTCATGGTGTGTTTTGGTGGTATCGCAAGTTTGGTTGTAACCGCTTCGGCTGTTGTGAATTTCAGTGTTTGAAGGATTTTATCGGCGGGTAATTCGAGCCGCGACTTAAACGTACGTCAGACATACGTCATGTGTCAGACAGACGGCTTGCGATCAGGCGGGTAGCTTGATTGAACTGAGTCATCACTGTAGGTTTATACTTGGCCAAGGACTCAGGAAGACCATGGCCTCGCAGCGTATCCTTGTGATGGGCGACAACCACGGGAATACAGAATCATTAGAGCGGGTTGTGGCCGATACCGAGGGCGAGCGCTTCGACTTTGTCGTTCACGTCGGCGACTTCACGAACGCCCACAACGAGGATAAAGCGACTGGCGGGGAACAGCTCCGGGCTGTCGAACCGTATCTGGAAACGCTTGCTGACCGCGCCGACAAAGGCCTCGTCTATGTGTACGGAAATCGGGATTACTACGGCGATCTTGACCACACTCTTGATGTCGGGACTTACGTCCCACAGGAAGGCTCCGTCACCGTGGGAGACCAACGCTTTACCCAGGACCCGGACGCCGTCGCGCCCGACGATATTCTCATCACACATACAGAGAAGAAGGCGATGATCGACCATTTCCCGGGTCGAGCTTACTTCTGCGGCCACACGCACACCGGCCGGTACAAGGACCGGATGCTCAACTCCGCATTCCTGTACCGGGATGATTCGAAAGCCGCTACGACTCTATATGGCGGATATTTCGTAATTGGAGTTGGTGACGAACCACCGTTTGACGTTGACTTTCGGAACATCGGTAGTCTTGATACGACCGTTTGCCAGCGCCACCTGGAGCGAGGAGTCTTGATCGGGCCGGAGTACCACAACTGCATGTTCTGCTGGAAACCCGTCAAACTATTGCGTGAAATGTCGAAAACCGCCTTCTACGGCGTTACCCACGGACTTGACCGCGACCATGCGTCCGAAGACGAGATCGTCGAGTGCGCGGTAGAGCTGTGGGAATCGCCACCGACAGGGTTTGCGGACGAATTCTCTGAGTATATCTCTCAGGTGGAGAGAGATCCGAAAGGGTCGCTCGTCTACAACGACGATGGGCACTTGATCGATTTCTACGCTAATCGGAGTTGAGAACCCGATTCAGAATTCAGGCAGTTCTCCAAGGTTGTCCTGCTCAATTTCGTTGCCGTCCGTCCGGAGATACGTCGTGTCACTGATATTGACCTTGTGGATGTCCTCGCCACGCACATAGTCACCGTCGCTGTTCTTGTAGGCGGTACAGTATTCGAGACCAACTGTGAGCCCCATGATCACCTCCCATCGGTCCTTCTCTTCCGGTTCGATCAGTGTTGTTCCGGCATCTTTCCGTCGCTTTACCGCGGTGATGCGGTCACCGTGCTCATTGTACCGGACGTGCGTGATTACGTAATCGGCCCATTCGGCCATGGGACTGTGTCTATTCTACACGGTTAAAGAGATCAGCCAAGGACGGTGAAAGTAGATCATACCTGTATCTCCGATCTACAGATAGCTGTCCGGTGTTGGCGACTGGGGGTGGCCTCTTGGAGGCGATTCAGATATCTCTCCTCCCCGCATCTATAGTAGTGGTGTGCCCCTACTCCAAGCACGAGAAAGAACCAGACCAGTGGCTAGGAGATAAAGAAGAATCCGCAGCCGATCTTGGCGTCCATCGCTTTCCAACATAGTGCAACGTAACTAGCAGAGCATGAAAAGTCTATACACCGATATTTCACAGACTCTGGATTACCAACGAGAGCTACGGAAAATTCACATTATTGGTGGAGATCCCTTGCCCCGTCCATTCTCCGTCTTCGATCATTCCGCAACCCGTCTGATACCCGAACTCGAGCCAAAGCTCAGATAACGACGCCTCCAGCTCAGCGATGACCTCATCAAACGAACGGTCACCGATAGGGAGCGTGGCTACCTCGGTCGTATACCGGTCGAATCCGAACTGCGGCTTCCCAGTAGCTGCGTGGAACAAATTCGTCCCATGATTAAGCTTCGCCTCGGCCGCATCAAGTAATGTAATCCAGACGGATGCTGTCCCAGAAAACCCTATTTCTGCCTGGGCGGCGAGCGCGTCACGGACCGCGATGAGGATCGAGGCATCCATGCACGGACCGGTCCGATCATGCGTAGTCACAACCCACAGATCATCACGCCTCCGCAGGAACACGTTGGTTGATACTGACTCATAGAGCCCGTCATTGCGGAGAAGAGCATATCCCTTGTACGATTCTCCGTCCCGGTTATAGGAGTCTACCGCGAACTTCGCCTTGCCGCGTGCTTCCGGCCGTGTCAATGCGAACGTGCCCAGTACAGTCGGGTCGGGAAGATCAGTCGTTGATCGGACCGGCCGAGTAGATGAGATCCCGTTCGGAATCACGTGGACGACAGCAGCTGCCCCCTCATTCAGCACACCTGCCGGGCCTTCCCGGTCCTGGATGAGATCAAGCCGGTTCTCACGGAGGTCCTCGAGTTCCGCAAGGTGGCCCGCATCAAATACGAGATCCACATCAAGATACCGGTCTGCCAGCTCCGGGTTCTCATCATGGATGACACCGAGCAGGTTCTGCCGGTGGTACAGCTTTAACTTCCATCCATACTCCGCCTCAATCTCGTCCTCCATATCGAGTTCCTGCTGCCCGGTCACCTGCTGGTTCGTCACGAAGGCGAAGATGTCGTAGTCATCACCGCGGTCTGCTTCGAGGTCGGCTACTTTCTCGGCATCATCGCGGAGTTTGCGTCGCCAGTCGTTTCGGACACTGGCATGGGCGATACCGCTTCGATCGTTCATACTGATTCGGGCGTCCCAGCCGCCATCCGTTCCGTGTGCCCCGCTTTCCTTTACCTCGTACCCGAGAGCGCGGAGGAATGCGGCGGAGAGGGTTTCGAAGGTGGTGCCATCCACCGTTTCTAGGGCGTAGTCGAGTTCATCCATAGCTAATGCCGGGTGTTGTGAGTGTGAAGGTAGGTCGGCATACTTAATCTTCCGCGACAGCGGGCGAATGCGTTGAGGAGAGGACGGTCGTTAGATCTGTGTTCGGATATAGTTGATCGTTGCCGGGATCGCGCTGAACAGGACGAAGAGGTTGATGAGTAAGGTGGTCCCGACTCCGACGACGCTTCCGACGCCAGCCGAGTCAACCGAGAATGAGGACAGCGACAGCTGGTCCGCGTTTTGGAAGAAGACGACGAGCGTTATCAGCAACAAGGCAACCCCGACCACGGGTTGGATCAGTAGAACGACAACTGAAATGGTGACTGCCACCCATTCGAGAGGGGATAGCTGATTCCGGGTGCTTCGAATCATTGATGACCGATTCCTGTTGAACTGGCTGCGGAAATACCGCCATCCACCGATGATTCCACGTCGCACGATGTTTCGAGCGGTCGGATACTGACGGCCAAGGAATCGGGCGATACCACGGAGGACAGGTACAATGCCCCGACAAATCATGGAGACACTGGCCTTGATGGTGTGCTGGACCTGAGGACTGGTAGCAGCAGCCCAGACCGCAGTCAGGATCCCAGCGAATGCCGTCAAGAGCAGCGATGCAGCACGGTTCATGAGCGCTGTGTTATTCGATGCCATACATAGAGCGACGATCGCGCCTATCAAAAATATTGGGTAACCGTCCACCACACGCACCCCCCGGTGCTTGTTGAACACGGGATCGTCGACTACGATCAACAGACCAAGAACGTGTCCACAACCGATCGGACACCGATCGTGGCTCAGGTGATGCAGAGCATTGAAGAGACTCTCGAGACCCCTAACAGCGACATGAGTAAACCCCCTGATATGGATCGCTGATTTCGGGTCAGCCGCGTAGTGTCTCACGCAGAGCTACGGGCCAATCTCAGCGTAGCTGCGTTTCGCTTCGGTACACCATTTGCATCGGTAACCCACGCGTATCTTCCGGTGGATCCGATGGCAACCGCTGGAACTCATCGTGAGGCGCACACGCAGTGAGCGCTAAGGCGAACGCATCTAACACATCGTCAATACCGACCTTGTACACCGAACCGTGAAGCTCTCCAGCGATTGTCCGCCAGTCACCGCCCTCGTATTCAGTAACGGACTTCAGCGCAGACAGCCGTTCTTCAACGCCGGCAGCGGTATGTTTGCTGTGTTCAAGAGCTCCGTTGAAAGCGCGAAAGCAGACCTCCGGATGGCCTTCAACGAGTATATCTGAATCACCGTCACTCAGAAGTAGGTCCTCAACTTCGACGATCCCATTCGAGATGCTGGCTGCTTGCTGTGTCAACCCTTTCCCAGTGAGGGAGTTGTTTTTCGCACTCACGTCGGCATACTCTGCCCCTTCCGATGCTAATCTCGCGGCTTCACGTGCTGGTGCTGTGAACACTGCGGATGATCGAGACCCGATCACGGTTCTGGCGAGATCGTCACACCGTCGAGAAATTTCCCCGTCCGCTTCGACACATGGACACGATTCAGATTCAACTGATTCACAGAGTCCGATCGGGACATCAACGACGATACGCTGCGCCGATTTGCCATACTCATCCCAAACCTCACGGATCTCCTCGAACACGTCGACCGTGGGTGTAGTCTCACCCTCAGAATACACAATTGCAACCCACGCACCGGACGACCAATCAACGCCAACGTACTGTGAATCCATTCTCAGTAATAAACTCGACCAATTCGTCTTGTATCTATGGCTCATTCAGAATCTCTCTTTACATCACAATGATATGGATAGTGGCTGCAACCGAGCAGAATCGGATATACCTTGAACAAGCATGAAAATCGGCAGGGACGGTGGCCCGGCACTCGACGTCTACGTCGTGGAGGGCTATGACGACTCTCTTGGTATGGTTCCGGAGACAATCAATCGGTGCTCGGCTACGAGGAGTCGTTCCGGCCACAGGGGCTCTGGCGAGTGAGTGACGATCGTCCAACGGAACAAGTCGTTCGGAAATTCGATATCTGAATTGCCGACTGGAGAGTGCATTCAACGAAGAGTTCTAGCAAGTATCGAGGAAGACGTCGGGACGATCCGGTCACTTCTGATCGAGGACACCGATCAAACAATTACGTTCTTGAGGTAACGACTTCAGGCATTGGGAGATCACAACCGCTTCTTGTTTCACTTTCACCGAGGCCACATAGGATTCATAATGGTTGGGAAGAAAGGACAACTAATGCCTGAGTTGCCGTCGAAGTTTGAGGAATTCCTCTCCAACATTCGACCGACTGACGAGCAAATAAGTGATTACGTGAATGGTCACGAACAACTCCGTGAGCGTCTCTCGAACGATAGTGACCTATCCGAGATACATGTCTCTGATTTCCTTCAAGGCAGCTACGCTCGTCGAACAGCAGTCAAGCCAATCGGTGACGAGAAATCGGATGTCGATATAGTCTTCGTGACAAACTTGCCGAAAACCGAATACACGGCCAGCGATGCGATGGAACTCTGCGAGCCGTTTCTAAGCCGGTATTATCCTGGACAGTGGGAACCAAATCAACGGTCCTACAAAATCGAACTGAATAAAGTCGAAATGGATCTCGTTCTTACTGCTGCACCGAGTGAAGCGGTGATGAACGAACTGTCTGCGCCTGATTCTATCGGGAAAGCGAACATCGAAGATATTGCGGATCAGCAGGACTTGGGAATCGTCGCCAAATCAATAGATAACACATTCGAAGGTGCCGAGAAAGATTGGCAAGATGAACCGTTAGACATCCCCGACCGAGAACTAGACTCCTGGGATCAAACCCACCCCCTCGCCACACTGGACTGGACGCAAAACAAGAACGACCGAACCAACGGCCACTACATCAATGTCGTCAAGGCCTTCAAGTGGTGGCGACGAACACAAGTTGACTTTCCCGAACGGCCGAAAAGCTACCCGTTAGAGCGTCTTATCGGAGAGTGCTGTCCGGACTATATTTCAAGCGTCGCAGAAGGCGTTGTTCGTACATTCGACGTCTTCATCGAAAAGTACGAATCAAATGCTGAGCACGAAGATACGCCAGTACTCGGACAGCATGGTATCCCTGAGAATAACGTCCTCGCCCGTCTTGAAGGGAGAGATTTCGCCGCATTTTACGATCGAGTAACAGAGGATTCTGAAATAGCTCGACGGGCTTACGAGGAAGAGGACAAGGAACAATCGGCTCAGTATTGGCGAGAGGTGTTCGGTGAAGAGTTCTCGTTAATCGGTGGCAGTGACGATGACGATACGGACGACGAGAGTACGGCCACGTTCAATCCCCCGAATAACACAGCTAATGTCTCCTCACAACGGTTCGGGTAATTCAACTTCACTATGCCACCAAACGCCATTACCGAAGCTGTCGCTGAGATAGAAGACATCCCCGAACTCGAAATTCTGGAGGAGCCAGATCAACGGGAGGGGGATTCAAGATGGACTGTGAAAATCCGGCTCACCCCAGAGGATCTCAATACGCAGTCAAACATACCCGAGGAAACAGACTGGTACGTCCGTATTGATGAGTCCTATCCGGGCGGCAATATCGGGATTTACCCTGCCGAAGAGAAGGGAATCACGCAAACATACCCTCATCAAACACTGAACACCTTAGGGAACGCCGATCGTCCGTGGCGAAACGGAAATATTTGCGTTGATCGATATACAAACTCAATCGGGAGGACTGGCGGATTCGAAGAACCATTTGGCGCAAAGGAACGGTTACGGTGGTATATCCTTCGCGCTGTTCAATGGTTGGAACTCGCGTCTAACGGTGAATTGAGACAAGACGGGGAACCGTACGAACTCCCTGCATTCTCGGATTCAGCCAACCAGCGACAATTCGCGTACAATGAAACAAGATCATCATTTCAAACGTGGTCAGAACAAACAGAAACATACGGATTTGCATGCCTGTCAAAACTGAACGAGACGCCCACTCGGGTCGCAGTTGATTACTTAGATGTAGAAGGGAACTCAGTCTACACCCCAGAATGGGGTGATTCTATAGAAACAGACGAAGTGCTCCCCGGGGTGTGGTTACTTCTTGAAGAACCGCCGATCAAACCACCGTGGGAAGTTCCGGAGGACTGGGGGGAATTGGATGACCTGCTGAGCGATGCTGAGGAAAACGTATACGAAGCCCTTGGTAAAACCCGTGAATCACACCCACATGCAGCGTTTTCATATTTTCTCCTTGGATTCCCGATACCGGAATCCATCGGTAGCGACAACGCGTATATCCACTGGCAAGCAATCAAAATCGACGACATTCCAGACACGTCTGGTTTCGACGGTATTAGAGATATGATTAGTAACCGTATTCGCCTCTCCCAGATGTCGTTCAAATCTGAACCAATCAGATGGCTAGAGTCGGATAACTGGGCGCAGGATCAACTATTGCGCAGGGGGAAACTCGCTGGAAGACTCCGAGAAAGCAACATTATGCTCATCGGTGCGGGCGCACTCGGAAGTACAGTCGCCGAAAACCTCCTCCGGGATGGCTGTACGAATCTTACAATCGTCGACGGGGAGAAATTCGAAATCGGAAATCTCGCCCGTCACACGCTCTCCCTCGATGCGCTAAACCAGTACAAGGCCGCAGCAGTAGCGAATCGGCTACGCGATCTTTCACCACACGCGACGATACATGACGTAAACTCGCGGTATCCATTGTCCAAGAGTGATCAAGAAGCATTACCCGACCCAGACATCGTTTTTGATTGTACCGGTAACGATCAAGTGTTGTATGCTATTGATCAGGAACAGTGGATCTCAGCCAAACTAGTCGTCTCCACAGCACTTGGCCCACAAGGAACACGCCTCTATACGTACTCGACATTCACCCAGTCTTTCAACTCGGATGATTTCGAAGACCAAATCGGTCCTTGGACTCTCCAAGACCTGTCCGAACACCATCCCGACGATGATCTCGTCCCAGAACGCGTCGGCTGCTGGCATCCCGCTTCCGTGATCACTATGAATACGATTGCAACGTGGGGAGGCATCGTGCCGAAGCTAATTGAAGAGTCCACTGGCCTGGCCAAAGGTGATTCTTCCTTTACCGTCATGGAAGCGTCACGCAATCAAGGCTCTATCTCTGTCACACGCCGTGACGAACCGTTTCCAGATTCGCTCCAGTGGAAGTCCGAAGGAGGGCAGATACTCGAACTTCCACGTGTCTGTCTTAACGAAATGATCGAGTACCTCCAAAGGGATTCGCCAGATGAGACTGGTGGCATCCTAACAGGGAGATACACAGGGGAGTCAATTGGGCAGATCGTCCGAGCATCTGACCCGCCACCGGATTCCATCCAGACGCCGACTACGTTCCTCAGAGGTACCGAGAAAGTTGATGAAGCACTAAAGGAATCACGAGAACGATATGGTCTCTACTATTTAGGCGAATGGCACACCCATCCAAACACAGCGCCGCGACTGAGCCAGGAGGACAAAAGAGAGATGCAATCCATCGCTGACGACGAATCCTATGAGTGCCCACATCCGTTCCTCATCATTTTCGGCGGTAACAAGCAAACCGGGTTCGACATCAAACCGTACATTTTCCACCGGAACGATGGTTACGATGAACTCACACTAACCAGTGAGGCTGGCACGGATGACTTAGAAGTAGATCGTTCTACAAATTCTGTCACGTACAACCCAGGTGATTCTACTCATGACTGATCCAACTGGAGAGGTATTCATCTCCTACAATCACGATCAAAAGGATCTGGCGGTTGAATTAGACCTTCGTCTCAGGGAACATGGCGTTCCAGTGTGGCAAGATGAACGGAAAATAGGACCTGACCCGTTAGAAGGTCAAATCGAATCTGTCTTACAGAGTGAAGATATTTCTGGCGCGATACTGTTAGTCAGCGAAGATATTCTCGATTCGCCAACAATCCTGAACGTAGAAATCCCACGTATACATTCACGTCACAAAAACAGTGACGCGTTCTTCGCCTTTGTGCTTCGTTATCCCGGTCTTTCTGCTAGCGAGACGGGCGAAATTCTAAGTAATATCGATAGTGTCAATGACTTCTCTGAGTGGTTCTTTCACTCCCTCGAACCGAGCGAAGAGGACTCACCAAATTACAATCGCATTGTAGAGGAGGTGATTCAGAGACGGCTAGAAGCTCTTGTAAACAGCGGAAATAATTCGGACACCATCCGATGTTCGATCAACTCGTATCAGTCGCCAAACCCGACCGACAAACTATGGTTTCACGCCGACCTATCCCACCACTTCGAAGACAATCGTCTTCCAAGCGAGGAGATATGGAATCACAGGATAGGTGAAACAATCAAGCGGCTGACTAACCATCTTGCCGAGTATGCAGAAGACAGGGTAATTGAACTCACCGGCCGAACACGATTACCAATCGCATTCGCCGTCGGGTATCAATTCCCACCGACCTTGGGAGTTCACGCCAAATGGACCCAACAAGACCCGAACTTCAACGAAATGACATGGGATATCACTGTCCCCACAAGTGATGCCGAGCTGAGCGTTAACTCAACGCTCAAAGACTCCAGCAAGACGGACTTAGCAGTATACCTTAGCCTCACTGACGATGTTCGTCCAGAAGTCGGGAACACTGCAAGTGACCTCCCCGATTTCAACACCGAGATAGAGATTAAGCGAACTGATTATGACCAAGGAATCTCCCCGGAACAGGGGGTCAGAATTGCGAACGTATTTCGGAAGACCGTTCGAGATGAGTTGAACACCAGATCAAACATCGAAACGATCCATCTCTTCCAAAGCTCACCAGTCGGCTTATCTTTTCTACTCGGCCAACACACCAACACGCTACCTCCAATCCAAACATACGCGTTCAATGACAACCATCAGCCCAGACGATACGAACCAGCCATCCTGATACAATAACATGGACTATGTTGGAGAGTGGACTACCTAGGATCAGTCGATCACATCGACTGATAATTGGATTCGAACTACGGGCTAAAACGTTGGTAAACGTGGAACACTGAGTGAACCCCGAACAGTCAGAGCCAATTCCCCTGTGCTACCGAAGAGCGTTAAACCAAATCTCGTGGAGATTTCGCTCTCTGTGGATACACATGTATCCGAAAACGCGTCGTGAAAACAGGAATCCCTACCCTCAAGCATCAATTGCCGTCAGCACCGTCACCAAAGAGAAAACTCCCGACACTGATTTCGAAGTTCAGACCGACGGCGGACCCATCGACATCCTTGACGCCGATCTCGACGCCCCACACATGGACGCGAACAAAGACGACGAATCACTCCGCGAATATCTCGTCAGTATCGATTGGATCGACACACGCCCCGCCACAGACGCATACTGGGAACCCGGCATGTACGCCAACCAGAACACCGTCATCAAACTCGGCAACCAATACACCATCAAACACCTCCACCAACACTTCGGCATCGACGAGTAGCACCGTCAAGCAATCAGTTTGGAGCAACCAGTCTGTGGAACTGGCTTCGATAACCAATCAGAGAGTACCTATACAATGAACATCGTCATATCTCACATCGTCTTCTAATTTCCCCCAAGCACCCATCCCACAACAATTTTTAAGTTGATATGTTCTAACTCTTAGTTATGGGAAGCGCAGCGACAACAACTTCTACAGCACAAAATTCGCTGCAGAAACAAGCGAAAGAGGATATGAACAGTGCTGTATCGAATGACGATCTGAAACGGGCTGCTGATATTGGGATTACGGTTCTGCTTGCTACGCAGCCTAATGGTCCGGCAAAAGTACCGATGTATAGTAACCTGAAACACGCTTACGCGTTCGCCAATGCAACAAATAACGACGGGGTTGAAGCTGGAGTACGTGCGGCCGGTCGGAGTGCCATAATAGGAGAACTCAGCAATGAATCAGCAGAAGTCACCGTCACAACCGCACAGAACGCCGTGACTGCAGCAGCTGAACGGGAAACGGTACAGCAAGGCGTCGATGCTGCGAATAAGAATCTGCAGATGCCGTCCGAACAAGCTACAGAGGACACGCTTGCTGCCGTGATGTCTAATGGGGCGGATGCACTTTCCAAACAGAGCCATTCAGATGAGGAATCCAAATGAGTGATAATTTCGACCTTACGGCGGAGGAGCAGCAGAACAATCTACGAGAGTTCATGGAAGTACACGGGCCGGAAGGTTTCTTTACAGTCTACTTTCGGCAGTTGCTTTATCGATACGTGAAGCAGGAACTCAAATCCGCTGCAGATGACGTTGACGGTGTCGGTGAACAACTGTACTTCACAAACGACGGCGATCAGCTTCTCACAGAACATCGAGAAGATTTACTTGACCAGTGTGAGGTCCGTGCTCGGGAACTCGTTGAAGAGTTCACCGACCATCCGACGCTTGGCCCAGCGATCACGAACGGCGACATTGAGGCATTAGACAAACATCAGGAGGAGTTTGTTGACGCCGTCCATCAGTGCTTTACAGACTGGAAATCCGAAGGGATCCAGCTTCTAGAGGACGCCGAATCCAGTAATGCCGAGGACCCGAAGCAATGACGAGCACTGAGCGGGTCTATATCCAGCGGAGCGAAGAGTTCGAAGATCGACGCGAGGGGACATATCCTGAAACAGGAGGAATGACCTCCGTTGGATCGGTCGTCAACTATACTCCGACACGGAACTCCGATTCCGACTTCCAAATCCAATACAAACTCGACGAGCTCCAACAGCTATTCGGCGGTAAACTCCCCGACGATGTGCTGGACTTAGTAGAAATCGCTGTCGCAACTTTCGGCGTTGATCGGTACTTGAAACGGGAAGTCATCGCTGGACCTGAGATTGACGACGAAGACGCACGCATCAACACGCGTTCCATCATTATCCGAATTCCGGTATTCACACCCGAACTCACAACCCCAAGAGCCGAAGAGTTGCTTTCCACGATGGTGTCACACATGACCTACGACATCATCCAATTCAACTGTGTAGAACACCCGAAGACAGGCAGTCACACAAGCGGAGCATTCGACACACCAACGACAGGCACAGAGGCAGTGAGTCTCTTTTCAGATGGCTTGGATAGTGCTGGAGGCGTCAATCAAAACCAAGCAGAAAATATCGACAGTAAATATGTGAGCCTAAACTACGGGAGTGGACTCGGGTCCCGTCACGAAGAACTACAACGCTTGCTAGACGTGAGTCCCCACGTCTTCAACCTCAACTACGACGGAGACACAAACGAGTATACGACATTTTCCCGCGGATTCCTCCACTGGGTATTTGCAGCAGCCACCGCAGTTGCCTACCGATCCCCAGAGATCCGTGCATTCGAAACAGGGCTCATGGCACGATTTGCTATCCTCAACGAAGGATGGCACACCACTCGAACCGTTTCACCCATCGCAGTAAACCTGTTCAATACTTTACTGACAGAGGTACTGAACTGGAACACAGCAGTTCGAAACCCATTTCTTACCGATACCAAACGCGAAGTCGTGAATCGAATCTCTACTGAAGAGGTAGTTCAAACTGCCGTCTCTTGCCCGCACCACGGACGACAGGGACAGTTCGATCTCGATAATTGCGGTCAATGCGTCCCCTGTATCATCCGCAACACCGCTATTCTCACCAGCAAATTCGATATCCCTACTCAAGACCTGAGCATCTGCGACTGGGGCGATGTTGATTTCGAAGCACGAGAACTACCCGTCAAAACACCGTACGAACTTCCTAATCGGAACGACCGCGATACGTACTTCCTCGCATTAGGCGAAATCGCACACCTCTCTCGACTCCTTCAGAACGAAAACGCCTCAACTGTCGTCACAGAATATCCCGAACTCGCTTCGAAAGAAACCTACAGCCTACACAAGCGATTCGCTGCCGAGTTCACACAGGCCTTCGAAGAGATAGCAGAAGAGAACTCCTCGGCACAATCACTCATACCAGTTAACTCGAAAAACCCGGAAAAGAGGCCTGAGACAAGATATTAGTCTTCATATCCTCGTGCATGTCTGATTGGCTTGCAGAAACACCGAATCTTAGCTGAGAGGTACTCCTAGAGCGTAGAATACCGCGTATCCTCTGTGACCGATCCAGCGCCGTCAGTCTAACTCCAGTAGTGATAACCAGTACCCAAAGTATGTCTGATTAATAGATGATCTGCGTGTAATGTATCTATATTCGCCGGACGAGATCGACCGGGAGCGAGCGAATCACCAAGCAGTCATCCAGGGTGCGGACGATATTGATGTGAAGCGAATTGGGAATCTCGGCGAGCTCGCGTTCGAGCAGTTCTGTCGGGAGTACCTTCCGGTCGAGATGTGGGAGTGGGAGAACGAAGCGGCGATTCGGCGGTGTAATTCTGAGAGTTTCTCCGGGCACGATTTCGAGGTGTTCGGGTACGAAGTGGATGTAAAGACATCGAGGGACGTCTCAGCGTTTCGCCCGGCGAACCTGCTGGAAAACGACCCCGACGACGACATCATCGTGATGGTCTGGCATCGAGACAACGAAGATGCACTGATCCTAATAGGGTGGGAACGGACTGAGACGCTCAAATCAAAGGTGGAAACGCAGGAGACGTACTCAGGCGAGGAACCGGAAAAGCTAGCGCACCTTGCAGCACGGCCGATGAACGAGTTGCAAGAGTTAGGGCCGAACACGGCGTACATGAATCAAAAACCTGAGAACCCGTTCAAGCCCGGCGACCGCGTCATCAAGGCAAGCGACGAGGACGCGTCAGTCGGCGTCGTCATCGAAGTAATGCCGCCAGAGAAGAATACTGGTGCCTTCGGACAGGAACTAGACGGCGAAGCCGTTCGTATAGCGTTCCCAAGCACACTCGACAAGGGACCCGCAGACTGGCGCGAGTACCACCCAGGGATTCTCGCATCGTACTGCGTCGACACTGAAATCAAACTCTGGACATACAAACACGAAAACCTCGAGTTCGCCGACAATCCGTACGTCCCGGGCGACCGCATCATCAAGACCAGTCACTCCGATCCGAACACGGCCGTCGTCGTCGAACGCGGTGACGGTGGCGAAGATTCGGTTACCGTTGCGTACCTCGGCGACTTCGACGACGAAGGTGTGTGGCCATCGAAACTAGGAGGGCACTGCGAAGACAACGGGATCAAGCGCTACACGTACTCCACTGACGAATTAGTGTTCGAGAAAACAACCTGACTGAGCGGAGCAACGAGTCATCCGATTTGACGAACGATCGACGAGTTCGATGGTATCTTGGCCCCTTGAGTGTGATCTCAGAAAACCAGTGGAAGACTGAGTCGATCGGCCGCTACACCCGTCTGATGCCTGTCATTAGGCAGTACACAGGAAGGACAGGGATCTAAAATTAACGCAAAGGGATTTAGAACAGCTGTTCGCGTATTTCTGTGCCGTGTCTGAGTACTGTAGCATCAATACGTTCGTTGATGTCCTGAATAGACTCGTCCTGCATCTCCACAAGATCGAGATACTCCCGAATGATATCGGCATAGAGTTCACGAGCGTATGTGAGAAATATACTGGCCAGAAACTCCGAGTCTCCGATTACAATTCGGCCCCCGCTTGGCGAATCCGGGAGTGGTTTATCTTCGTGAACGACGCCATTTCGCTGTTCGTACAGAGTTTTGAAGAATTCGGCAATCCGTTCCGGAGACCAATCGAGAGAATTGTGATTGCCTAGGAGAACCGCCGTCCGAACACCGAGCCTGTATCTATTTCCACCGGGGGAGCCACCTTTCAGAACGGTCGTTTCACAGCCGACGACACAGTCGACTAATTGGTCCTCAAGAGACTCCCGGCTGAACATTCGCTCGAACCGGGCCAATGGATTCTGGAACTTGTCATGATCAGTTGCGATCCGGTCTCGATGGGTACTCCAGAACTGATGGATTTCTAAGGCACGATCCTCGGCAATATGTGTACTTGTCGTTGCACTCGGACATTCGAATTCGAGTTCAAAAGTGACTGGTGTCCCAATGCCGCGATACGTTTCCCGGCCCGGGACCACATGATATCCTTTCTCGAAGCCAATAGTCCCCTGCGGGCATAGAAGCCGGAGACACCGGCGAACGCTCGTCGCAAGATACTTGACCACGTCGGTTAGCTGCTGCCACGGATAAACATCAGTCGGCGTGACGTCGAAGTCGAGGTTTCTCCAGGACCTAATCTCGTTATCATCGATCTCACGGGCGATCTCCCGGAAAGGGCGGCGGCGACGGAGGACGATCTCTAACGCTGCGTTGGGACGCCCTGCATCGAGTGTCTCAATCGGCTCAAGGACGCCAGTTCCGGGTGCTTCGTGCGTTGTGATACCTGTTTCCTCCAATTCATCGAGCGACCGAATCCGGAGTGTGTCAACCGCGTATGGACCAAGGTAATCAGGGCTCCCTTGGATGTTTGTGTCGAGGTCGATCGAGATGTCTGGCTCGATACTGGTATTCTTCAAACAGAGGAGAAACCGAGCATATTCTCGATCGGTAAACCGCGGCTCGAACTGCTCCTCAAAGGCAGCAGCGAAGGCATCTTCGTCGAACTGGAACTGCCCGACATAGTTCAGCACGACGCCGACGAATTCGAACAGTCCCTGCTCAACAGACTTGATGTACTTGTCTTCTGAATACGGGCTATCGCCAGATGGGTCCGGGAGTTGGTCATAGATACGCTGTGCTGCCTCCCTGAATTCTCCCTCATATAGGCTATCAAAGAGATCCTTGTCGTCGAAGATGTCACCAGGCACAGCAACCGAGACCTCCTCGGTGGTATCGATGAGGCTGCCAGAACTCAGATTATGGAATGTCTGTGTCGGCAGATCAATGTCCGCATCGCTGTGCCGTTCGATGACGGTTTGGACTCCGTCCTTGACTACTGGCCGAATATCAGTATACCAATCCGGTGGCATTCTACTGGATATCACTCTATTCCCCTACTTAGTTTATCATTAGACAGGCTAATTTTGATCTGATATGTTACATTTGCTTTTCTACCACTTACTATTCGATACCTCCTCGGCTGGTGTTCGGTCAGGGAGTACTGGATTCAATCAACCGTAGTTGTGCTACACCCACGCTAGTGACGCGTTGTGCTGCGCAAGGTACTCCGGGTTCAAGCTCTCATCTGAAAGCGGGACTCGTTCACCATCCTGCTCGATAATCGTTCGCTGCAACAGCTCGCTTTGCGTCTCGAACGACGGATTCACCTGTAACCGGTAGTCCCGGTCGATCGTGAACAATCCACGATCGAACGCGGCGTGATGTGTTTTACTCAGCGGTAGCACGTTCGCTAAATCCGCCCGGTACTCTGGGTAGTCACTCCACGATAACACGTGCGCCACGTCCAGCAGTCCGGGGTGATCAACACCCGAGATCGGGCACTCTCGGTCATGCCGAGAAATCACCGTCGCACGGAACTCAGGGTCAACCGCTCGAGCGTGAATCGTCGTTGCGTACGCCCCAGCACTCATCCCGTCGTCGTCCGTTGCTGGCGTCCAGTCTGAATCGCTCCACTCCGCAACAGCGTTCTCGACGAACGCTCTACCCTCGTCGGTCAACACGTACACGTCATCTCGCTCTTCGACGAACCCCATGCTCCGCAACCAATTCACTCGCTGTCTCGCCATGTCCGTCTCCCCACGACTCCACCCTAACTCCGGGTGCGTGTCCAACTGCTGGTCACTCACCTCCCTGAGCGTCATCGGCCCAGAAGACAATGCGTAGAGCAGACTCCGCAGCCCGACGTTCCGATCACACATGATGCGAAGTAACGTCCCCACATCACCCTGCTCAACGTACTCCCGGCCAGCATCACCGAGGACCCAGTGCTCGTTCGTCTGGCAAAGAAACCCGATCTGCTGTAAATAGCTCACTCGCCGCATAATCGAGTCTCGACTGGATACGTTGGGAAATGTACCTCGGTGCCACCCCACGAGTTCGTCTGTCGTCGGCTGATGCGCTTTAACGAACTCAAGAATCGCGTCCAACGTCTCAACGTATCGTGTCCCACCACCGAACATCGGAACAATACTGCGAAGCCGATCAGTTGGCATGCAGAAATAGTTACAGGGACAGATGATGATCCTTTTCCTCTGTCAACAGTTGAGTGTTGGTGGAGAATTCCGCAGAGGGAGGTGTCCAACTTCTAATCACACGTCTGGACAAATGCAGCTTCTCAGTTGAAAGTGCTGATAATGTGGTCCCGGAGCTTCTCCTCTCGTCGCTTGACGAATTCGGGGAAGTTATCTAATTCGTATAGCCGCTTGTCAGTCGGGATGTGGTGGCGGTCGTAGTACTGATCACTCCGGGTGGTGATCCACTCATCAAACGCTTGGTCCCCTTTCGACTGATTCTCCTTGATCAATTGGAGGTTCGCAACGTGATCCCGTAGGGAGGCGTACTGCTCTGCCTTGCTCGGGTCAAATCCGTAATTCTTGATGAGATTATCCTTCTCAAGAAGATTCCGCGGGAAGATGTGGTCAACCTCATGCGAATCATTGAGAGCAGGATCCGGGTAGTACAGCACCGACAGGAGAAGGTAAATTTTCGTACGGTTATAGTTTGTCTCCTCAAACAAGTTCTCGACAATTTCTCGGTTGAAGCCAACTGTCTTCCCGCGTGTTCGAATTTCACCCTGAATTCGCTCTAGCGGGAATTGGCTGTCATCCGCTACTTTGATAGCATCACGCGCATCTTGAATTATTTGGTCAGACCGAGAGTTGAAGTTACTGTTTAGGAGCGCAGAGCAGAGCCATTCGAGGATTCGGGGTCGAACCTGCGCGCCGAGTTGCGAATCCGTCGTCAGAGAGGGATTCTCATTATGATAAAAGTAGAAGACCAACGGAATGAGCGCATTCCGACTCGTCAGGATCCGACCAGTAATACCGAAGTCACTAATCAATTCAACGGTGGACTCAATCGCATCCTGAACAACACCATCAGTCCAAATATCTTTCATCAACGCTAAGTTCTCGTGAGTAAACGTGCGAATCTGGTACTCAGCGGAGAGGCCAGCCACAACAAGGAGGGATTTCAGGACAAAGTCGCTACCAAAATCATATCCCTCATCTACGTATGCCTGATTGAGATTCACGACAAAGCTGTTGATTTCCTCTTTGGCATCAATGGGATTCTCTTCTTCTGAAGCCCAGTACGACGTAGCGATAGAGAGGAGAATTTCGGACTTGCTGAGCTGTGTTCCGCCTTCGTTTGCCCGTACGAAGATGTCCAGAATTCGCTCGTTATTCTGGTTCCCTTCTTCGTAGTAGTTCACGATATCTCGGGCATGAACAGCATTATATAGGGTGTTGAGGTTCTTGAGAATGTAGTGCTCTTGTGCGTCAGAGACACCCTCTAACTCAACTGCAATTTCGTTTGCTCGTGCCATCGCTTTCTCTAGTGTATCAATTTCAAGAATATCCCCGACACGGAACCAATATTCCTCGCTGGATTGTGGCGGATCAGGTTCCTTAAACCTAAAATCGTATCGAAGCTTCAAGTGATCTTCAGTTTGGTTGGCAGGATTCGAGAGCAGATTTAGGTAGAGTTGCTTCCGTGTCCAGGCATCTGGATTCTTTCGCTCACGGTATTTCTGCTTCTCAACGTATGTCCCCCTGAGACCAATGTAGAAAGAAGAGAGACGCTGTTGACCGTCAACAATAAGTGAAATCGAGTCTGGGGTACCCTTATACTCTGGCACTTTTGGGTTCCGATGATGGACATTATCAAATTTGTCCGGACAAATGCTATCTTCGATGTAATTTCGGACAAAGTGATACTTGATTTGGTTATCAGCGAACTCCCCGTTAAGATTCCAGAAAATGAACGATCCAACAGGATACTCACGAAGGACTGAGTCGAACAATTGAACGATTTGTTCTGTGTCCCATACGAATTCCCGCTGAATCGCAGGTAGGAAGATCGACTCATTGATCTCCGGTAGCACCTGTTTGATTGCCCGCGACTGATATCCCATATCAGGCCGTTACACCTAGTCCCCACATTAATCATTTATACTGATGGAATTGTCTTTCCACTGGATTGTTAAGTAGGGTATCGAACAATTCGTCCACCTACAATAAACATTTCAATTCGATTAAAATAGCGAGCACTGCTAACAATCCACCAGACAAACACAGCACAGAGAAACACGTCACGATTTGCCCGAATCCTCAATCGGCGGCCGCAAGTCTCGCCAGCAGAAATCAGCTCATCATCACCAGAATCGAGAGCCACCCGATATAGACTGGCTGTGACAGAATGAGGAACCCTGACTTGCTATCTTTGTGTAGGTAGCCCTCAATCCGTTTGGTCGCTCAGTGCATAATCTCCGCGGCTATTTGATTAGCACTTAGAAATACAAGCGCTTTTTATGACAAGTCCCACATCCTGAGGTAGCGCGGTCGTCCCGAAACGGGCCCGGCGGTAGGACGCCGGTGCACCGCGCTGCCACCATGACAGCAATCGAGTCTACACAAGCCGAGAGTGATAACTCTGTCCGATCAGTGGACAGCAAACTCTTGGCTTCGACGGAACTGCACAGTCGATTCCGAATCGAATCGCACACTAGCACGATCTCAATCGAATTCCGACCGTTGACGAGTCACCAATTGGTGGTGTCCACTCATGAATAGCGACCTGGATGCACTCTTGGACCTCCTCCAGTCGGAGCGCCGTCGGATCGTGCTTGAGTTGCTCTATGCGCTCCAACTCGAGCAAGAGAGTGACGATGTCACCGTTCAGGTACCGGATCTGGTTCGACAGGTCGCAGCGATCGAAGCCGATGTCGACTCTGCGACTGTCGGGCAGACGGTCCAACGGTCATCGAACGTCGGACTTCATCATACACATCTCCCAATTCTCGACGACTATGGCGTCATTGAGTACGATTCAGAGGCTGATGAAGTGTCGACGTCGGACCGGACACGGCCCGTCGCACAGACTATGCAGGACATCGTAGATACTGTTGAACGGGCTGAGATCGAGATCATCCAGTTATCTGATTTGGATCGCTGACTCATAGCGTACGCTCAGGGTGGTCGCCACCACGATTCACCTGACTAGTCTACTCAGCAGTGAGTTTACTCTCGCTTCGGTAGACCATTTGCATCGGTAGACCCTTCGCATCGTTATTTGGCGGGTCCGATGGGAGGCGATAGCACTCTTCTGCCGGCGCACAGGTCGTGAGTGGAATGCAAATGGATCTGGATCGTCTAACCCACGATACTATACTGTAAATCGTCAAGGTCGAGTCCCTCTTCGTTCAGCCGCCGTTCCAAGTACCTCTGCCCCCAGTCATCCCACCCTCGGTTGATGTACCATAGGGGGCCGTCAATTTCGATTGGTTGGATGGGGTGGACACAGCATATGTTCCGCCAATAATGGCGTATTTGTTCCTTATCACCCTCTGAAGATGTGTACCCAGTATCGAGTATCTTGTTCGTTATCTGGATGAGGTGCGTGTCCACCGATACGTCAGAACCACCCTTTTGTCCGAGTGGATGGACTTGATTGTTTATCAGCCGAAGCCACATCGGACGGATCTTGTCTCCTCGCAGTGCAGGGAATTTTTTGCCGTGAGCGAAAAAACGCGTTTGTCCCGACGCGTTTTTCACATGCCTCTCAATCCGTTGCATGTCGAACTCAAACGCGGCGAAGAGATTCATCGGATCGGCGTTATAATCGGAGTGAAGCGTCCGGGAAATTTCGAACCAAACCTGTGCGTCTTTCTCGCCGAAGCGGACACCCTCTTCCTCGAAGAGCGCTACCAGTTCTTCGTACCTCTCCTTCTCGACGAGGTTTTTCGGTTCAAAAATCCACTGCTCTTCGTACATTAACCGTTCAAATTTTGAGTAGAGGTGCTCCGCATCACGCTGCCTGTTGAGAGCAGTCGTCAGTGTGAGAAACAGTGCCTTATCTTGATTGCTATCGAGGCGATTCGTTATCGGCATCGTGATGCCACCGTGGTCCTCAAAAGGAGGTCGCCACTCGGTATAGTCTTCGACGATTTTCGTCAGAGCAACACCAAAGCGCTCGAGTTCCGGCCGGTCCTTACTCATATGTATTCACCATACTGTCTGTCCAGAATTATAATCGGTGCCAGAATCGATCGAAGAGGATTCAGATGCATTCATCGCGATAAACCTGCCAACAAGAACTCACTAAGTTAATTGTAATGTAACTCGAACGTGGAGTTCTTGTTAGGATGTTGTCGACCTCGTATTCTACACGCTCTTTTTCGGTTTAACGGAGGGGAACTAGCCTCAGTACCTCACAAAGCATCCTCGGCTAGCTGTTTCTGCGGCCTGAGTTCTGTGTCGAAGCGGTTGTACTGACGGTCTCGACGAGAGAATTACGGACGGATCGACGGAGAGCTGTCGCTGTCGGCGG
>Ga0208135_100168_pt1 | contig 51443 bp, 50 predicted proteins | sample AntDeeMetag02WF5_FD_184757 | JGI IMG/M metagenome (GOLD analysis project Ga0208135, IMG submission 184757) | Saline lake microbial communities from Deep Lake, Antarctica - Antarctic Deep Lake Metagenome 02WF5 (SPAdes) (version 2) | ecosystem: Environmental > Aquatic > Non-marine Saline and...
TCCGGTTTTCGATCTGACGCCGGGCGATCTCGTGACCGGCGTGTTGACCGAGGACGGCCTGCTCGATCAGCGTGGCATCTCGGTGGTGGCGGCCCAACATCGGTCGAACGCCGACTGGGTCGACGAGATTTGAGAACTCATTCGTACTCGCTGAGGCGACAGAACGCGGCCATCACCGCCGCTTCGGCTTTTCTAAGGTGCTCGGCGGCCGTACTCGTCGAGCACTCCAGCGTGTCGGCGATAGCTGCGACGCTGCCCTCACGAGGCACGGCGTAGTAGCCTGCCTCGACAGCGGCCCGGACCGCCTCGCGCTGGCGGTCGGTGAGACCGGGGTCGAACAGTGACTGCCGCCAGTCGTAGTCGCCGACACGCTCGACGGTCACGTCGACCGCGACTGGCAGCGCTTCGAGCGTCTCCTGGAGCGCCTCGGCCTCACCGACGACCGTGAGCGTGGCCACGCCGTCCGGAAGGAACTGGATCGGCGGGACGACGATCACGCCGGTCCGCTGGAAGGCAGCGAACATGGCTTCGTCGACATCCGGCCGCCGCTGTTTCAAGAATGTATAAAAACTCTGATCGTCGATCTCGGTGATCTCGAAGTCGACGACGCTGTCGGCGGCCGCCAGTGCGGCGGCGTACGGCTCGCGGTCACCGACGACATAGAATAAAAACGTGTCCTCTTCGCCGAGGGTGTTACCGTGGACGAGCACGTCCCGGTCGACGGCCGCGGAGGCGTCGATGAACTGGTGGATCGGGTGCCGCACCTCGGGGGCGAACCGAAGTCTGAGATCGAGGTAGTTCACACCGGGCCTTTTCGAGCTACTTATAAATAACCGGCTGAGTGAGGCAGAACTGTCGGGTAGACGGCCGTCAGTCCATCGGGTATGTCGAGCCACGCTGCGAGCCAGCCGTCGGCGGAGTCGGACGTTCCAGCCGTTCTCGGGCCAGTCGTCGACCAGTTACAGGGTCGAGAAGAGCACTGCAACGCCCCCGCCGGGCGGGTTGCCCCACAGGACGTACCGGATGTACTGGGCACGCTTAAAAACGAGTCAGGGCTGGACCACCTCGCCTGTGTCACCGCCCAGCAGTATCCGGATCGCTACGAGACGATCTACCACCTGCGGGACTACGACGACCCCACACGGGAGGCGAGCATCGTCGTTCCGGTCGCCAGTGGGGAGCCGCAGTCGACCTCGGCCGCCGGGGTGTTTCGGACCGCAGACTGGCACGAGCGGGAGGCCTACGACCTCGTCGGGATCACGTACGACGACCATCCCGACCTCCGGCGGATTTTGCTCCCTAAGACGTGGCAGGGCCACCCGCTGTCGCTGGACTACGACCAAGACCAGTCGCAGATCGTTCCGCTCCGCGAGCAAGACGGGAGCCTCCACGATCAGGTCGCCCAAGAAGGGGAGGGAACGATGTTCCTCAACATCGGCCCCCACCACCCCGCCACCCACGGGGTGATGCATCTCAAACTCAGCCTCGACGGCGAGCAGGTGGCGGCCGTCGACCCAGACATCGGCTACATCCACCGCTGCGAGGAGCAGATGTGCCAGCAGGGGACCTACCGCTACCAGATCATGCCGTACCCGGATCGCTGGGACTGGGGCGGTGGCGGCCTGCTCAACGAGTGGGCCTACGCGCGGGCCGCCGAGGATCTCGCCGATATTGCCGTCCCCGACTACGCGCAGGTGATCCGGACGCTGGCCGCCGAGTTCAGCCGCATCCTCTCGCATATGCTCGCCATCGGGGCCTACGCGCTCGACGTGTGCGGCGATTTCACCGCGACGTTTATGTACGCGATCCAAGAGCGCGAGCGCGTCCAAAACATCCTCGAAGACCTCACGGGCCAGCGACTCATGTTCAACTACTTCCGACTCGGCGGCGTCGTCTGGGACTTGCCGGAACCACGGGAGGACTTCTTCGAGGACGTTCGGGCGTTCGTCGACGGGCTGCCCGAGCGCCTGGAAGACTTTCACAACCTCTTGACCGGCAACGAGATCATCCAGACGCGGACGGTCGGTACGGGCGTCATCGACGCCGAGACGGCCAAAAACTACGGCTGTACCGGCCCCGTGGCTCGGGGGTCGGGCGTCGACTACGACCTCCGGCGGGACGACCCCTGTGGCTACTACGACCAACTCGACTGGAACGTGATCACCGAACCCGACGGCGACAACTACGCCCGCCTGCTGGTTCGGCTGCGAGAGGTCGAGGAATCGGCCAAAATCATCGAACAGTGTGTCGACCTCTTAGAGGAATGGCCCGAAGACGACCGAACCATTCAGTCGAACGTGCCGCGAACCCTCCGGCCCGAGGCGGACACCGAGATCTACCGGGCCGTCGAGGCTGCGAAGGGCGAGCTGGGTATTTATATACGATCCGACGGCACCGAGACGCCAGCCCGGTTCAAGATCCGTGGGCCGTCGTTTTCGAACCTGCAGGCGCTGCCGGAGATGGCTGAAGGCGAGTACGTCCCCGATCTGATTGCCACCCTCGGGAGTCTAGATACGATCATGGGTGAGGTCGACCGCTAACCACGCCGAAACACGGCGACGGATGCGTGGATTCTTACTTCAGCAAATCGAACTACCGGTGGTGGCAGTGAAGAGAGTTACCCCCTCCGAGTCCCAATTTCTATTAATAGATTAGAAATGGCTCTTCCTGAAGATAGCAAACTATGGTATATGTCCAGTAATTAGCAGATGTGAGAGTGCAAGATACAGAGAGTATTTAACACAACCTGTAAGCATCACGGCTAATCGGGACTAAATCAGAGAACTACTAGCAGGAAACAGGCTGCCGATGCCACATCCCGACCGTTCGGGATGACTAGCGGCGATACAGCATTGACCGGTCCAAGAACTAAAGATGGTCGTGTAGGTTCTCATGACAGTATTTGCATAATGTCGTGTAGTTACTCATAACATCATTTCCCCTCTTTGCTCGGGGAACGATATGGTGTGCATGCAGCTCAGTGTGACCTTCTTGATGATAACTGCCAGCAAGACCACAGTTTTGGCACCTGTAGTCATCCCTTTGATAGACTTTTTTTCGGACCTTGTCCCAATTTTTTGGATAGTCGGGTTTCTTATGCGTCTTTTCAGCGTTTTTACTGTTATAACATGCCTCACACAATGTGACCGTATTTGTTGTGGTAAAATTACCACCGCAGTCGCGCGGAACAATGTGGTCAACAGTCAAATTTTCATCGAAACCGCAGTTCTGACACTCGTTATTATCTTTATTTATTACTTGACGTTTTATGATGTCTAAATTGAAAGGTTGGTCAGAATTAGTCTCTTCGTGTGGATTTTGGGGGTTACTATTATTTTCTCTGACTGACTCTGGAGGTTCAATATTGAAATTCTCACAGGTCGCCAAAACAGCATCATCTAATGGTACTTTATAATCATTTACGAACTCTTGAATCATATCTTGTATTTTATCCCGATCTGCATCAGACTTAGCTACCAATGTATTTACATGCTGTTCTAACTCATCTTCTTCTTGGTATTTATCACTATCTTCACTGGCTGACTCTGGAGGTTTAATATTGAAATTTTCATAGGTCGCCAAAACAGCATCATCTAATGGTACTTTATAATCATCTACAAACTCATGAATCATATCTTGTATTTTATCCCGATCTGCATCAGACTTAGCTACCAATATATCTATATGCTGTCCTAACTCATCTTCTTCTTGGCATTTACCACCATTTTCTCCGACTGACTCTGGAGGTTCAATATTGAAATTCTCATAGGTCGTCAAAACAGCATCATCTAATGGCACTTTATAATCATCTACAAACTCATGAATCATATCTTGTATTTTATCCCGATCTGCATCAGACTTAGCTACCAATGTATCTATATGGTGTTCTAGCTCATCTTGTTTTCGGGCTTTATTATCAGCTTCTTCAAATGACTCTGGAATTTCAATATCCTGCTCTGGACATATCTTGGAAGCGGCTTTATTTACTGGCAGATGATACTTGTGAACAAACCTATACATCTTATCTTGTATTTCATCCCGATCTGCATCAGACTCAGCCACTAATATATCCACATACTGCTCTATTCTATTTTCTATATCATTTGCCATTTTCAACTAATCACAAATGAGTCTTATTAACAATATGTGGTTTATTTTAGACTGTAAACCCGATATAAATAACATCAATATTTGACTTATTCGCGTGCCTTAGCTAGATCTAGACATCTTCGATACGGCCAATCTTTTCGGAAGAACATCGGTCGAAAAACCGCCGACCACACTGTTTTAGATCTTACTACTTGCTCGCCACATACGCACACTCTATCTTACACATCGATTGACAATATTGATAAAAATTGGACGATAAATAACCAATATTATATTATAAAAACTTTGGAACACGATCCAGATATATTGTTTTAATATCCTCATAATAGGCCGCGAGATAATCGTCAATTGAATCGCCACTTCTCGTATCTCCAAGCTCATCTCCCCGCATATACTGCACAAGCTCCCGTTGGATTTCTTCTTGGATCTTCCAATACCGAGTGAAATAGTGACGGCCATAATGCGTTGTGACTTCTCGATATTCCTCTGCTTGATTGTATTCGTGGAAGTGAGCCTTCCAAACGGTATTTATTGGATCACCTTGAGTCATTTTCTTGTGAGTTCTTTGACTCAGGATCAGCCATGGTTCATCAACTTTGGGCCGGGTCATTAGATACTGTAGTAATATATGTCTGAGTTCATCATCGAGCGGGAGAATACGCGGCTTAGAAGACTTATTGCCATCTTGATCGTATTTCGATGGCACGAAAATACAATTTTCGTAATCTGAAATTTCGGATGCAGTCCCGAGCGTAGGATAACTATCTTTGAGATTAGCATGGGCGATTGAGATGTCTTTGAGTTTGATATTCCGAAACTCACCAACACGCATTCCAAGTTTGAGAAGCCAGATCAGAAACAACCTCTCTCGGATGTTTGTACAGTTGCGAATAATCTCAGACAGGTCACTCTCGGTCAGATATGGATACTGTTTCTCTTCAGAGTCCTCACTCAGGTCCATCTCACGTTTTGCGATACTGAAGGGATTGTAATCTGTCGGGTGAGGGAACGCATGGTGATCTTGCCACCATTCATAAATTCGATTGAGATTGTCTATTTTCCGTCGAATAGTGCTCACACTGTTTCCTCTGACGGTCGCAAGATAATCGGGGAATCGCTTGATGTGTTCTTCATTTGGACAGGCAGGATGCCTCCCCTCTTTACTCATGAAATCCTCCCATTGACCGAATGAGTGGCGATAGTTCTTGAGAGTTGAGTTGCTAGGGTCTTTTGATAACAGAACTCGTTCGACATAGGCTTCGAAGATGTTGACATCTACATCAGAGAACTTCTTCTCATACTGTCTGAGCGGATCAGTTTCTCTGTCGAAGGTTTCTGCTACCGCTTCGAGATCCTGGTTGTTACTAGCCATAATTAGTTTGGTTCGATTGCAATCATCCACAATTCCTCGCTTGTTGAATCCTCTACAGCGGCCATCACGAACGGGTTGTACCGGTGCGGATACTCCGTATGGTGGAACATCCACCGATAAAACCGCTCTATAGCTGCCCAATAGTCAGCGGCAGTCGTTAACTTAATCGAATATTCATCGAGGAGATAGGCTGCATATTCCTTTGCATGAGAGGGAGAACAGAGCGCATGATGTACTACACGCTCAGTACAGAAATCCTTCCAACGACGCTCTCTTCGTTCAACATCTAATAGAAATCTTTCTGAGAGATCATCACGGCAAAGATATTCTTCGTCAACGTATTCTGACCAGATATCCTGATCTTGGAACCGGCTAATGTAGTTCCTGAGACGATTATGTTCTGGGACCTCACTTATGTGTTGAAACAGCCCAGTTCGAGTTGCTGGATCTTTCGAGATCCACCGATCATTTGATGTCATCAGAATCATCCTCCCGCAACTGATAGAGACCGTCAGTAGATTCCACCTGATCAGTGTCCATCTGATCTAGGATTTCCGCTATGCGTGCAGGAGTGTCATCAATTACGTATTGGACAATTTCAGCGAATGAGGCACCTGTTTCTTGCTTCCTGAGAAACTCAATAATCGTACGATGCTCTCCTCGATAGACTCGCTCTTCGAGATGGGCAATACGTTCTCTCGAAGCGTCTAGCTCCCGTTTTAATTCGTTTCGTTGTTCGCGGAGTTCGCTTGTCTCTTGATCATAGGTGATCGAGCCGCTGAGCTGTGTGACCCCTGCCTCAATCATCTCTGTCATAAATCGAGAGACACTATTGTATCCCATCTGCTCAGCTTGGTCCGCCCATTGTTCGTACTGAGAAACTGAAGGATAACACACAGCATATTTCGTTTCGTCGCTCAATTCAGTCACGTCAATCATCTCCGACGAAACCCGATTGCTCATACCTCCCGGCTCGCTCAACAACAAAGGTATCTCTACTGTAGGAATTACGTATCATTCGATTTGCCTCAGTCCCTATGTTACTCATCTATGAGCTCGTGTAATCAATCGGTCAATGAACTGTTTCCATCCCTGATTTCAGATCCGGTCTGACCAGATATTTTAATCACGGAGCCATGACGGGTATCGACGATTTCGAACAGAAGTCGATCTACACAACAAATATCTATACCCACCGCGCGCAGTTCGGATACACTCAAAAAAAGTGGGGCACCGATGGCTTGGTTATCGTGGTGGGCAAGTTCCACTGTCCGGCTTAGGTTAGCTTCAGACTGCTCAGTTCTAACTTCCATTTACATCCAAATCAAATAGCAGAACCCTTTCGAGGTTTTTCGAGAAAGGGGGTCTTCGAGACGAGTATATAAATGGTTTTATACACTATAGGATTAGACTGGTTTTATGCGCTATATATCAAAGTAGGAATTAACACCTTTCTCAACCATATTGTAATCTATTCTATACAGAATATCTAAATCAAACCCGACATATTCATTATCCTTTTCTGGTGCCTCATCTGGATATTTATCAGTCTGTAAGCACATATCCATTCCGGCATTTTGTATCCAAAGGAAGCCCTGCTTTTCAAATTGAGAGTAGAGCAAAAGTTGTCCGTAACCTGTTAATCTCCAATCGCCTTTCTCGTAATAGACAATCTCATTGTTTTCATACGTGGTTTCAACCATATTGGAGGGCTCTTTACCTTCTATCGACAATCGATTCAATACGTGTGAGACTTGTCGTTTATATCGAGACTGTTTATTTGCCTGCTTCGCTATGTGTTCCGAACTGGTCTGATTAGATGTGAAATCAACAGTATTAGATTCATACACTAACTCCCACAGTGATTTCAGTACCTCTTTAGCGTCAATTCCTGGAATACTCGCATCATCTATTGTATCCCACTCATTTTTCAGCTCTTCGCGTAGAAAGACACACCTCCCGAACGTATCATCTAAAACATTTTCAACAAGCTCTTGCGTTATTTCCTTACTAGATGATTGCTTCTTGCCCGATACAGACTCATTCTGCATCATAGATAGAATATATTTTTCGATTTTTTCTGTTGGCTCAATACCGTACCTTTTGAGCGTGCTGGTATGTGTCAAATAAAACTGGTCAGAAGAGTCTTGGCGAAATTTTTCCGAAACTTCTTCAGAAATACTGCCGCCGCCCATGTTTCGCGATAATTCAGCAGAATATGCTTTCATGAGTCCTGCTAGGAAATTAGATGATCTGGTGTCCTCGGAAGTCCTTCCTGTCATAGCACTCAATCCGAGCCCGATACTTAGCCCAAAATCAAAATCAAAGTCATTATTATTTAATTTATCCCCATTTTGATAAACCTCACTGAGGGTCCTGGCAATCCCATCGGGGATATCATCTAAATACCTCCAGTTTTTATCAATATCATTCAGATAACCGCCTTTCCATAAGATTACTAAATCATATAGAAGTCGAGTGATTCGCAACGGAACATCCGATAAAACCTCTTCAATATCTCTCTCATTCTTACTCTCGTTCACCCTATTTTGATCTAATATGTATTCTATAGTTGACTCGGAAAAATAGGTAGAATCACTTGGTGGCCGCATTGAAATTGAGTAAGAAATGTCTTTAATATCACTTGTCAAGTCCATATTGAGTAACTCCGGGTTTTGAGCCTTTTTCGCGCGATATTCTTTGAAATGAGAAAATACCTCTTTGGATAATTCTGCATCACCTATCTGAATATTTTCCTCATCGTTATCCAATTCGAAAGGAAAATCTTCTGGACCCTCGGTCATCAATTTGTGCCAGCGAATCTAAGTATATATAACTAATTATAGATGATAGCTTGGCTCGGATAAATCGCTTGTTTCACTAAACCATATATAAAACCCTCGAAGACAGGGGTGTTCTGCGAGAGGGTGAATGAGGTTATATCGATACTTAGTGGTGATGTGTTCACCAAAGCGGCGACAGAAGGCGACTTGCGGAGCAACGATCTATAGGGCGTTCCCGGCTACTGTAAATTATGTCAGGTACAATAGAATAGGGGGCGACCAATGAGCACCTCGGTCAATTCTGGACCAACAGTTTCGGATTCCGAAGTGCTTCGAATTGCTAAAATAAAACGTGTTAGTAGTGACAAACAAACCTCTGGAGGCGGGCTTGATGCGCAAGAACGGATCATCAAACGAACCTTGTCTGATATAGAACAGGAGGTCTCAGTTGAAGTTCGAATAAAAGAAAAGGGCGTTTCTGGCACAGATTTCCCACGGCCATCTCTTCTCAGGATTCTCGAGCACGCACGTAAGGATAGAATCGATGCTCTTGTTGTCAAGGATATTAGTAGAATTGGTCGACTGGCTGCACCTACATTTGGATTCATCTGGCAACTGAACGCACGTTTCAATATCGATCTCATTGTTGAGGACGGGCGATACAACGTTCAGCGAAAGGCCGATCTAATCCAAGTGTTCTTCCGCACTCTGAATGCAGAACTGAAGAATCGTTTCCGAACCTCGTATGTACACGAGTCACAGCTTGAGAAATTCCGTCAAGGAGATTTTCATGTGACTGGGCGGAATGTGAGATTCGGGTATAAAAAGACTCGAAATAGTGGCCAAGAAGAGAAATGTGATCAAAAAGGTCGTATTGAAAATGGAGATAGGATTGAGATTCATCAAAAAGAAGCAGAAATCATAAGAGCTCTATTTTCAGAGCTGATTAATGTTGGACCCGCTCGAAGTGCCTTCGCCCGCTCTCGTGAAAAAGTAGCGGAGAAATTTTGTACAGAGAGATTACCTGAAAAAGAAGTCAATCTCAAAGAACTCCTGCGAAATCCAATCTATAAGGGAAGGCCAACTTGGGAAATTAACGCAACTACTGAGGGTCATAAATCTGCAACAATGAAGCGTGAAGACCTTCAGATAGTTGAAAACAACATATTCGAAGAGGTTCAAAGTATTCTAGATATTCGAGATAGCCAATACACTCACGGACTGTCTAGCGAGGAAAATAAATCAGACCGTCTTACGATGCAGCAGATTTCCTCACTGGTCGGTTTATCACGGCTTGTGGCCTTCGATGATGTAGTTCGGATTCACTGTCCCGATTGCGGTGAGGAAATGCACGATAACGGCAAATGGCGGGCGACAAGTGATATTAGCCCTTCCGATTTAGAAGGGGTTACAGACGAGCCCATACTCAAGCGTTACAGTTGCCCAAATGATGCCTGTGAGCGAAATGAGAAACGGTTCCCAAACGAATTTGAAGCATACCTATTATTTAGTTCGGACATCTCCCTCGACGAGTTAATCAAACATCCTAATTAATTTCAACCGATACTTTATCACTCCCTGTTGTTGTAAAGTGGTTTAATTGAACAGAGATGAATAAACACATTCTGCTCGGAAGTACAAGAAAATACATTTCTGAAGTAGATTCCAAACACACTCTAATACGGCTTACCTCATCCGTCTTTAGTTAGTCACAGAACCGCGGTACGGCGGTAGCTTATCGAGCCTTCTTTTCGAGAGGAATGAGGGGATACTCGTGTGCCTAGAGAAACCTCCTCAACTCAGCTTATGCGTCGTCTCACTAGCCTCTTTCCATCCGAGTTCCTCGAAGAGCACGCCGAGGAACTCGGCATGGTCGAACATGATCGGAAACTCCAGATTCCGGCCTTCGTCTGGGCATTCGTGTTCGGCTTCGCCGCTGGCGAAGGCCGAACACTCGCTGATTTTCGACGGTGCTACAACTCAACGGCCGACAAAATGCTCTCTCTAGGTGGCTTCTATCAGCGGTTGACACCGACTCTCGCAGAGTACTTCAGTGATCTCGTCGAGAGCTGTCTCAACAAGGTCGCTGTTCCTGACACGGCTGGTGTGATGTTAAGTGGTTTAGAGACGTGATGATCGCTGATGGAACCATTCTACGGCTGCACGAACTGCTTTCTGAGGAGTACAAAGCCCGACACGAGGAGCAGGCTGGAGCGAAGCTCCACTTGCTCCAAAATGCCACCGAGAAGACGATTGAACGGTTCGAGATCAAACACGAGAAAACCCACGACAGTAGCTTGTTCAAGACCGGGTCGTGGCTGCAAGGACGGCTCATACTCTTTGATTTGGCGTATTTCAAGTACCGCCGGTTTGCACTGATCGACGAAAATGACGGCTACTTCGTCAGCCGACTGAAACAGAACGCAAACCCTGTGATAACGAAGGAACTCCGCGGATGGCGTGGCGACGCCATTTGCTTGGAGGGAAAGCAGATCCATGACGTTGTAGACGACCTCTACCGCACGCACATCGACGTAGAAGTCGCAGCAGAGCTCAAACGAGGACCGTACAACGGCACCTGTTCATTAGATACGAAGCGATTCCGCGTCGTCGGCGTCCGCAACGAGGACGCCGACGACTACCATCTCTACACCACGAACCTTCCGAGAGAAGAGTTTCTACCGTCAGATCTAGCAACGCTGTATCGGTGCGGTTGGGAGGTAGAGTTGCTGTTCCGTGAACTCAAGACGCAATACGAGCTATATGAGTTCGACACATCCGACCTAGCGGTTGTTGAAATTCTAGTGTACGCAGCGTTGCTATCGCTGCTCGTGAGCCGTGATCTGCTAGGGTTAGTCACCGAGGTAGCAGATGACGAGACCGTCTTCCCACCAGAACGCTGGGCGGCGACCTTCCGGTCGCACACCCAGCTCATCCTCTCAAAACTCGGTGAGTTCTTGGGATACTCGCCACAGCCACTGCTTGAACGGTTGATTGAAGATGCCCAGAAGGTTCACCAACAACGGCCAATCCTCTGAGAAACGCTCGTTACCGCTACCCAACCGAGGTGTGAGTCTTAACTAAAGACGGATGAGGAGCCTCTATTATACTGTACTGTTTATGTTTCTGATAATGAGTGAAGATGAAGATCCGAGTAGTGACGCTGACTTTGAAAATATGATGGAGGCGATACAAAAAGAACGGGAAGAGCGTCAAGAGCAGGTTTCGTTTAAGTGGATCGAAAAGGTCCGGAAGACCGGCGAATTGTGGCGCAGCGTCGAAGACGCAAAAATAGTTGCTGAAGAAACCGAGTTATCTTTGGAAACGACAAGGGAGGCACTTACAATATATAGACTGGTTTTCGAGGATCCTTCCAATGTGGCAATGAAGGCGTCTAAGGTGGCACGGATGTACTTTTCTTTAGAGCAAGAGTTGGATGAGGAATTCGATAATAGATATGAGGATGAGCCAGTTGCGGATTTACTTCGTGAATACGTTGGTGCACTATATCTTGACCACGACATTGAGGAGTTGCCGCTAGGTGACCCTCCTAGGGAAGAGACGCCGCCGCGCCCAGTTGACTGGGAAGAATTGAGTGAGACGTTTTCTCAGAGCATCTCGGTTTCGAAATCAACAATCGTTGCCTTTGCAAACGTTGTGAATTCGGACTTACTTCGTACTGAGAAGATGGTTGCGGATGCTATTCAACCGGTTATCGATCATCGACAGAGAATGATAGCAAACATGGTAAAGCCACTCATTGAGCACCGACAAAAGGTCCTTGCCCAGAGTTTGGCACCATTGACTACAGCCCTTGAGCAACAGCAGAATATGATCGCTCAGTCGACAGCGATGATAATGTCTGAGGCGATCCAGGATATTAATTTTCCAGACTCTGTCCTTGCGGATTTAGCTGTCTTTCAGCCATCTGTGAGTGCTGCTGCCGCTAGTGCCCACTCGTTACAGGATGAGAGGTCCGTTTATGAGGCGGCTCCGGCGACAGCAGAAGTGAAGATTCTCGAGACTACTGCTGAGACGGTTCCGGAGACCGGAGTCGCTAATGCGACGGTGAATTCCACTCTTCCTAGTGCAGGCACGTTTACCACAGAGCTAATAGTTGAGGTTCCGGCGATGATTGTGAAGTCGATGCTCAGTACGGGGAGGGCCCGCATCTGGTTTTCTAATCTTCCTGATGATCATCAACTGACTGCAGTCCGTTTGTTGCTTGCTTCTGTCGCAGTGTATGTTACGGGTAATCCGTTTGTTGCCCCTATTGCGATTATTCCTGCTCCGTCAGTTCGACGTGCTATTGTGGTGGAAAATTGAATACTCCCCGGTTGTTTCTAAAATACTATTTGTGGTGTTCTCTAACTCGAATAACTGGGCTATATGATCTCTCAAGAAGGCATTGTAATAGTCAAACTGTAAGGAGGTCAGTTCCTGTCTCAAACAGTCGTAACAACATTGCTGTGAATCTCATCAAGAGCATCCCACAGTGTCGTGCGATCATTCCATTCCCAGTAGCGGCCATTTCGGTCAAAAATCTCGAATTTGTTAGACTGTGGATCGCTATAGGGCATGGGATTTGTCAGTTTGGCCACTCCATTCGATTTGGAGATTAGATCGCTATATGCTGGATGGTCTTCTCTAATATCTTCTGCATCGTTGTCACTGTAATTTCGAACAGCCACATACGTCTTGTCAAAGTAGGGGTGTGAAGAGGACATGCCCGGTGTGGGAGTCAGGTCTCCCAGTTCCACTGCAGAACCCGCATTTCGACCTTCCGCGATCATCACTATCGCTGAAACGTTTTCAGCAAGCGAGTGAAATTTAAGTTCAGTTTCAATACCACTGTCAGCGATGTTGATCTCGTCAAGCTCCTCGAAGTATGGTAGCTTGATAAGCATTTTCGCTGCAGTATTGCCTTTCCCGCTAAGTGTCTGACAGGCGTTGTTCAGCCTGCGTTTTGGAAGCTCAGAAAAGTCACCGAGAACAAGATAAGAATAATTATTTTTCTGAATATATTCGAGTTGCCGTTTGAACTGTGCCAGTGCCTGCAATTCGGCCGGGGTAGGTTTCAGGCTGGCCACAAAAGCAGAGTCTTCGGTCCCCAGAATATCATCCGGTTCAACCGGGCCAGTCATATATCCATGTATATTCCGGACGCATATAAGCGTGGGGCTTCAGTTCGGTTAAACCGCACCATCACCGATTCGGATATCCCGAATCATTATACTTCAGCAGAACCATAGTTGTAGACATGACTGATGCTGGTGGAGCCACTAATAAAAGAGAAACTGAGATCCGCCACTTGATAACTCAAGATACGCGGTTCCAGATTATTCAAAATATATTGGCACACCCAGAGACGCTCCCATCGCTACGAGAGCTGGAATACGTCACTGACAAGGGGAAAACGACGATCCACGAACACATTGAAACTCTAGAAGAAGCTGGAGTTGTCGAACGGCACAAACTCGAGAATGCCAATGTCGACGATCCCTCGACGTTTTTCGGCCTGACACCGTATGGGCTCTCGGTCGTCGACCAGCTTGATCTCTTCAATGACCTTGGGCTCATTAGAGAAATGTACTCGTCGATGGACAAACCCCAGGGGGTCAAAGACTCTGAGGACGCACCTCGTCCAGAAAAAGCCACACTTGAGGAACTCCGAGAGGAACTCGCCGAGAAACTTGATAATACCGTTGAGAGCGACGGATCAGTTGACACTGCAACTGAACGGGAAATTGCAGGCCTTTCGTATGCTCTTGATCAGGCTGAGGGGTCTAACGCTGTTGCCAGTGCTGCAACGGAACTCGGGCAGCGTCTGCTAGAAGCGCTCAAAGAGCCGACTGTCGATGAGAATATTTTGACTGGACTCCAAGAAATAGGTAGTGTTGCACCGACTGTTATTTCGCCAGCTGTCCCTCACCTTATCGACCGACTCGACGACACCAGTGGCGAATACCAGAGCCGAGTCTTGCAGATACTGGCTACTATCGCAAATACCGATCAAACTTCCTTTGCGACTGATGTCCGCGAACAGTTAGCCAGTCTGGATATCTCCTCGATTATTGACGATCTATCGCCGAGTGAGGCACAGGACGTGGTATTCGGTCTTGAAGAGCTATACGCAGACATTGATGCCACAGAATCCCGGGCAGAGGCACTGAAATCACTCGGCAATTATGCATCTGACTCGGATGCTCACGAAATTGCAATTGATGCTTACCAAGGCGCAGCAGACCTGTTCGAGCGGTTAGAACGCCCCTCTGAACGAGCTGGGATTCTTGCAGCCTTGGGGAACAGCCGCTACGCAGCAGACAAAGACTCCCATATAGGACCAATCGAAAGGGCAGGACAACTCTACCTGCAGGAAGAGAAATTTGATCTGGCAACTCGCACCTACGGGTATGTCGCTATTTTCCACGCTCTCAATGGTGACGTCAACGCCGCCAGTGAGGCACTAACTCAATTCGAACCATTCGAGGATGGGATAGAAGACACCGAAATACAGGCGGTAGTCCGTGCTGCAAAGGGTCTTGTCGCTGCCAGAAAAGGCCATATCGAGGCTGCAGCAGATGCACTTCGCGATGTCTCCGAAGTTAATGATGATACTCGAGATATTCTGGGGGGTGTACAACTCATGGCTGCACAGGAAGCCATCAACAATGGGTATCAGGGACTTGCGTATCAGTTAGCTAGCGATACGATCGACATCTACAGTGCGGAAAATAATGAAGGATTGGCATTTGCCCATCAGCTCCGGGCTCGTGCGGCGCTCATGATCGGGAATCAAAAGGAGAGTAAAGAGCAATATAAGGAGGCTATCGAATTGTTCAGTTCTCTTGAGAACTCCGAGAGCACTGCGGACTGCCTACAGGAACTTGCCTCTCTAAACATCCTTGCTGAAGATCTTGATGCCGCAGAAAGAAATCTTTTGGATTCATTGGATTTGCTGGGAACCAGCTCGTCACGGTTGAAACTCAGATCTCACCTCAAATTAGCAGACATCTATACGATGCAAGAAAACATCGAAGCACTCACACAGAGGACCAAAACTATTGAAAATATCCTCGAGACTAACGATATCGACTCCGATGAATTTGGTGGGGAAATTGAGTCCCGTTGGGCAGAACTGGCACTAATCAAAGAGGATCTTGAGACAGCCATTGATCGGATGAAGACGTCGATCAACCGGCACGCCGAGAACGGTGAACATCAGCTTGAAGCACATCAGTGTGTTCGACTTGCATCGCTTCTGGAAAACGAAGAACAATATGAGCAATCCGAACAGTACCTCGACCGGGCGGTTGAACTTTCAAACGAGGAACACTGGCCGACTTTCCTGATGGCCTCCAGTGAAAAAGCAAGGTTCCATCGAAATTGTGGAAATCTTGAAGCGGCGCTTGAGACCCTCCAGCACATTCTGGAAGTCAGATCTGATCTTCCTGATGAATCGCTCCCGCTTGCAAGGGTTCGGATAGAGAAAGGAGAGATATTGAAAACAATGGAGCGGTTTGAGGATGCTAGATCAGCATTGACAACTGCCCTGTCCGCGCTACGTGATGTTGATGCTCATTATGCCATTGTGAAAGTGCTACGTATGCTCGTGGAGATTGCAACCGAAACCGAAAATACTGAACAGGCCATCCTGTGGTGTGAGTCCGCCGAATCATATATTCATGATGCTGATGAGGAATTCTCCGACGAAACCGAGCTTTACTTTATCCAGACGCGTGCCGAGCTTCAGTCTGCAGCCACTGGAGCGCCAGACTTGCTATACGTCGGGCTTCAGTATCTCCAGCTGGACAAAGTAGAACAGGCTCTTCAGCCACTTCGTCAAGCTTGGCAGGCTCGCGATAGGCTCGATCCAGACGATAGTGCGTATGCAGCAACGCTCTCGGCGGGTGTCGGGTTTGTGGGTGCGACTCAGCTTGTTAGCCTTGATGAAGCACGGGACGCGGGTGCTGAGGTACTAGATGAATTGGAGTCATATACGGACGCCCTTGGCAAGCCAGCGATGTATCTCTACCAGTTCCTGACAGAATCCACAGACACCTACAGCAATCTCGAACTTGAAGCCGCTGAGCGTCTCAAAGGAGACCATACGCGACTGGAACGACTGGAAGCTATCGTATTCCGAGATCTGGTCAAACAACTCCGAGCAGACGACGACGACTTCCAGACGAACCCAACACAGCCACTCAAAACGACTTTAGAGGACGACCCATCTAGCGTGGCTGAAACAGTCGCCCAACAGCAAGCCACAAGTGTAATTGGGCGAACGGCGTCGAAGCCAACCAGTGGCCGTCGAACAGCCGACTAGGGTTTCAAACAATTCAGATTCTTCTGATCCCGTATGAAGAAGAAATTCGAACCGGTCAACGGATATCAAGGCTGATTTGATAAAATACACTCCATTCAGATGTATTACTGCGCAATTTGAGATTCAGTTGAATGAATCGTATTGGGTCAATCTTCAGGGGTATATTCGCTATCGTTGGCATGCGCAATTTCCAACGTATCGTCGTCGATTACCCTGGCACTCACTAATAGTGTCCCAACAGGAACGGATCTTTGCGTCGTGTGGCTCGGTGTTGTTCTGACAGGAAGATGTAGCTACCGGCAACTATGTCAGCGAAGATGCCCAGACAGCGAGCCGACATCGACGGGTGGTGATAATTACGTCGAGTATCCTGGTATGGTCCTGGATGCGTCTGGAGACGATATCGATGTCTCCAGAGAGGGCATTTCGACGATCCATTCAGGGGGACGTTGTGGATATCGAGGTCCTGTGATGGAACGAGGTTGTAGCAGCACTTCGGAGTTCAACAGTGTTCGCTGGATAGAAGTGAGATGTCGTATTCAAAACAATCGCAGGGGCGTCTATTGCGGCTGCAAGAATCCACTCGTTTCAATCATCAGAACTGGCCTTACTCTGTTTCTGTACGGTTGCCGTCGGTGATCCCGCAGCTTGTTATGTCAGAAAATGTAATAGCAAAAACAGACACAAAGAGATAATTACGCTTATGAGTAAATCGATGAATAGGGTCGAACTGGGTGACAAATATTCGCGGTGTAAACTAAATAAAGAAATCATATTACCAACAACTGATAACAGAGTCCTGTTAGAATCCTGCTCGATCTGTCTCTTCCCACGTCTTGTACAGACTATTTATAATATCCCGGAAGCCCATACCCATGGGTCCAGGCTTCCGGGACATTATAAGTAAGCTTGTGCCAGGTTTAAAAATAAGACTCTGTGGGAGCACGGTTAGATACGACTAGTTGAGAATAGAGTGTGTTATAGAATTCAACACATGGCTGTACGCTTACAATTATGTAACCTAAGCCGGTCGGAGATCCCTCCATCGAAGGTGTTCGATCGAGCCGTCATTGATTTCCACGCTAAATAGATAGGAGTCACGTGGATCTCCTGTTTCCTGGCCAGCGTCATCCTCAAATATTTCGACGATTGTTCCGTATTTCCCGTGGAGTCGCTCATGATCAGGATCGTTCTTATCGGGAATATCGACTCGAACTTGATCACCAACCTCAAATCGCTTCATTGGTCTGTTTTACTGCTGCTCTGCCCTGTCAATTACGGCTAGAAATGTAATACACATATCTGATTCGACACTACATTCCATATCTATAGCCTGTGTAGAATAATTGACAGAATAATTCATCAACCAGTCATTAGCTTATATTACACAAAAAATCGCGGTATGATTCCAATATTTCATCAGCGTATCTCCTCTTCCTCTTATCCTCCATTGATTGATTTTGGGCGTGATCGCTATTTCGAAATCGGTGCCTGATTTTTGTAACTTGATCAAATACATCCTCATCCACAATACGATACTCTGGGACATCATCTTCTACGTCAGCAACAGAATATCTACCGCAGTATATACTGTTTCGAAGGATTTTGTTTACAGTCCGAGCCGTCCACTCTCCTCCCCTTTTTGTTTCGTACTCACGGTCGTTGAGATCAGTTGCTACCTTCGGCATCGATCTGAGGTCGCAGTAGCATTTGAAAATATATTGAATGATCTCGGCCTCATCTGAATCAATCTCCAGCTTTCCGTCCCCTTTCCGATTGTATCCGAAAGGAGGGTCCTTGTTTGGCCAGCCGTGTTGGAGAGCCAACGCTTTGAATCCCATCTGAGAACGCTGTTTGATGTGTTCCCGTTCAAATTCTGCTGCACTCGCAATATTCCGGAAATTGAACCGACCTGACGGTGTCGACGTATCGAGTTGCTCGGTAACGCTGTGGAGAGCAATGCCGTGCTGTCGGAGTTCACGTTCAAGTTCGACTGCATGCAGGATACTCCGAGAGAATCGATCCAACTTCCAGAAGACGACGACATCGAATCGTCCACTTCGAGCGAGCCTCATCATCCGTTGAAACTGTGGTCGATCTGTATCATCTCCAGATTCTGCCGCATCTTTGAAAATGCGTGTAACCTGCCATCCAAACATCTTGCACCGTTCCCAGCACTGTCGCACCTGCTCGTCGAGTGAATAGCCAAATTTCTGATTGAGCGATGATGTACGGGCGTAAATGACCGCTTTGAATTCTTTGTCATCGTCAGCTTCTCTGGGTACGAGGAGTTGGTGAGAGGTTATTGAGTTGATTGGTTCAGACATTTTCCTGTTCTCTGGTTGCCCGGAATTCGTTCAAGCGAACTCGAAGCGTCTCAGTTGCGACTCCAGCCACTTCTGCGAGGTCTCGCTGTGTTGGACGGTTTTCAGCAGTCAAATACACTGCCGCCGCTGCAACACCAGCCGGATGCTTCCCATCAAATACCATTTGCTGCCGTATATCTTGTAAGAGGATCTCAGCTTGGTCAGTGACCTCTCTGTTGAGACCAAGATCTGTACACAGAAATTTCAAGTAATCTTCCGGTGTTGTAACAGTGCTCTTGAGGTCGACTTCCTCGGATAACTCTCTGTAGAGACAACGCACGGTCTTGTTCAATTCAGAGTGTTCGATGGCTGCTGCATCAGCGATTCGTTTCAGAGTTCGTGGTTCATTGGCTGCTTTACTTGCGATATAAACAGTTCCTGCTGCGACGGTGGTCACACCTCGTCCGTTTGGAACTCCTTTGAGAGCAGCATCAACATACAATTCAGCGGCTCTGATACGGATCGGATCTGGAATCAAGAGTTCAATCGATACCTGTTCGATAAGTTCGATTGCGTTACTGAATCGGTATTGAGTACTATTGTGAGCAGGTCGAACCTCTGACCACGACTCTAGTTGATTGTTATTGGAGTGTTCGTAGCCAAGTTGCTCGTCGGCAAGCGATGGGTCGTTCCAATCGTATATGACGATTCCACAGTTATTACACACTCCCTCAATCTCGTCGAATGGTTCTGTGAGTTCATATTCACCACACACAGGACACCGATCGACAGCCTCGGGTATTGATTGATCTAAATTACTCATTCTGATTCCCACCCTCAGGACTATTCGTGTCACCACGATCTAAGGACTGCTCCTCTGGGAGTGGGACTCGTAATTCAATAAGACGATCATTGGCCGCACAGTTCGGGCAGAGAGGTTCTGAATCACCAGTTGCTCTGGTTTCGACTGCATCCCAGTCAAACGAAAACGCGCACTCGGGACAAAACCACGACACCACATCATACTCGATGGCTAATTCTGGATACTCCTCGGCAATTAACGGTGTAATCTGAGCCTCATCATGTGCATCTAAGTATTCGATTATTTTCTCTTTCGGGTAGCCTGAATAACCAGGCAGTAATCCGTAAGAGCCAATATCAGCGTATCCGATGTCGCCTTTCCCACAGCGTTCTCTGTAGGCACAAAATTTGCATTCCCAGTCGTGCTCTGGATCAGCTGGTGGCAGTTTATTTTTAAGCCGATATTCTGTGTGACTCGCTGCCCATTCTAGAACAATATCCTCCCAAAATTCCATATCGAATTCGACGTGGAAAATTTTCACATCCAACGATTCTCGGCTTCCGTACATGATGACTCCCTTGGTAAGATCGATATCATATTTCTTCGAAAGACCGACCATGTATGCGTGTAATTGAGCGCGATGAGAGCGATTCGGTGATGAGGTGTGTTCAATTGACGACTTCGTTTTTATTTCTGTAGGGAGGATCGGTACTGCATTTGCATCTACTATTAGTGGGTCGGTCTCTCCTCTGATCTCTAATTCAACACCCCCCGTTTCTACTCGAAAATTCACCCAGACGGAATTCTGTACGTACGTATTTGATTCAGTAATTGCCTGCTCAAGAAACGGGAACGCAACATCTTCTTCGAATCGGGTCCCGAACCAGAAGATCCCGTTTGGATCGGATTTCTCTTGGGGTGCGTTGTACTGCTGATAAATGACTTGGCGGTGGCACTTGAGGAGCTTACTCGGACTGTGCTGTTCTATCGCGGGAACAGACGATGGCCCGTTGAAGTACGGTGTTCCATTTTCGATGTTTTGTCTATATGTACGTTCGCGGTACCACTCCCCGAAACGATCTCCAGTAAGGTCGGAAAGCAAGCTGTCAACTTTCGACGGCGTGGATGAGCTGGATTGATCTCGCTCAACTGGTTCCGAGGATGTTGTGACGTGGTCAATGTTGTCTGTCATCTTAGACTGCAAAGACGAGAGCTGTGTCCTTACTCAATCGCTGATTGATGTTGAATTGCTTCGGACAGTGAGATATTCAATTGGAGAATCTGTACCACTGGAGGGCCCAGTGCGACCATCATTTCGGCAACCAGAATTTGTCTTCCTGCCACGACGATCTGTCTATCGCTATTATAGATTATGATGTCTGCTTCCGCAAGTGTCGGCAAATGAGTCTGCGACAAGGCATTGTATGCATTCCTGTACGGTTCTCCGGTGGCTTGCTCCAAGCTGACGTTCTCCTCGTGAGCAGCGATCTGTCGGGCAAGCTCTCGAACCGGTACTGGGACGTCTGGTGTATCTGCCACGATCGAGATTACGATTCGACGGCGAGCCGCACGCAATGCGTGATGCAATGTCGACAGAACACATTCTTCGTTCACATCAACGTAGGTCATCGACTCCCCGTACAGACTTCCCAAAGTTCGTGCCAAGACGATCCAATTTGGTGGGCTCTGATGTGTCCATTACTACTTTAGAAGTGGTGCTAGTATTTAGGTCCGCCGGAGGAACTAATTGTATAAATTCCCCCGGCGGAACAAATATCTAACACCCGTTAGGTCGGCGGATTGTAATAGATGAGCGAAGGGCCTGGTCGGAAGCCAACAGTGGAAGACGAAGAGATACTTGACGTATTCCGTAAACAGTCAGATCCTGTCTTGACCGCAACGGAAGTGTCCGAACAGTTACCACTCGGTCGACGAGGGACACTCAAAAGGCTCCGAAACATGCAAGATCGAGGAGTTCTCAAATCGAAGGAAGTCGGTAGTGGAAGTCGCGTCTGGTGGTTCCCCGGACATACCGGCACGGAGCCAGCAGGCCGTTATTGAGGCTGTATAAAAATATCCTCCGCACCAGATATTCTTCAGATTGGTTCAATTAAGCAAAGAGTAGCTATAATTATTTATTATCTAACATAACTTACGGAAGAGGATATAGCCCCAAATACGTGCGCTTTTCAACAGGGAGAATCAACGATTCAACGGTGGCGATGACGACAGTTACCCCCTCTCAGCCCTTTGTGATGACAATTTAAACTGAGCCACCATCTAATTCCTAAAAGTAGTTTCTACATTCAGAAAGAATCCTATTCGCATAATTCGTCAAGTTCAGTCGAACTGGGCAGTTATAGAAGCCTAATGGATAAAATATGATCTCACACAGAATATATAAACCAAATCCGTGCTTACCTTGTTGTAACAATGGCACAATCGATAGAGGACATAACAAAGGCGATCGTGGAAGAATTAGCAGTCCTTGAAGATGATATCGATGTCACAAGCGACAGCATTACTTTCTATCTCCCACCAGAAGACCTCGATGAAGCCAAAGAAAAACTGGATGCCGATCTCAAGGTTCTTGAGGAGTATGAGTACGAATATCTGATTAAGGCTACGTGTTCGTAGGGGTTATTTAAAGTCAGTGATTGACCACTTAGACCTCAGGAAGTTGACTGTCCCACTAATTGACTAAAATGCTACCTGTGTTACAATGAATGCAAGGTCGGCAGTAAATCTATAAAGATTCTTAAAAGACATATGCCTCAACAAAAAGAATGCGTATTTTGTAAAATAATTGACGGTGAGATTGATGCAACGGTCTTGCATGAGACAACAGATTATATCTGCTTTCTAGATAAGTTCCCAGTCAATGAAGGACATGCCCTTGTTGCCCCAAAAACTCACATAGAAGATCTTGATCAGGCAGACTGGAACTCGCTGTTCAAATTCATACAGCAGACACATACGGAAGTCGAAGAGCGATACAATCCAGATGCAACGAATATCGGTGTAAATAACGGTGAGGAAGCAGGTCAAACGATTTTACACCTACATTGGCATATTATCCCGCGCTATGAGGGAGATTTAGAAGACCCGAGAGGAGGCGTAAGAGGTGTAATTCCTGAGAAGCGCATTTATAGAGATTGAATATCAGGACCATCGACGGCTATGAAGACAGATGTTCTACCGACCAGACCACACTGGGGAAGGACAGACCAAGGACAAAATTAAGTAGGTCGTTGATTGTGCTGCCGGGTGATGAACCACGAGCAATTTAGATAGTGTCAACGCTAATTTTGGAACTCTTGCTCGATTTCCTCGAGGACGCTAATCCTTTCTGCTTCTGTCTCTGTATCCCGGTTGCGTCGAAGGAAGTCAATCATGTTGTTGAGCGGATCACCCGGCTGCTCAACAACCTGTGACCGGATAATTTCGATACCTTTCGATGCATATTTTTGCAAGATTTCAACCTGTTTCTCCTCGTCGATCAATACCTCGTATTCCTCGGTATGGGCGTAGGCAATTGAGCCTGCAATCACCAGGTCTTGCGGGTTGTTCCGCAAGATGCGCCATGGGATTTCATCGCTCGTCCCCGGGTTATCCTCCCATTTCCCTCGATTAGATCCGACCGATGCGGCGAGCAGGAACAGATCTTTGTATGTGTCGAAGATAGCGTTCTCTCCATCGACTAGAATCTCGTAGGTTTCGGTCTTATCGTAGCGAATGCGGGGCATAAATTATTCCTCCACACGGATTTCCGTGTATTCGTATTCAATTTCCTCTTCTTCATCTGGATCATGATACTCCAAATAATATTGCTTGCCAGCGGTCCGTTCAAGGTGTTCTTTCACCTCAGCTTCCCACTGTGGTTCTGTCACCAGGACAACGACCTGGTCTGCCAGTGTCGGAATCTGCTGGCTGACACCCCGTTGGTACTCGGTACCTAGATATCCGAACGGAGCGTCCATCACCATTGGGTAGACCCCGCCTTGGAAGTATACGTTGTCCTGATTAGACCGATACTGTTCCCGGGTGAGATACGTCAGGGCACCTATGAATGCGAGGCTTGCAACCTGCCGCTCACCGGTAGAGGTCGGAACTGCCGACACCAGCTCACTGCGGCCACCAACCTCTTTAAATACATCCAACGAATAATCCTCTCCGATTTCGGTCCAGTAATTCTTCGAAATAATCTCTCCAAAGATATCCTTCACCTTCTTGTCAACTTGTTCACGAACCTGATCCTGGTACGACTCAAACTTGGCCTCTAACTCCTCTCGTGCTCGCTGGGCGGCGAGGTACCGACGTCGTGCCTTCTTTGACTTTTCCTCTTCCTCCCTTGCTTCCTCAATGTTAGATTCAATCTCTGAGATTTGGTCCTCGATACGGTCAATCTCGTTCTCAACTCGCTTTTTATCCTGGTTCAGATTCGTGATCCGCTCCTCCAGCGTGCCACGGCGCCGCTCCAGTTCTTTAACGTCCTCTTTCTCTTTCTCAGAGATCTGTTCACTGATCTCATCTAACCGTTCCGCAATCTCGTTTATTTCATCCAGACGCTCTCGGCGCTCTCCAAGATCGCCTTCAATCTCATCGAAGAGCTCAGACCGGGAACCAGCAATACCACGAAGGCGGCTAGTAATGTTTGTCGCAGCCTGATCGAGATCGTTGGTTCCGGCCTTCTTTTTCCAATTCTTTACATTTTGATACGGCTCTGTGCTTACATCAAGATCTCGGCCACAGATACAGACACCCATTTCCAGACGATCATCAACAAATCGTTCCTTGATTTCACTCGGGATTTCGCCTTTCTTTCGTTTTTCTTCTAATGCCTCAGCCGTTTTCTGGACGGCTGGCATAGAGAACACGAGATAGCCGTCCTCGGAACAGGTCTCCCGAATGCTGTCATTAATTTCATCTATTTCGTCACGTAACTGCTCTTCCCGTTCTTCTAGATCGTCGCGTTCCTGCTGAAGTTCTCGGGTACCCTCCAACTCTCGCAGCCGCTGTTTCACTGACTCCAGTTCACTCTTAGTCTCAACGACACTCTGTTGGATATCCTCCTTCCGATCCTCTCTCTCTGCCAACTTCTCTTGTTTTCCGTCGAGAGAAGCGATGTACTCTGTCAATTCCTCGCTGCCGTACTCCTCCATCTCCTCTCCAAATTCGTTCTTTTGTACCCATTCTAGGTGCCGAATAGATCGCTCCAGGATTTCCAATCCCATCAGGTTCCGGATCGCATCCCGAATCTTGTTTTTATTATCCTCTCTGGATAACTGATCGATCTCCTCGCCGTGGAAAAAGAATAGATGGCTCAACCGCTCGGGGATGAAACGTTCTAGCGACGTATTCGGGTTCTCTGGTGTTACTGTCTTTCCGTCGACGTCCCGATACTGAACGTGCGCACCCTCATCAACTAATTCCCCATCTAGGTCGTCGTTCGCCTGCTTCTCGTACTCAGCCCACCGTTCAGTCCAATAATGCCGTTCCTCGTGATCGAACTCAAGCTCAACTTCTACTCGGATCCGGTCACCGACATCCGCTTGAGCCATCGCCCGTTCATTCGCGATGTGCTTGGGTTGCGGTAGATCCACTTCATTATAGAATAGCCAGAGAAACGTGTTGCGTAATGCAGATTTTCCGGCGCCATTCGCACCATGGATAACAGTCACGTTCTCTTCGTCGTCCTGTGAGAACTCCACTGATTGGCCACTGTAGTACTGCCGGAAGTTCTTTATTTTTAGTATGTCGAACTCCATTCCTACTCAACCTCCTCGCGAATTAGCTTTTCAATCTCACCGCGAATACCCCGCGGGTTCTTTAGGTGTAGCTTATCCTGTTCAGCTTGCAGCACCCGCTCTATAATTGTCGCGATTCTCTCGTCATCGACCTCTGTGTCAGGGTTCTTTTTCATTTTCTGTTAAATTCCAAGGAGGTTATACTCCTCCTTCAGTTTCCTTATCGAACCTTGACTGGTAGGAAGCCCTTGAAGGTCCGCATCTGGATGATTAAGGGCGTCCTCGGCGAACACAGAAGCCCTTTTAAGTTCTTTAGAGATGAGTTTTCGTTCCATATTGAACTGACTGTCATCCATCGTGTTCGGATTGACGGATTTCGGGGGAGCTACGATAAAGTCATGGATAACTGCTCGTTCTTTCCCCGGGTATTGGCGGAGGATACGGCCTCGGCGCTGAACAAACTGAATCGGATTAGTGGAACTGGCTAACAGGTATGCGGTCTCAGTCGCTGGCACGTCCACACCTTCATCGAGGCAGCGGATCGCGACAAGTGCCTGTAGGTCACCGTCCTCAAACTCTTGTAGCAACCGTTCTCGTTCGGACTGAGTTTCCTGTGCAGTGAAGGGGTGGACTTTGAGTCCGATATCTTTTCCTAACGCTTGGACTGTGGCGTCGACGTGGCGTTGGGTTTCGTCGTGGACATCGTCAGATTCAACGCTGCCATCACCACAGTATACTAGTGTATGCTCGATATTGTCCTGCTGCGGCATGATTTTCTTTAATCGTTTGATCTTGTTTTCCGCGGTCCCGATAAGCCGAGCTCGCTTGATTAGCAGCGTTTTCAGGCGGTCGTCCTCAGTTAGTTCAATGTCGTTGTCGACAACGTGAGACAGTTGTCCGATCCGCTCAGATAGGTTTAGGTACTGGTGTTCCTCATCCTCCGTGAGTTCGATTATGTGCGGGATGTAGTAGTATTCGCAGAGAAATCCATTGTCGATTGCCTTCTTGATACCGTACTCAAACACAACCCCGTTATCAAAGTAATCAAACAGTTCTTCCGTTCCAGTTTCGTCGTAATATCTTTCCGGTGTTGCTGACAATCCCATCCGGTTCCGGATATTCTCTGGAAGTTGTTTTCGGTAGTGGCTGGCCCCCATGTGATGCACCTCGTCCAAAATCAGGAGGGACTCATTACCGTCTAACCGGCTGAGCACATTCTGGAAATGGTCGGAGGAGAACGTCTTGTGCGTTGTAATAACTGAGAAGTTATCATTTGCACCCCAATTAAATTCCGTCACGGCACGGGCAAAGTCGTCCTCCCACCGTGACCGAGATTTATACGCGAGGATTGGGTCCATATTGAAATCCATCATCGCATCCCTCCACTGTTCCACCAAGTGCTGGTAAGGCGCGGCTACAATTAGCCCCAACCGTTCATCCTGCCGGTCGTACAATTCATGTGAGGCAAGCAGTGAGGTCAAGGTTTTCCCAGTACCGGTCGCCATCTTTAGGATTCCCTTCCCCCCAGCATTTATCCAGTTCTGCACAGCTTCTTTTTGATACGGTCGACGTTCAATCCAATCTGGCTCCGAGAGACCAGCTGAAGGTTTGTCTGACATATCTGGTTTGGGGTAGGGACAGTTGTCTTGGTCACGTAGCTGGACAATGTCTTCACGGATAGTTTTAGGCAGATCATAAACATTTATAGTAGGCTCCTCACCCTCCCACAGAGTATCGAATCGGTCTTCATGTTGTTCCACTCGGTCCGCTTCCCGCTCAGACTCCCATTCACAGAATACATCGTACGATTCGTAGTTGTAGAACCCTTGTTTACTATCGTTCTGCGATCCGTGGAATGCGATTCTATCGCCGTAGACGTCAGTAATGATTCCCCATTTATCGTGGAAGTCGCCAGCAAGTGTGCTGTCTGGTATCGCTAACCGGATCTCAAGCATTCCGTCTGCTATCAACCAGGCGAGCGTGTTCAGGGTATCTTCTTTAAGTCCATCTTCGATATCGTCAACACTTCGCTGCAGTGACTCGTATAGGATTTCGTTTCGTCTAGCTTCTTCCCCTTTCTGTAGGGCCTCCCAGTCATCTTCTTCCAGGTTAGGGCTAGTGATCCATTTGGCAGTGCCATTGTTCTTGGCAAGGCTAGCCATACCCTGTGCGGCGAACTGGAGCCAGCCGCTGGTGAAGTAGCCGACGCCACGTTTATATTCTGCGGCACTCCGGAGGACAGGATTATAAAACTCCTTTATAAAATCAGTAGTAGAAGTTTCGATGACAGCGGGGAGATCGAGATCTCGAAGCTGATTGGCATCTATTTCACTCATATGGGTATGACATTCTGTGTACTCATAGATATTGAACGTTATTGGAATTAGATACTACGCCAGCATAAGTCCACCGAGGATCCAAATCTCAGCCATTCCATCTCTGAGAAGGATAAAAACGATAGAGGGTGACTCTATGCCGCGGAAGATTTATCAGTGTTTAAGCCCTATTATTTGGTAGGTCGTCTGGGTCTCGCCATCGTCCCAACCGTGGCTTCTCAGTCGGCCGGAACGCCCGCATAGAGGGCCGCCACCAGGATGGTCCGATAGTCTTGCGTGCATATGGTTCCCCGAACGGGCGACTAGCTACGCATGAACGTTCCGAGCCCACCGTCACGAGGTCGGTTTCGGGAACTGCTGCGTGAGCTGCTGGAAGACTCTCGGCGTGTCCTCCAGGTGATGTGGCTCGCGTGGCGGCTTCTCCGCGACTTGGCTTAGTGGCATACGATAGACGCATCGCCCGCTAACCACCTTTTTATGCAAGTCCAATATCAGTCACGCAGATACAGACTATTAATAAGACATGTCTCACCTATCCGCTGTGAGTATATCCTGAGTAGATAGAAGACTTGCTAGCATCTGTACTTTTTTCAATATTGTGAGTCAGCAGTACTACTCCGGCTTTCAATCCTTTAGAGCGTAGAATCCTTTCTGGATTTTCCTTAGATGTCCATCTTCAACCAGCTTACCAAGTGCTTCGCTGACATTTGAATCATTTCGTCCCGTTGCCTCAACAAGCTCTCCCGTGCTAAATTTATTCGCGTCCTCCGTACGGAAGTGGTGGAGTATATCAACTTTCACGTGACTGGCCGACATATCAAGGGTTTCATACCGGTACATCAGCCGCGCAAGGCTACTGAAGTCAATATGCACCTCTTCTATGGTGTCGCTATCTTCATTTGGCTTCACCTTGCTGAAAACTTTCTCGTCTATCAGCCCCTTCAACACCTTTTCATCGATAGCAGTAGGCGTGCACTGCAATTTAATATCTTCTGAAAACACTATCTCATCATCTGATTTTGTCATTATCTGCGACTATCCACACCATCAACTTAGTTTCTCCGTCAGCAATTTAGCGTGGCTACCTCTCAGAGTACTATCCTTGCTGGCGCACCGATTTATAATGGGTAGCGGGTATCAGAAATTACTTTGGGTAATATATAGTTGAGATATCTCCGCGTGAGATACCTCTTCAGATAATAAACGTAATCACTTTGCAGATTGGCAAAGTAACTTCGGGAAGTGGTTGGTAACCTTTGGAAAACAAGCGAGCTTTCTCCTGTGTGAGATATTATTTCGACGCTCTTGGGTGAAATAATTGCACAAAATTGATAAGCCCCTATGCACTAAGACTATATGGGACGATGGCGAGGCCCTGCCAGAAGGCAACCTCGCTGATTCTACTAAGAAGAAATTAAGAAGTGACTACTGTGTGCATTATCAACTTATATACCAGATAACGCACATTCCCGATTATTTCACACCCTGTTATGGCTGTCTACTCCTTTCGGTACATTCTGCAACTCAGTCATGGCCACCGATAAGGAACGTATAAAAGACAGTTCTATCTGTCTAACTAAATTCACACCTTCCTCGCAGAAGCTCTGATCGGTTAGTTAGATTGGGCTGTCATCATCGTCAGATAGCAGCATATCTTCCAAAGTGTTGTCAATCACGTTGCCAATCGGATCATTATCTTCGCCTTCGTCGATGTTATCACAATCATCTACTCTCTGATTTTCATCATCATTAGATACTCTATCCTCCACGCTGGACCGTTCTGACGGGTCTAAGCCTGCTGTTTCGAGCGCATTTCCCCACGATCCAAATCGTAACGATGCAAGACCCGGAGAGAAGTCGACCAATTTTCCGGTTTCTGTCGTGGTCGGAGCTCTTTCGAGCTCAGCTGCGACAGCCCGGATTCCATCCAGAATATCGACGTTCGTATGTGATCGGCCGCTCCAGTCCGGCATGTTACTCGGATCGTATCCCGCGTTTTCGAGTCCAGCATCCCATGATCCGAATGCTTCCTGGTACTCGTCTGCTGGGAACCGTCCGTACTCCACGACTAATTCCTTGGTCGGCGGTTCGTTGATGATGTCAGCAAACCGTTTGACCTCATTAGCCAAGTCTGCCTCATCAACATCGGCTATCACTTCGAAACTTGGCCGATCTATATCAACCTCCGATTCGTCAATATCGATCGACAACCGTTGCGACTCATTCCCTTCATCTTTTTCGTCAGATTCTGCAGGTTCAGTGACCTCCTCGTCATCTTCCTGCTCTACCCCGGGGTCGGATGTAGGCTCTGACATCAGCATTGATTCGGATTCACTTTCTTCATATTTATCCGTTTCAGCGGTTCCTTTTCCATAGAAATCCGCCTGAGCCATATCTTTCGGGAGAAGGCCTGCCGCCTGATATGCGTTGAACAGATCACCGAATTCTTCCCGATACCGCTGATGCCGATATTCGCCGTGTTTGTTGATTTCGTTCGCACTCGGCAAGTGGCCTAACTCCTGTGTGAGCGTGACCAATGCAATTACTAAATCTCGTAGCTGTAGATCTGGAGTCTCGTCCTCCGCTTCTATGTTGTCTCCAGGCTGAGTCACATCCTGATATATGTTCTGGTGATTTTGGGTGAACTCCTCCGCTGTATCGGTTGCCTGAATGTATCCGTTGTTCCCACGGTAATAATACTCTTTCAGCTTGGATTCCAGATACTGGTGAACATCGCTGCCACTTTCCAAGCCCCATCTCTCCTGCAATTCGGCGTTCTTTGTCGGCTGGAGGTGGACAAGATCCACAATACGTTCCTGTTCACGTTCTGCTAGCTGCTCCGCTGTGTGTTTCGAATTTGAGCCGTCCTGTTTGAGGCTGTTATTAAAAACAAATCCGCCTATCTCGTCTATGGTCTCGTTGGACTGATCGCTAGTAGTGGCTGGGTCAGCGGTGTCAGCTGCGGAGTGGTCGGTGAAATCATCCTGAGAATCCATTGATACATATTCACGGAATTCCCTGATTCAACAGATGCCGTGTTATGGGATAATTTGTAGTCCCATCGTTTAAAGATATGACATTCAGTCGAGTCACAATTATAGATATAACCGCCGTTTGTATGTTTTCACACCGACAATGTGTCAAAATATTCATGCGGTTTATAGAAATGGTGCTGGGTAAATTTTGAGAAAAGGAGTTAGAAGAACAGTAAGAACGTATTAGCATCTTGGCGCGTTGTAACCACTCTATAGGTGACCGTAGGAGTCATTTCTTCTAAAAAATTTAGCGGAAGTATAGGATGAAATTCGCGTGATGGGTCGATAACAGTGAACCTTTAAGTTCTTCCCGTGGATTTCTCTTATAAGATGGGTACAAGTAGCGAAGAGTCCGAATCCGAGGAGGGGAACATGGAGCCGGACTTAGAGACGTCTGTATTTCAGTATAGGGATATGGAAGACATACAGACGGAAATTCGAGAGACATATCTCGCAGATGATCGGCCATGGGTGATTGGGTACAGTGGTGGTAAAGATTCGACAACTACATTACAATTAATCTGGTATGCAATTCAAGATCTACCAGAGGACGAGCAAACGAAGCCAATTTATGTTATTTCTAGCGATACTCTAGTTGAAACACCCAAGATTGTTAACCACATCACATCTAGCTTAGATAATATTAACGAATATGCCGAGAAAGACAACCTCCCATTTGAAGCCCACAAAGTCTATCCAGACGTCTCCGATTCTTTCTTTGTCAATCTGATTGGCCGTGGCTACCCAGCTCCGAATCAGACGTTCCGATGGTGTACAGAGCGACTCAAAATCGATCCCGCAGACAATTTCATCATGGAGAAGGTTTCTGAGCATGGCGAAGTGGTCGTAATCCTCGGGGCTCGCAAGGCCGAATCTGCAACGCGGGAACAAGTGATGAACCTCCACAGCATTGAAGGATCGAATCTCTCACGACACTCGAAATTTAAAAGCGCCTTCGTCTATACCCCCATCGAAGACTGGACCGTCGACGATGTCTGGGACTACCTGCTGCAAGTCGATTGCCCTTGGGGGAAAAGCAACCGTGACCTGGCTGCCCTCTACCAAGAGGCTGACGACGAATGTCCGATGGTCATCGACACAAGCACGCCCTCCTGTGGTAACAGTCGGTTCGGCTGCTGGACGTGTACAGTTGTTTCAGAGGACAAAGCCATGGAAAACATGGTCGACGGTGGCGACAAGTGGCTCGAACCACTGCTGCAGTTCCGTGATCTCCTGAGCTCAACGCAAGATCCCGACGAGAAGTCCAAATATCGAACAGTGAAGGGTCGCCGATTTGGAAACGTCCGTAAGAAGGACAATGGCTCAGACGGCATCATCCCGCGAGCATACAAATTTGAGTTTCGCAAGCATCTAATTCGACGACTTTTGGAGACCGAGAAACGTGTAAACCAGCTCCGTGATGATGATCAGGAATACCTGCAACTGATCCGCGACGAAGAAATCAAAGAGATTCGCCGGATATGGCGCGAAGAGGAAGCCGATTGGGAGGATTCAATCCCGGAGATTTATCAGGATGTCATGGGGGAAGACCTAGATTGGGGACAAACAGATCTTGGCTCATTCAGCGCAGAAGAAGCCGCCATCCTTGAAGAGGTATGCTCCGAACACGATGTCCCAGCGAAGCTTGTCAAACGTCTGCTCGATATCGAGCTCCGTCACCACGGCATGAAGCGCCGAGCATCAATTTACAATAAGATTGACAAGGTATTCCGAGAGAACTGGAATTCACTTGAGGAAATCACTGCTGATATTGATGGCGAGTCGCCAGATGATTGGGAATATGACCTCAAGTACGAGGATCTCAAGCCATGAAGATCAATCGGCTGGTCCTCAGAAACTATGGGCCGTACTCTGGTCGGATCGAATTCGACCTCCACACCACAGAAGACGAACCGATCATTCTGTTTGGTGGTAAAAACGGGAGTGGAAAAACGACGCTGTTCAACGCGATTCAGATCTGCCTGCATGGTCGAAGTGCGTTCGAAGAGCGACTGAGCCGTAGTGAATACGAAGATCAGATGGAATCACTGCTGCATGCCTCCGGTGGAAAAAAGGCGACTGAGAGCGAAATTCGCCTTGAGTTTGAATACGCCGATATCGATAAAACCGAGCAGTATTCCGTTGAACGTACGTTCCGAGACCGGGGCAAGAGTCTCGCCGAGGACGTTACTGTTCGCCGGAACGGCAAGAAGCTGAGCGACCTCGAAGAAGATCAGTGGGAAGACTTCGTTAAGGAGCTCATTCCGCCAGGGATCTCGCAGCTGTTCTTCTTCGATGGAGAAAAGGTTGAGAGCCTTGCCAGTGCGATCGGCTCCGACGAGGAGTTCACAGAGTCTCTCATGTCACTCCTTGGGTTGGACTTAGTCGACCAGCTTGAGACGGACATGACCATCTATCGCTCGCAGAAACTCGACGAAGAGGGCCACGACGAACTGGCCGAAGCAGTCGAGGATGTCCGTGAACGGAAGGAAGCTGCAGAAAAAGAACAAAACGATCTGGAAACAAAAGTTGAAAAGAAGACCGAACGGATTCACGAGCTTGATGACAAAATTGAGCGTAAAGAACAGAAATTAGCAGAGGAGGGCGGCACGTTCGCTGAGCGCCGCGACGAATACAAAGAAGAGCGCACACGCCTCGAAACTCAAATCGAGAGGCTCCGAGAGGACATTCGTGAACTAGTCACCGATTGTTATCCGTTCTCGCTTGCGCCGGACCTATGTCGTGAAGTCCTTGAGCGTCTTGAGGCCGAGACCGAAGCCGCTCAGATGGAAGCTGCTCGCTCGAAAGCGATCGAGACACTGGACGAACTCGCTGCCGATGAAGAGACATGGGCAGATAGCTCAGTCGATGGCGAGGAATCCAAGGCAATTGTTAATAATCTCCAAGAGGAGCTGAGTACTCGATTGGCACCAAAAGATGTCGACGATGGATATGAATTGTCATCCGAATTCTCCGACAGGGAGCAACGTGAGATGGAGTCGGTCGTCGACGAAGCACTCAACAATGTACCGACAGATATCCAGTCACTCACTGATGAGCTCGAGGAAAAAACCCGTCACCTACAGGAAGTCGAAAAGAAGATTTCGAGTGCACCCAGCCAGAGTATCATTGAACCGCTGCTCCAGGAGATCAACGAACTCAATCAGGAGCGAGGAAAGCTAAAAAACGAGGTTACCTCTCACAGAGAACGACTAGAAGAAATAGAAGTCAACCTCGGTCGATTGGAGTCTGAACTTCAGAACAGGCTCGAAGACCAGGAAGAACTTGATAACGTCTCGAAGCGGTCGGAACTCGCAGCAGACGTTCAAAGTGTAGTCCAAGACTACCAAGACCGCCTAGTGACGAAAAAGTTAGAGCAACTCGAAAGCGTGCTCACTGACCGCTACCTCCGTATCTCTAACAAGGCAGACTACTACGAGGCCGTTGAGATCGACTCCGAGGAGATCTCGATACACATCCGGACCATACACGGGGATCTTAAACACCAATCCCAACTGTCAGCCGGTGAACGACAGATCTTCGCGACAGCATTACTTTGGGCACTGGCCGATATCTCTGGGCGCCCACTGCCGTTTATTATTGACACACCGTTGGGTCGGCTGGATAAGGAACATCGTCGGAAGCTCGTCGAGAACTTCTTCCCGACTGCCTCCCATCAGGTGTTCCTCTTTTCGACTGATACGGAAATCACAGAGGAGTACAGGGAGCTACTCGGAGACCATATCGCTGCCGAGTTCCACTTCACCAATAGTACAGAGACCGGCCAGACCACCGTATCACCTGGCTACTTCGATGTCCCAGCTCCAGAGGCAACACAGGACACCGACCGAATCGTAATCGATTCGGAGACTGATCACGAGACCAATGAGCAGGTGAATAATATCAAAGGATTCAGCGATGACTGAAGATTTCAACCGTGTAAGCTTGGATAGTGAGGTAACTAATCAACTGGAGACACTAAAACGAAATACTGGATTAACGCCGAACTATCTGGCTCGAATCGGGCTCTGTTACTCGCTTAACGAACCGCGTCCACCGAACCCGGCGCAATACGATATGGACGGCCAGACGATCAACCGCTATACGCTGTTAGGTGAACACGACGCACTATACATGGCTCTGGTCCGCAAACGGATGCTCAATGATGGTCAGAATCCGGACGAAGAGCTGTACGACTACTTCCTCGGTCATCTGAATCGTGGTGTAGATCGACTCTCTGGTCGTGTTACGGACCTCAGTGACTTCGAGGCGCTCATTCCCGAAGACCTGAAATCGAAGGTGAGCGACTAGCCACTATGAGCTCTCAAGACGAGGGTGGAATCTATCTTGATCATCACGCCACTACACCTGTTGATGATCGTGTTGTCGAGGCAATGGAGCCCATCCTGACGAAGGATTTCGGAAACCCGGCAAGCAACAATAACCACCGAGCGGGGGACACAGCGAATCGACACGTCAAGCAGGCCCGCAAACAGTTGGTTTCAGCGTTTAATGCCACCCGAACAGAGGAAATCATCTTCACCAGCGGTGCAACAGAATCTGACAATCTCGCACTCAAGGGAACAATGCGATATGCCCGCAAAGAGGATGAGGGGAACCACCTAATTATCGGCGCGACTGAGCACGACGCCATCATTGATACCGCCGAGATACTCTCTCAGGAAGGTTTCGAGGTAACGATTATCCCCGTCGACGAATATGGCCAAGTTGATCCAGATAACGTTCATGAGGCCATCACCGACGACACAGTGTTAATCTCGTTGATGGCGGCCAACAACGAAGTTGGAACTATCGCACCACTCAAAGAGATCGGCGAACTCACCACTGAGGAAGACGTCCTCTTCCACACTGATGCTGTCCAAGCGGTGGGCTATATCGATCTCGATGTCGAGGAACTTGAGATCGACATGATGTCGATTTCAGGGCACAAGATCTACGGTCCGAAAGGCGTTGGTGCTCTGTATGTCCGGTATGGTTCGACGTATCTCGAACCGTTGGTCCATGGCGGTGGCCACGAACGGGGCTGGCGCTCTGGGACGCTCAATACACCTGGAATCGTCGGATTAGCCAAAGCTATCGAACTGGGCGAAGCGAGTAAAGAAACCCGGAGTGATAGGGTCGAAGAACTGCGTGATCAGCTCTGGGACGGGATTAATAGCCAACTAGACGATGTGCTGCTTAACGGCCATCCCGACAACCGACTACCGAACAACCTCAATGTGAGCTTCCTTGGTGTCGACAACCAGCGTCTAGTGGGCCGGTTGAGCGATAACGGCCTCTATGCGGCGACAGGCTCGGCGTGTTCGACGATGGAAACCCAGGAGTCCCACGTCTTGACAGCCATGTTCTCGGACGATGCTCGCATCCAGTCTGCCATCAGGTTCGGCCTCGGGAAGGACATCGATGATGAGGATATAAACGAGGCCATAGAGGTCGTCGTCGAGAACGTCCAGCGGCTCCGAAAATTCAATAATATGCTCTGAGTCAAGGATAGCGTTCCTATCACTCCTGATTATTTAGAAAAAGACCATGATACGTGGTGCGGTAGCCTCAAGAATAGTATTTATCACCTCTATTAGAAATAAAAGACTGATTTACGCTAGCGATATCTCGTTATCGGTCAACCAGATTTTGATACTAATAGAAAATAGAAAATCTATTAATAGATTCTGTGTTACCCCCTCCGAGCCCCTTGTGACGAGGTACCACACTGAGCCACCATCTACATTCTCTCACTTGGATTGGTGAACAGAATACCGGTCACTCTGTACTGAATGAGTGGTGTTTGAGATACGTCTGTGGTCGTACAAGCGTTTATACGAGAGCGGTGTCAATAATACAGTAACCAATGAGTCTTGAACAGGCGGTCGACGAGGCACTTGCGGCGTACGATATGTCTCGCAGCCGAGAGGCCGAGGAAACGGGCCGAACAGTCGCCACGCTCCAAGACTAACAAGCTACCTAGTCGAGGTTCCGGATCTTTTCGGCGAACTCTCCTTTCGATAACGCTGGGACTTCTTTTAATTCTGGATAGCCTGCGCGTTCGACTGCTTCATCAACGAACTCGACCCAGAGGTCCTCGTGCTTTTTTGCGTAGATGGTTTTGGCCTTGCTGGGATACATATCCAGTTCGTACGCAGTCAAATCGATTTCTATCGCATGTTTCCGTTCGACCGTTCGGACACCGAACTTGTGCAAGTGTTTGAAGACGACATTCTTCCGTCGAACAGTTAACAGACGTTTCGACTCGGTGATGTACTCATTGACCCATGCTCGCCAGTCATACGATTCTGGGTCGACTTCTACAGACGTTTCTGGTAAGGAGAAATCCGGACTCAGACGTCGCAGATAGAACTGGACCAGTGCAACAGCCGTTCTGTGGTTCGCGTTCGGAAGTGGGTGTTTCAAAATCAGGTTTGAGGCGAGTCGACCAGCAACGTCAGTTGCCGTTCCCTTCCACGATGTTCGATCAAGAATATCCGGCAGTGCGTCGACATCGATATCTTTGTACGCTACGACGCGAGTTCTCTCTTCCTGCTCGTTTTGAGCAATAAGTGCGCGGTAGATTTCGAGCAGACGAACAACGATGGTACTGTTGTCGTTACTCATCTCCGCGAGTGATGCTGTCAGGTCGAAATCAATCTCACGAACAGGTTCACCGCCGACGCGAGATGTATAGATGGCGTAGAACGATTCGTCGATTTCGTAGGTTTCGATCTTTACTGCGATGTCATCGTTGTAGTCGACTATCTGTGAGACGATTTGGGCAGGATCCGGATGCACGAAATCAAGGGAGAACTGTTTGTCACCAGGATGGTGATAGTAGACATGGCTCATCTGCGTCTGCGTGCTGTTCAGTAGTACGCAGTAATCAAGTTCACGAACAGAATAGGATGGATTCACACAGTCTCGGAAATCCTACTCTTGGCAGTAGTATTCAGCTTGTGTTGAATACCGGACAGAAAATCTATTAATAGATACTGGGTTACCCCCTCCGATCCCCTTGTGACAAGGTACCACACTGAGCCACCATCTACTTCCAGTACAGCGGTTCTGTGACCGGAAACAGTTGACCTCATAGTGGCCCTACCCAGTAATGGAATCCCGTGTAGAAAACACGGATAGAGAGGAGTGGATCGCGTTCAGTATATAAATAAATCAGCCGAGACATATGAATCATAAGTAAGAGGCATAACGTATGCTTGGCCATACAAAACAGCTTGAATGCGGAGACAGAGTTCGAGACAATCGTTCAGGCAGTCTCCACAGCGTGTTGTTTCACCGGTAGTTAGTAGTATCTCGACGAGGTAAGTACAACTAGTTATGTCGAGTAGTACACGAGAACCGGATGTAGTTCGTGTCTCGCAAAAGGGGCAAGCCACGATCCCGAAGCCACTGCGGGAAAAGTTCGGGATAGACACGCCTGGCGAGGTGTTCATTTACGAGGACGACGAGCGGATCGTCGTCGAGCCCGTCCCTTCCCTCGAAGAACTCGGCGGCATCCATGCCAGTGACGACCGCGACCGCGGGGAGATGATCGAGACGGTCCGAGAGCGCAAGCGCGAAGAGATGGAACGCGACGAGGAACGTATTGACCGTCTCCAGTCGAGCGGTTCCGAAGACGAATGAGCGCGACGTACGTCTTTGACACCGAGGCGATCATTGCATACCTCTATGACGAACCCGGCCGTGATGTCGTCGAGGAGTACCTTACGGAGGTCCGCGACGGCTCCGCTGAGGGGTTGATAGCCGAGACGAACGCTGCTGAGGTGTTCTACCTCATCGCCCGGGCCGAGGGCGCAGATGACGGCCCGACACCGGACTCGTTCCGGACCGCAGACCGAGACCTGCGGGCCCTCCAACGGTGGGGCGTCGTCTTGGAGCGGGCCAGCTGGCGGCTGGCGGGTGAGGTGAAGACCGATGGTCATATCTCACTGGCGGATGCCCACGCCGTTGGGCTCGCTGCCGAAACCGATAGTACTCTCATCGCTGGCGGAGACGATGACTTCGATTCGCTTCCCATCGATGTCGACGTGGTTCGGTTTCGAGACGGTAGCGTGTAACTGATCATTGGCTCTGTTATTTGTACCCTTCATTCCCGCCCCTGAGATCTCGTTTCTCACTCGACAGAGACCGCTACTTGATCCATTAATAGATACTGTGTTACCCCCTCCGAGCCCCTTGTGACGAGGCCTCACACTGAGCCACCATCTACTTCCTGTACAGCGGTTCTGTGACCGGAAACAGTTGAACTCAGAGTGTCCCTACCAATAGTGGAATTCCATGTAGAAAACACGGATAGAGAAGAGTGGATCGCGCCCAGCATATAAATAAATGAGCTGATTCATATGAAGTTTAAATAAGAGGCATAACGTACAGTTCACTATGCAAAGTAACTCGAATGAATCTCCTGAGAATGGATCGCAACTTCTTCTCGATATCCCGGCAACAAACACGGATCTATTCAGGAGCCAGACGGTTCATGATCTCCTTTCGTTTTTATCTCGATATCACACAGAAGAGTTCTCTATCACCGAACTGGTCGACGCTGTAGCGTATTCACAGCCGAGCGTATCCAAGGCTGTCGATGTCTTGGCCGCCAATGATCTCGTCGTCGACCGCCGCGATGGTAACACTCGACTGGTCCAAATCAACGCCAACCGACTCTCCCGTCCGGACGATCCGGTCCTGCAGATACCCCAAGGAGAGTTCCAGCCACCAGTCCGAGATGCAGTCGACCAGTTGCTTGACGAACTCGACACTGTCATCGGGATCGTTCTGTATGGCAGTGTCGCACGCGGCGAGGCCGACCGGCGTAGCGATATCGATCTGTGGGTACTCGTTGAGGAGGATCGGATGGCGAATCAACGAGCCGCGAACCGCGTTCGGCAGGATCTCGAAGACCAAGAGTTCGACACGGGTCGGTATGCCTACGAGATCGATGTCGAGGCTCTTCCGGCCGTTCCAAACTACGTCGACGAGCTTCGGGAGATCCTCAGTGACGGCCTCGTAGTCTACGAGACAGAGAAATTCGACACTGTTCAGAGCATGGTCTTTCATGGTGATCTCGATGAGTAATGGGTCCGACCCGAACGCCATCACCGAGGCACTCGACGCGGCTATCGATGCGTTCAATGAAGAAGGGTACGGCGTCCCAACCCGAGAGGCCGAAATCGACCCGGATGCAGACTGGAAAACACAGCTCACGAAAGCGTGTCGACTCCTCGCGGCGGTCGACCAGATCGCCGAGGAGGGATTCTACACTGCGACTATCGAGTTGTGCTTCGGCGCGACCGAACGATCCGTCGAAGCCTTCGCCTTGGCTGAAGGTGGCGACGATCTCAACGATTTCCACGACCACACCCACTGTTACGACCGTGCAACTTCGCTTGGTTTACTCTCCTCTACAACAACTGAGAATCTCCGACACCTGTACGACACGAATCGTACGGACAGTTACTACGGTGGTCGACGGCCCACCGAACGACAAGCAGAGACGATGCGGGAGCTGGCTCGAAGCGTTCACACGTATGTCACTGATCAAATCCGTGAAGGGGGTGTCTGCGTCTGTGATTCCGAGTAGCCGAGACGGGGACCAGTAGTATATAAAGAATCTATTAATAGAAATCGTGTTACCCCCTTCGAGCCCTTCGTGATGAAGTACTACATATATTCACTAGTTTCTATAATGAGGGATCGAGTCGTCGTCACGAGAACACTCAGAAAACACAACTCAATCGAGCGTTGCCAGTAGGCGGATATCTGTCTCAGAATGGGGTTCCCACAGAGTCCGCCCATCGAGTTAGCCCACGATCGAGACGATCGTGGCCCCGATTACGACAACAACGGCAGCTGCGGTGACACGCCACGTAACACGTTCTAGGCGTTGCGGAAGAAACAGCCACGACACTCCGACCACGATCAACGGGGTGAGTTGGAGTAGCGGCATGACGAGCGCAACCGAACCGATCTCGAGGGCCGCAAAGTACGCAGCGAATCCGACAGTGGTCGACACCCCGCCAGCGATATACCACGCCGTAGCGGAACTGCGTATCGGGATCCGGTGTAGCGAGTCGATCCAAACGAGATACAGAACGTAACTGATCGTTGCGGAGCCCGCCATCACGAACAGCCCCGGCAGGACTGGCGTCCCCGCTGCGAGCCCGGTCGAGACGAATATTGGCTCGACCCCAATCGCCACCGCAGCGGCGACGGGCAGCAACAGTGTCGCTCCGGTTTGACGGATCGACTGGTCGGTGTTCTTCACAGCCGCGGTTTCCCAAGAGACAACCGCAATGCCGACGACGATGAGGACGATTCCGATGTAGTGGCCGACTGTCGGGCGCTCGCCGAGGAAAACAACGGCAAAAACCGTCGCAAACAGCGCGTTTGACGCGATAACAGGAGAGGTGATGTTCGCACCGAGTCGTTTGATACTCGTGAACATCAGTACCCGAGCGACGACCATGCCAGCAAAGCCAGCGGCCGCGAAGGATGCAACTGAAACCGATGTAAAGAGAGCCGAATAGGGTGGTGCGTGGAATATGAACACGGCTGGGAAAATCAACAGGACGTTACTCAGTAACACCACCAAGACCGCATCGGAGACCGTCCCGGTATCCGTTCCGAGTCGTATACAGAGAAACTGCCCGGCGAATCCGACAGCAGCAAGCCCTGCCAATAGGACACCGAGCAGCGGGGGAGAGAGTTCCAGAATCATATCTTTCAATTCAATTTACCCATAATAATGTCTCTGAAATCGGTGTAACGTAGGCTGCGACTAATCGAGCGACACGTCCTCGGTGGCAATCGCGACGGTCTTTTGTTGCCGGTACTCGTCGAGCGCCTCTGGGCCACACTCCCGGCCGATCCCCGACCGTTTGTAGCCACCGAAGGCCAGCCCCGGCGAGAAGCGGGCATAGTCGTTGATCCAGACCGTCCCGGCCTCGATGTCGGCTGCAGCCCGATGGGCGAGCGAGAGATCCGTCGTGGCAACCGCAGAAGCGAGCCCGTACTCGATGTCGTTCGCCAACTCGATTGCCTCCTCGTAGGAGCCAAACGTGATAACCGACGCGACAGGTCCGAAGATCTCCTCTTGGGCCAGCCGATCATCGTTATCCACGTCGTCGAAGATCGTCGGCTCGACGAACCAGCCAGTATCGGACCCTTCGGCGTCGTCACCGCCGGTAACGAGCGTCGCATCCGTCCCGCGACCGATGTCGACGTACTCGCGGACTTTATCGAACTGCTGTTCGGAGGCGAGTGGGCCGACCATCGTCCCCTCGGCCAAGGGGTCGCCGAGGGTCCACTCGACGGCGGCTTCCTCGAATAGCTCGATGAACTCGTCGTGGACCTCCTCGTGAACGAGCGTCCGCGAGAGCGCATCGCAGGACTGGCCCGTGTTGTAGAAGATTCCCTCTGCAGCGGTGGCGGCGGCAGCTTCCAGATCAGCATCCGGGAAGACGATGAACGGCGATTTCCCGCCGAGTTCGAGGGTCACCGGCGTGATGTTTTTCGCGGTCGCACTCATCACGAGTTCGCCCGTCGCGTCCTCACCGGTAAACGAGAGCTTGTCGACGTCAGCGTGGTTCGTCAGCGCGCTTCCGGCCTCGTCGCCGAAGCCGTGGACGACGTTCAGCGTTCCCGGCGGGAGAATACCGTCGGCCAACTGGGCGAGGCGCGTCGCGGTCAGCGGCGTCTGCTCGGCTGGCTTGAGCACGACAGTATTGCCCGCAGCCAGCGCGGGGCCGAGCTTCCAGCTGGTCAACAGTACCGGGTAGTTCCACGGGACGATAAGCCCCGTGACGCCGTACGGTTCGTTTCGGCTGTAGGCGTGCGTATCTCTGCCCACGGGGACGCGCTCGTCGGTGTCGCCGTACAGCAGATGGGCGTAGTACTCGATGTATTCGATCCCGTCGCGGATCTCGGCTTCGGCAAACGCGAGCGGCTTGCCCGTGTCGAGAGTTTCGAGCAGTGCGAGTTCGTCGACGGCGTCGGTCAGTCGCTCGGTCCAGGCCAGCAGGCGGTCGGCCCGCTCGGTATGCGAGAGGTCACCCCACGCACCCTCGAACGTCTCGCGTGCGGCGTCGACAGCGAGATCGATCCCGTCGGCACCACACCGCGGGACGGTCGTAATCGGTTCGTCGACCACGGGGTCGCGGGTTTCGAACGTCTCGTCGGTTCGGTAAGCCTCCCCATCGATCCACGCCGTGAACGGTTCTCCGCTGGTCGCCTCTGCGATGGCTCGCTCGTGATTCTGATTTGTATCGTCGGTGAAACTGTGAGTCGTCATTGGATCCAGTAGGTCTTCGCGTTGGTGAATTCTCTGATACCGTGCTTCGAGAGCTCCGCGCCGTACCCCGAGTCTTTGATACCGCCGAACGGAAGCCGAGGGTCGGACGTCGACATCTTGTTGACGAAGGCCGCACCGGCGTCGATCTTCTCGGCTACACGCCGACCCCGCTCTCGGTCGGTCGTCCACACTGACGCACTCAGCCCGTAGGGCGTATCGTTGGCCCGTGCGACGGCCTCGGTTTCGTCGTCGACTTCGACGACGGTTGCGACGGGGCCGAACAGCTCTTCGGCCCGTGCGGGGCAGTCAGCGGGCACCTCGGTGAGGACCGTCGGTGGGTAGAAGTTCCCCGCCCCATCGAGCGGTTCGCCGCCACACTGGACGGTCGCCCCGGCGTCGACGCTTGCGGTGACCTGTTCGTGTAGGGTCTCCAGCAGGTCCTCGCGGGCCTGCGGTCCCACATCGGTCTCGGGGTCGGTCGGATCGCCGACAGTCAGCGCCGACATCCGGTCGACGAACCGGTCGACGAACTCGTCGTAGACATCCGTGTGGACGAACAGGCGTTTAGCGGCGATACAGGATTGCCCGGAGTTCTGCGTCCGGGCCGTAACGGCGGTCTCGACGGCGTCGTCGAGGTCGGCGTCGTCGAGCACGATATAGGGGTCGCTTCCGCCCAGTTCGAGTACTGTCGGTTTGATATTTCGCCCGGCGACCTCGGCGACCGCTCGCCCGGCACGGGTGCTTCCAGTCAGGGTGACTGCCCGGACGCGGTCGTCGTCGATAACGCTCTCGACGCGCTCGGCCTCGATACGGAGCGACCGGATGGCACCCGCCGGATACCCCGCCTCGCGGAACGCCGAGACGATGGCCTCGGCACAGCCGAACGTCGTCGGCGAGTGTTTCAGTAGGACGGTGTTCCCGGCAGTCAGCGCCGGGACGGCGAACCGAAACACCTGCCAGAACGGGAAGTTCCAGGGCATCACCGCGAGGACGGTGCCGAGCGGTTCGTGGGCGACGTAGGTCTCGGCACCCGGTTCGGTGCCGATTCGCTCGTCCTGGAGATGTGCAGCGGCCCGCTCGGCGTAGTACTCACAGACCCACGCGCACTTTTCGACCTCGCCGATCCCCTGGGTGATCGGTTTGCCCATCTCGCGGGTCATCAGCTGGGCGTACTGGTCGACGTTGTCTCGCAACGTCTCTGCGAGGTTCGCGGCCAGTTGTTGACGGGACTCTATCGAACGCTCCCGCCACGTGTCGACGGTCTCGTCGACATCCGTGAGCGCCGCTTCGACGGCCGCCTCGTCGTGTGGGTCGTAGGTTTCGATACGTTCGTCGGTTGCTGGGTTGATAGTTTCGAACATCACTCTGCGAACTGCCGTTCCAGGAGCGTCACCAGCAGATAGGCAGCCAGCCGCTGGGTTCCCTCGCTGTCGTCGAATGCCGGTGCGACTTCCATCAGGTCCGCTGCGCCGACCGCGTCGTGTCGACCGAGTGTCTCCATGACCGTCAGCGCCTGGTCGGCCGAGAGCCCACCCGGTTCCGGCGTTCCGGTTCCCGGTGCGACGCTGGGGTCGACCACGTCGATATCGAAGGTGACGTACACCGCATCGGTGTCTGCGGCGGCCGAGGCGATGGCGTCCTCGACGACCGGGCCGATCCCGCGACTCGTCACGTCACTCATCGTATAGAGGTCGATGCCAACGTCCTCGGCGAACTCGAAGAAGTCGGGCGACTCGTAGCCACGGATGCCGACCTGGCTGACGTGTTCGTAGTCGCTGTAGTCCGAGTCGGCGATCAGTGCCGTGCTCGAACCGTGGAACTCGTCACCGAAGATCGGACTGCCCGTGCTCGTATCCGAGTGGGCGTCGATCTGGACGAACCCGACGGTGTCGTGGCCGGCCCCTGCGGCGAACCCGCGGAACGAGGGGGCAGTGCAGTAGTGGTCGCCACCCAGCACGACCGGGAACGTCTGTTCGGCGATGGCCCCGACGTGGGTCTCGATGCTCTCGGCGGTCCGCTCGCGGTCGGTCGGAAACACCGGGAGATCCCCACAGTCGGCCAGCGAGAGCGCGCTGAAGTCGACCTGACTGCCGGTTCGCATGTTCGTCAGCCCGCCCTTGTATCCCGAGAGGTAGGCCCACCAGCTGCTGGCCTGTCGAATCGCCTGTGGCCCGTAGCGAGCACCCGGTCGGTTGCTTACCGCGCCGTCGTAGGGGACGCCGATGACTCCCGCGTCGACATCGCCCAGATCGTCGATCTCGCGCTGGTCGGCCTTCAGAAAGGTATCGATCCCGGCATACGGGAGTTCGGCCTGCTGACGGGCGCTGCGTGCCCGTTGGGCGAACTCATCGGACGGGACAGTCATGCTGTCTCCTCCTGAAGCGCAGTTCGAAGCCCCTCGACGGCCCGCTGGAGCTGATCGCGCTCAATTGTCAACGGCGGCTGGAACCGCATCACGTTCTTGTGGTAGCCACCGACGCCCATAATGATCCCCTGATCGGTGAGCCGCTGGCCGACGTGCTTTGCGAGCGTTGAATCCGGCTCCGGTGCAACGCCCACCGGGCCGGTTCCGCCCTCGGGATCGACCAACTCGACACCGTACATGAGTCCGAGCCCGCGGGTGTCGCCGACGACATCGAACTCGTCTTCGAGCGCTGCGAGCTGCTCGCCGAGCCACGCCCCCTGCTCGCGTGCGTTGTCGACGATGCCGTCTCGGAGCTCGTCGATCGTCGCGAGTGCGGCCGCACAGGCCACCGGGTTCCCGCCGAACGTCGAGAGATGATCGCCCGACTCGAAGCTGTCGGCGATCTCCGCGGGGGCGGTAAACACACCCAGCGGAAGCCCGTTGGCGATTCCTTTCGCCTGTGGCATAATGTCGGGAACGACATCGAAATGGTCGACGGCGAACAGCTCGCCTGTCCGCCCGTAGCCGGTCTGGACCTCGTCGACGATGAGTAGCCCCCCATGCTCGTGTATGATTTCTTTGACCCGCTGGAGCCACTCCTCAGGTGGAACAATAATACCACCTTCGCCCATCACCGGTTCGACGACGACCGCCGCCAGATCACCGGCAGTGTGGGTGCCGATGACCCGTTCGAGGTCCTCGGCACAGGCCCCCGAACAGGGACCGCCGTCGCACATCTGGCATCGATAGGCGTACGGTGGTGCAGCGTGGGCCACGTCGTTGATCGTCGGTGCCATATCCTTTTTATAGGCCTTGTTGCCGGTCAGCGCGAGGCTGCCGAGCGTTCGGCCGTGAAACCCCATTTCCAGTGCGATGACTTCCTTGCTGCCCGTATGTTTGCGGGCGAGTTTGATCGCCCCTTCGACGGCTTCGGTTCCGGAGTTACAGAAGAACGATTTCTCCAAGCTGCCCGGCGTGATCTCGGCGAGTCGTTCGCCGAGTTCAGCGACCGTTTCGTTCGGATGAACGTACGAGCAGCCGTGGACGAACTCGTCGAGTTGGGCTTTGGCTGCCTCGACGACGGCCTCGTTGTTGTGACCGACGTTCGTCACGGAGATGCCGGAAAAGACGTCCAGATACTCGTTTCCGTCGTAGTCCTCGACGACACAGTTCGACGCCTGTTTGATCGGCACGTTGAGGCTCTTCCAGATCGGCATCACGTAGTCGTCATACCGAGAGACGACATCGTCGTTTCGCGTTTGTACGTTATTGTTTGACATAACTGATGATGTGGCGGAAATAGGTTGCCACCATGTTCTACTGTTTTTCAGGGGGTCTCTTAACTATTGTGTCAGCCAACGTCGGAAGTTATGAGTGGTCGCCGTGGCTTCGGTTCAGCATGACTGAGGATCTCGACGAGCGGACCTACGATCTCCTGCGTCTCATCCGGCGATACGAACCGATCGGATCGATCCGACTTGTCACACTCATGGAGCGCCACGGCTACTCGATTCAGGGACGGACGATCCGGCTGACGCTGTCGGACCTCGACGAGCGCGGTATGACCGAGAAAGTTCCCGGCAAGGGCCGTCGACTCACGACATCCGGCCAGGAGGCTTTGGAGACGGGTAACGTCGGCTCACGGCTCGAACAGATCCGCTCGCGGATCGCGACGCTCACGAGTCAAGTGACGTACGATCCGGTCGAGGACACGGGCGATCTCATTTCGGCTGCCGCCTACCTCGATGCGGAGTCGGTCGAACCAGTGCTGAAGACGCTTGCAGCGCTCGACGACCTCCCGCTGGCTCCCTGTCTGGTCGCCGTCGACGAGGCGTCGGTCACCGAACCCGGCGACTACCGGCTCACGCTTCCCTCCAGTCTCACGCTTGACGGGGTGTTGCTTTCGGGCGGGATCAGCACCCGGCTGGTCACTGGCGGGATCGCCGAATACAACAGCACGGCCGATGCCGAGAGGGTCTTTACCGACGATCCAAGCGAGGTTGGCGGCGAGATCAGGCGATATATCGACGTCATCAGCGGCGAAAACTCCTCGGTCGACATCGTCACGCTCCTGCTCGAAGCCAATCGGACCGATGTCTCGGCAATTCTCGACGGCGAGCCGGGGCGTCTCATTATCGACAACCGCGAGTTCCCGCTGGCCCGCTACGAGGAGGGCAGAGATCTCGCGCTGGCGACTCGGAACGCGCTGGGTGGCGTCGTCGACCTGCGTCGACCTCGTGAGGATGGCCCGTTTCCGATGGGTAGCCCGGGCTGGGAGTTCTGTTCGCTGACCTACAGCGCAATCGGCGAGATCGGACTCGGCCTGCTGACGGAACAAGAGATGGTCATCGATTGGACGACGTTGTACACCACACAGCCGCGAAACGAGTTCGAACCCGTGTCGATCGCCGTCGCCGAGTACTAGACGGCGACCCGGGTACTATGCGGCGACGATAATCATCACGACGATCCCGGCGAAAAACAGCCCCCAGATGCCGAGCGATTGTTTTGTGACCGCGGGATCTTCCAGCGGAAACAGCTCGCCGCTTGCCACTCCCTCGTTACCGAAGCCTTGCTGAAGGAACCAGTAGACCACAAGCGACCCGAAGAGGAATTCGGCGACCCAAAACAGGGCGAGCATCGCGACGAACATCGTCTCGGACATCATTGTTCGTCACCTCCATCGGCTGCGACAGCGGGCTGTGCGATCTCTTCGAAATCGAAGTTGTCCGGGCTCACGAGGCTGATGACACCCGTGAGCGTCGTTGAAGCGAGATGGCCGATCAGCATGATCTCCCAGAGCTTCAGTACTGGGAGCCCGGGAATCGCTGCCACCTCGAAGGAGACGACAAGTAGTGAAGCGGTGATAAGTTGGCTCACCACGATGCCGGTGATGAATCCCGACGAACTCGTTTGCGACCAGAACAGCGACAGGGCAAACGGTCCGACAAGTGCGGTCGACCCGATCCCACCGATGAGGAGCAACTGAATGAAACTCACGCTGTCCAGTGCGAGTTCGGTTCCGACGAAGATCAAGGCCGCGAACGCGAGGCTCGCAATACGTGCGACACGGAGCTGCTGTTTGTCTGTCGCATCGGACTTGAGCTGGCGGAAGTAGATGTCCCGCGAAACGAGACTCGCGATGGCGGTCAGGTAGGAGTCCGTCGAGGAGCCAAGCACCATCAGCGCGACGAGCAGGAAGACGACTGTCGCCCAACTCGGCAGCAAGCCAAGCGCCTCGATTGCGATGTTGCCCGGCGCGACATCAGGCAGCGCCGCGAGGCCGACGAATCCGATAAGGCTGTACATCGCGATCGTTGCGAAGACACCGATCCCAGCGACCGTGAGAAACCGGCTCGTCTTGTCGCGCCGAACCGCGAAGATCCGCTGCCACGTCGAGAGGCTCACCACGCCCCAGACACCCAGTCCGAGCGCGTACGGGAGAAAGAAGTCCTCGATGGGAGCGAAGTTCGCCATGCTGAGGAACGTCGCCGACTGGTCGCCGAGATTGGTGACCATGTCCTGATAGACGACCGAGGGACCGCCGACAGTAAACACCAGCAGTGGTGCGAATACGAGCGTCAACGCGATTGCGCTGACAAACTGCACGAAATCGGTGGTCATCGATCCCCACAGCCCGCCGAGCAGGATGTAGATCCCGATCACCGTCATCAACAGCGCCATCACGATCGTCGGATCGATGCCCGTCAAACTGCCGACCACGACGCCGCCCACATACAGCTGAATAACGCCACCCAGAACCATTGTGTAGAGGATGACGAAAATAACCGCGAGGTGAGCACGCTTGCCGAACCGCTTGATAAAGTACTCGCTGTAGGTCAGTCCCTGCGGGAACAGTTCGCGCATACGGAGGGCGAACGGTATCACAATAAACGAAGACAGTACAGCAGGTCCGGCGTACATCCAAATACCTGAAACCCCGACAAAGCCGATGTATTCGGGGACACCCAGAATATCACCGGCCCACATCCACGTCACAGCGAAACTCGCGGTCGTCAACCCGACCTGTGCCCGACCACCGGCTGTAATGAACTCTTTCGTGTCGACGACGTTCTGCCGTCGAAAAATGAAGTATGCGATCCCGATCATCAAGAGCCCCCAGAGGCCGATGAGCGAGTAGCCAGCACCCGGATCAATCATCGGTTTGCTCCACTGTTTGCCCTGTCTGTGCTCTACCGACCGATGCCATGGTGGAACTATCTTTCCACATTAGCAAGACCACTGTAGAGCGGATATATATAATTATTGGTCATCACAGATCCTGTGATTCTTATGGAATGGCGTTAGTAAATTCTATATGAGCTATCAAGACCTCTCTCATGTGGTCGAAAACAACATTTCTGTGTTTCCCAGTGATCCCCCGGTGTCTATCGAGCCCCACGCGACTATCCCGGCAGACGGATACCGGGTTTCGGCGATAGAATGTGGGAGCCACACCGGCACTCACGTCGACGCACCCAGCCATACCGAGGCGGATGGACAGACCATCGACACGGTCGACATCGAGCGGTTCGCGCTCGATGCGGTCCGCGTCGACTGCCGTGGGCTCGATCCACGCTCGCCGATCGGCCCGGCCATGCTCCCCACAACCGACGCCGATATCCTCGTTGTCCAGACCGGCTGGGACGAACACTGGGGAACGGAGGCGTACTTCGACCATCCGTTTTTGACTCCCGACGCGGCTGAGCTCTGTGTCGACCAGGGCTATGATCTGGCTATCGACGCGCTCAACGTCGATCCAACACCGACCGACAACGCCGCAGTCGACGAACCCGAAGGCTTCCAAGTCCACCACGCGCTTCTCGGGACCGACCGACTCATCTTCGAGAACCTCACGAATCTAGCTACGCTTCCGGAGCGGTTCGAGTTGCTTGCCTTCCCGCTGAAGCTCACAGCCGGTGATGGGGCACCCGTTCGAGCGGTCGCACGCTGGGACTGATTCCACAGCCTCAACAGTGTGTTTCCAAGCGATTGCGAGGCACCCACGCTATTCAACGGAGTTGGTGACTTGCGGCGACCTCCCGCCCGACGACAGTTTACCGACTCGGAGACCGGTCTTGTACATGAGAGCGATTGTCGCATCGTTCCGCTGTTGAAGATACTGGGGCATCCTGATCGTAACACGCGTTTCGGAGCGCACCGAGTTGGTCTGGCGTGAGCCACACTTTCGCTCGAACTCTCGCTGATCTACGGGACACTATCCAACAAACTCCAACTGTGACTAACACTTGTTCCAATCTCTCTATCATTGGATACTTCAATCCATTAGTAGCTACTGTGTAGCCCCCACTGAACCCACCTAATGAGGGATTTTCCCGAGCTACCAGCTTACGCTTTCCACGTTGGCATGTAGAACTGGGGAGTGTTGGTGTAGAAACAAACCGTTACAGATGCCTCTCCTGACAGAGACGGCAGTCGACCGTCTGCTTCACGAGCTCGTTAACTCATAACCGCGTGGCTATCGCTCTTCTATAACTGCAAAAAGCCCCCAAGCAACAGCAGTGCTGTCGCTTGGAGGCTAATGAATGAGATGTGATCAAAGAGATCACATCGAGTATGAATAGGGGCGGCGAACCACGACTCCCAGAGGATCTCTCACTCCAGTACTGCGCGGAACGCAGACGAGCTTAACTTCCGTGTTCGGGATGGGTACGGGTGGAACCTCGTCGCTATGGCCGCCGTAAGGCTGATCAACGGAGTCGAACCGTTGTAGAATCCAAATCAGTCAGTACGACAATGTACTACTTCGTGTGTATAGTGTGCAATCCAGTAAACGCCTGGACCCAATACGATGGGTCAGTGCAGTATGATTATGGCTTGGTCTGTTAGTTTTCGTGGGCTCAACACCTCGTTGCCTCGGTGCGCACACCCCGAATCTATCGAAC
>Ga0208135_100187_pt1 | contig 48020 bp, 48 predicted proteins | sample AntDeeMetag02WF5_FD_184757 | JGI IMG/M metagenome (GOLD analysis project Ga0208135, IMG submission 184757) | Saline lake microbial communities from Deep Lake, Antarctica - Antarctic Deep Lake Metagenome 02WF5 (SPAdes) (version 2) | ecosystem: Environmental > Aquatic > Non-marine Saline and...
CGGACGCGACGGCGCTCGTCTGTCCCGCGGACGTGAGCGACGAAGACGAGGTCGAGGCGGCCGTCGAGAAGACGGTCTCGGAGTTCGGCCGTCTCGACGTGCTGGTGAACAACGCGGGGATCGCGACCGATTCCGAGACGCCCGTCGAGGAGTTCCCCACCGACCAGTATCGGACCGTCATGGGCGTGAACGTCGACGGGATGTTCTACACGGCCCGAGCGGCGATTCCGCACCTCCGTGAGACGAACGGAACGGCGATTTTCGTCGCAAGCTACGCAGGCAAGAATCCCAGTCCTGGCGCGCCGCTGTACGCGGCGACGAAGTGGTGGACCCGCGGATTCGCGAAGAGCCTCGCGGGACAGGTCGGGACGGACGATATCGCCGTCAGCATCGTCAACCCCTCGGAAGTCCGGACGGAGTTCGGCAAGGAATTCCGAGAACAGACCTCGAAGGAACGCTACGAACGGGACGAAGTCACCGGTCCTCGAGCCGTCGCCGACGCGATCACGTTCGCCGCGCGTCAGGAGACGCCGAACACGGTGAGCGAACTGGACCTGTACCGTCGCGACAAGTTTTCCGGCTAGTCCGTCCCGACGCGACAGCGGGATTCCGTTCTCTATCGAGAACCCAGCGATAGCGCCGCGTCGGTGAATCGAACGGCTGGAGACCGATCGGAACGGATTTGGGGGTGAGACGGTGGGACCGGACCATAATTCGGACCACGGTGTATTCTTCCGGAAACAAACGTCATGTCAAGTCGGTCTCTACTGCACTGATTCGGCTGATTAGGCCGCTACACTCACGTGGTCCGCTTTTATGAGTGGAAATGCTATCTGAAGGAGGAAATAGCGTGCTACCGTTTTACATCTTCGGAGGGAGTTCGGTAATCAGTTCTAAACTCGCACCGAGTCGAATTAATACAATACTATTGGCACTGTTCCCACACTGCTCAACGTCGGCTTCTCGAGCCGAGCCAACGCTACCCGACTACATCACCCATAACGTTGTCGCAGACGAGAGGGGGGTTCTACTCGGTCTATAGTACTGTCGATCGGAATAGAGACCGTCCTGCTGCACCCTATTCAATGGTCGTACGCCGTTAGTCGCTCGATTTCGTCGCGCCCGTGGTCGTTTGCCACCAGTTCGTGCGATTGAGCGCCACGAGCAGTCCCGCTGTCAGCGCCATCCCACCGAACGCGAACGCCGCGAGCACGCCGAAGAACAGCGCCGTCGAGAACCCGCCGAGGATGAATCCACCGATCGCAATACTTACCGGACCGATACCGAACTTACCGACGTATGTGTAGCCGTACGAGAGGCCTCGTGCACGTGCGGGTGTGTGGACCGCCACTGCATCTTGGTAGAGGGGTTGGGTGGCAAAGAGGAAGAACCCGAGCACGATACAGTAGAGGACGATGGGCACTAGCCCCATCGACATGATCGGCACGAACGCGAGCGCGAGGACGCAGAGAACGGCGAAAATAGCTATCAGCCCGCGCTCCGACCGGATACGGTCGGTGAGCTTGCCGCCGACGTACTGACCGGCCATTCCGACGACGAGCAGACTGACGTAGATGTAATCGCCGGGCGAGATTCCCTCGAGGTTGGTCGAGAGCGTGATATCGCCGATCGCGGGAAGACCGTGAAGGATTTCCGGCAGGTAGGTGAGCATTCCGCGATAGTAGAGCCCTTCGACGGCGATGATGGCGAAGACGACGGCGAATGCGCTCGTGAACAACACCCGCGAGTTCGTCAGGAATTCGCCCAACGACAGGGCGTCGTTTGCCTCGGCGTCCGCCTCGCTTTCTGCGGCGGTCGGATCGAAGTCGGCCTGGAGCCCGTACGCGGCCGCGATGAAGCCCGGAACCGCGAGGATCGCGGCGACGAGTTGCCACTGATCGACGAGGAACAACAGCGTCGCCGCGGCGAACGGGCCGAGGGCGATACCGGCGTTGCCGGCGATCCCGTGCCAGGCGAAGACGGTCCCGCGCTCCTCGACGCCGGTGCTAATGAGTGCAAGTCCGGCGGGGTGGTACACGCTAGCGGTGACGCCCCAGCAGACGAGTCCGACCGCGACTGCGTAAATCGACATCGAGAGAGCGAGCACGAGAAACGAGGCGCTCATGCCGACGAGACAGAGCAGGATCAACCGTTTCGGACCGTATCGATCGACGAGGACGCCGGCGGGAAGTGCGCCCAACCCGAACAGGGCGTATCCGAACGCGACGATGATGCCGGCCAGTGCAACCGAAACGTCGAACTCCGCGAGCCAGACGACGAGGAAGATCGGAATCGACGTCTCAAACCAGTGGACCAGCGAATGGCCTGCCATCGTGAAGCCGGCGATCGACCGATCGTTTGTGTTGAGTCCCATGAGTACGTGGTTATCTTGTCGAACGGGACGCCGCGGGGTCACTTATTGATTGTGAAACGTGTGACAGGCGATCGGATAGACTATCGTCTTACGTCTAGCTGACCCACTATTCGGCTAAATATTTTCCAATCAAACGTGCGTCCGCCGTCGCCCCCTTCAGTCGAACGCCCGCCACAACGACTGTTCCGTTCGCCCACTGCAGTCAGTTCGGTCGTCGAACTGGACGAGGGGCCCCGGCTGCTCGCACCGATCGACGAGTCCGACGACGCACTCGAGATCGGGGAACGGATCAGCACTGAGCCGACCGAGTACGACGCTGACTACGACCGGGGGTGACTCGAGGAGTATCCGTTCTTCGAGGCGAGACTCCTCGAGGAGTGATCGACGCTCCGCTCGAGAGCGACTCGCGGTGATCGAACCGGCTGGGAGTGTTCGAAACGTTGTCTCGCTCACGGTGGTCGCGCGTCTCCGTCGCCGAGCCGAACTGCAAATCTACGCTGAACCGGTGTTCGGTCCCTAGTCCCTGGTGGTTCCAATGGAGTCAGTCCCGTATCGTCCGCCGACGCGCTCGAGGATCGGTTTTCGGAGCTGAATCGCTATCATCCCGAAGATAACGGCGACGCAGCCAAGACGCACCATGTCGTCCGGGTAGACCATCGCGAGAACGCCGAGGACGAAGAAGACGGTTTTGACGGGGAATTTGATGAACGGGCTCTCGTGGAAGAACGTCCCGTAGTAGTTGAGGCCGTGAGAAATTCCCAGTGCACCGGCCAGTGCGATGAGTCCCGAGAATAACGTGTCGATACCGAACCCACCGACGACGAGTTCGGGGTTGTAGATGAACGCGAATGGAAGGACGTAGATCGGTGCGGAGATCTTCATGGCTTCGTGGGCCGTCCGCCAGAAGTTACTCTCCGCGATTCCCGTCGCGACGACGACCGCGATTGCGATCGGCGGCGTCAGTCCCGACAGAATCGCAGCGTACAGCACGAAGAAGTGTGCCGCAAGGTCCGGAACGAAGAACTGCTGGACCAGCGCCGGTGCGATCAGCGCCGCGACGATGACGTACGCGGCGACCGTCGGCATCCCCATCCCCAAAACGATCGAAATGACCATCGCGAGGATGACCGCGGTCAACATGACGCCGCCGGAAAGGTCTAGCAGGGCCAGCGAGAGAATTCCCGGAATCCCTGATGCGGTGAAGACGTCAACGACGCCGTTGATAGCGGCGATGATGATCGCGATCGGTGCAAGGATCATCGCCCCTTCTCTGAAGCCAAACGCCGCGTCGCCGAGTAGACTGACGAACTCGGCCACGAGGTCGCCACCCTCCGTCGCCGTCTGGACCAGCGGGAACCCGAAGCCGGTGACGAACATCGCGATGATTGTGTACAGCGCGGCCGTGAGCACCGTGTACTGAAGGACGCCGAGGATGTACACCAGGATGGCGAACGGAATGCCAAACCGGAGACACTGGATGATGAACTCCTTCTGGGACATCTGTTCTTCGAACTGGCTCTCGACGTTGATCTTGGTCGTCTGTCCGCGGAGCTGGCCGATCCCCTTGTAGTGGACGGCGATGGTGACGGACCCATAGAAGATCATCGCGGGAACGATTCCGGCGATGATCACGTCGAGATAGGTGATTCCGAGTAGCGAGGCCATCACGAACGCGGCCGCGCCCATGATCGGGGGCATGATCTGCCCGCCGGTCGAGGCGACGGATTCGATCCCTCCGGCGGTCTCGCCTTTCATTCCCGTCTCCTTCATCAGCGGGATCGTGAACGAACCGGTGATCGCCGTGTTCGCAGCCTGACTGCCGGTAATCGAGCCGATGATGATGCTCGAGGTCACCGCGGAGAGGGCGACGCCCGATCGGACGTAGTTGGCGGATCGGAGGCCGATTCGCATGATGAGGTCGAACGCGCCGAAGCCACGCATCAGCCCTGCGTATAGCAAGAATAGGGCGACCCAGGTCGCGATAATCCTCGAGATAGAGCCGTAGACCCCCTGGAAGTCGAGCACCATGATGCTCATCATCCGTTCGATGCTGAATCCCGCGTGGCGCAGAATTCCCGGCGCGAGGTTCCCGTAGAGTCCGTAGAGGATCACGCCCACGATTACGGCCAGAAACGTGATTCCGTAGGCTCGGTACGACAGGTACAGGATGACGAGGAAGAACGCGATGGCGATTGCGTACTCGTAGCCAAACGCCGTACCGACGCGCACACGCAACAGCTCCCTGTAGTTCACGATCAAGTACACCGTCGTTCCGGCGGTGATGAACGCGGAGAGAGTCAGACCGGCCAATCCCAGTTTGTCACCGTCCTCATACGCTTCGATGAGTTCGTTTCCAAGATAGACGAGCATGACCGATCCGAGAAACGTGACAGTGAATAGAATTCGCTGGATTCCTTGCGTGAACGCGAAGTACAGGATCCATACCCAGGTCAGGATAGCGAGCCCAGTCACTACGTCGTTGGCGATCTCTAGTCGGTTTTTGTCTGCTGTTGAATAAACCATGTATAGCGGTGACGGGTTCTGCAGGTGTTATTCGTCGCCGCGAGTCCAGCTGTCGTCCCAGACGTCGTTCTCTTCGTACCAGTCCGCGGCTCCCGGGTGGATCGGGATCTCATCGGTGTGGACCAGCGCGAACGTGAAGTTCGACGGATCGGACCAGTCGAGGATCGTCGGATTCGCCTCCTGCATCGACTCGTAGTTATTGTGGCAGATCTCCATCAGGTCGTAGACGGCGTCCGCGGAGATGTCCGGACTGAAGTAGTACGGGTAGGTCTCCGTCCACGTGTGCTTCGGGAAGTCACCGCCCTGAACGTCCTGCTCCCAGCCGCCGATCTCGTCGACTTCTTCGTAGCCAGCGCCTGCGAAGTCCTGTGATGCTTGCACGTAATCGTCGGTCATCTCGATCGCCCGAACAGAGACTCGCGAGTCGATCTCCGTCGCCCACGAGGGCAGTTGGCTGTAGTTCGAGGTGTACACGATGAACGCCTCGGCCCGCCCTTCGTCGAGTGCGCTGGCCGCTTGGCTCGTTTCCACGTTGACGACGTTCTCTTCGAGGCCTTCCCAGAGACCCGCTTCGCCGTACATCTCTTCGGTCATCGCACGTAGTCCCCAGCTAGCGGGGAGACAGTAGACGTCCCTCCCGGCGAGGTCGTCGGTAGTCTGGATATCGCTGTCCTCCAGTGCCATCCAGTAGAGGTTCAGCGAGAGGTGACCAAATCCTAACTGTGGAAACTCCGAAACGGGTTCATCGGAGAACGGACCCGTCTCCGTGAGCGCCTGGTTCATGATGTAGTTTCCCGCGGAGTAGGAGTTGATCTCCCCGTCAGCGTACAGTCGGATGGATTGGGGGTCACCGCCCGCATCCTGCGTAATGAAATTCAGGTAGTCCGATTCCTGACTCACTACCCGCTGAATCGCCTGCGAGTTCCCGTACGTCGACGAACCGGATGACGACGAACCGACTGTCAGATCGACCTGATCCCCACCGTCGCCACCGAGACAGCCGGCGATCGAAATCGCCCCGATTCCAGCAGTTCCCCGTAGCACGTCCCTGCGTGTCTGCCTGTCATTCCCAAACATCATTATGGATTATATCGCTTATATTATTTAAAGCTTCTCTCCCACTCCCATCGTGTTCAGTATCAGTCACGAAAAGCTAGATAAAAGTCCATAATTACTATTTCATTCGGACAAGGTTGTAAATACGCCTGAACAGCGCGAACACCGTGAAATTTCGATACTAGCACCGGTCTATGGATCGAAAACTGTTGTTACTCGAGATCGCTGGGAGCCCTAGAGCTTTCTTTCATAGCGTGGTATATATGGGTGAGTATGACACGGAATCTGCGCGCGCTCGCTGAACCGCTTTCATCTCGATGGAGGGCCGTCCAATGACGATCGAAACGCCGTCCGCGTTCCTCGAGCGTTACGACGAAGCCGTCCTCGATGACCTGCGCTCGTTGCTCGCCCAGCCGTCGATCAGTGCGACCGGCGAGGGGATCGACGACTGCGCGACACTGGTCCGGCAATCCTGCCTCGAGTACGGGTTCGACGAAGCGGAGATCGTCGAGACGCCGGGACGACCGGCCATCATCGCCCACGCGTTCGCCGATGGAGAAGCGAGCGAGGACGAATTAACCGTGTTGCTCTACGGTCACTACGATGTCCAGCCGGCAACCGCCACGGAATGGGAATCGCCGCCGTTCGAACCGACCCTGCGCGACGGGCCCGACGGCGAGGCGCGCCTCTACGCGCGCGGTGCCGGGGACAACAAGGGACAGTGGTTCGCGCACCTCTGTGCGGTTCGCGCGCTCCGTGAGACCACGGGCGTACCGACCGATGTGACACTGCTTATCGAAGGCGAAGAGGAAAGCGGGAGCGAACACCTCGAGTGGCTCGTGCGCGACCGACGCGATGAACTCGACGCGGACGTCGCGTTCGTGGCGGACGGGCCGATCGACGAGTCGGGACACCCGCACGTGTTGCTCGGCTCGCGCGGATTGCTCTACGTCGATATCGAAGCGACGGGTGCAAACCGGGATCTCCATTCGGGAAATTTTGGTGGCCCGATCCCCAACCCCGCGACCGCGGTCGTCGAACTGCTCGCGTCCCTCCGGGACGAAACCGGCCAAATCGCGCTCGAGGGGTTTCACGACGACGTGCGTCCGCTGACCGATCGCGACCGAGAGATACTCGAGGCGATCCCGGTCGACGAGGAGGCGGTGAAAGCCGATCTCGGACTCTCCGCGCTCGCGACGGACACGGACAACGAATACGTCGAGCGGTTGCTCTGCCACCCGAACCTGAACGTCGCCGGGTTGGACGCCGGATACGACGGCGAGGGCATGAAGACCGTGTTACCGTCGCGCGCTCGGGCGAAGATCGACTTCCGCCTGGTCGCCGATCAGGATCCCGATGACGTCTTCGACTCCCTCTCGCGCCACGTCGAGGAGCGAGCACCAGCGGGCGTCGACGTGACGCTCTCGCGCGTCGCGGCGATGGCCCCCCAGCGGACGTCGGCGGACAGTCCGGTCGTCGAGCCGGCGCTGCGAGCCGTCCGGGAGGGGTGGAACGCCGACCCCATTCTCAAGCCCTCGCTCGGCGGCTCGGTGCCGACGTACGTTTTTGCCGACACCCTCGACGTCCCGTGTCTGGTCGTTCCGTACGCCAATGCTGACGAGAACAATCACGCCCCCGACGAGAACATTGCGCTCGCGTGTTTCCGCGCGGGCGCTCGAACGACCGTCGCGCTGCTCGAGGAGCTGTCCGACGCGGATCTCGAGTAATCCGGGGTCGGAGCGTACTCCGGTGGACGTGCGAAAACGATCGTCGGGCGAGTTCGACCCTCGCGGTCGACCGTCGACCCCTCAGATGTTCGATCGACCGAGCCCCCCGTCGATGGGAACCGTGATCCCGTTGATATACGCCGATTCCGGCGAGCAGAGGAACGCGACCGTATTCCCGAGCTCCATCGGTCGGCCGATCCGCCCCAGCGGGTTCGCGCTCCCCTTCGCCTCGAGTCCCTCCTCGTAGGAGTCGAACTCCCCGCGCTCGACGGACTGTTCGATCAGGTCGCTGATCCGCTCGGTCTCGATCGGGCCGGGAAGCACGCTGTTGAAGCGTACCTCCGGCGCGAGTTCCCGCGAGAGGGTCTTTTCGAGGCCGATGACGCCCATTCGAACCGAGTTCGAGAGGACGAGCGAGTCGATGGCTTCCTTCACGCTCCGGGAGGTGATGTGGACGACGTTGCCCCCGTCGCCCGCGCGCAGTTCGTCGGCCGCTTCACGGACCAGCCGCACGACGCTCATGACGAGCAGGTCGTATGCGTGGTACCAGTCCTCGTCGGTCGTCTCGAGGAACGGGCCGCTCGCGGGGCCGCCCGCGGACGTCACGAGATGATCGATCCCGCCGAACTCGTCGACCGTCCTCGAGACGAGGGCCGAAATATCGTCCGGGTCGGTCAGATCGCCCGGCTGCGCGACGACGCGGCCGTCGGCGACCGCCGAAATCTCCTCGCGGGCCGCCTCGAGCCGGTCCTCGTCGCGGCCGTTGAGTACGACGTTTGCACCCTCTCGTGCGAGTGCTTTTGCCGAGGCTTTCCCGAGACCGCTACTCGATGCCGTGACGAGTGCCGCGTCACCGTCTAGTTGCAAGTCCATAGTGATATGGCATCACTACCCACACACATATCTACTGCGGTAGCCGCGCTGATTCGGTGCTGTACGGTGGCATACCAACGCTTTAGTCCAGACCCGACAATCCATTCGCATGGACACGACGCCAGACCTCGACCAGTTCACCTCTCGGCGATCGACGATGTACGCCACCCGCGGCGTCGTCGCCACGAGCCAGCCCCTCGCTGCGGCGGCCGGTGTCGCAACGTTGCGGGACGGCGGAAACGCGTTCGACGCGGCGGTTTCGACCGCCGCGGCGTTAAACGTCGTCGAACCGACCTCGACCGGCCTCGGCGGGGACGTGTTCGCGCTCTATCGAACCGCCGACGGCGAGATCGGCGCGCTTCGAAGCTGCGGGGGCGCACCGTCGTCGGCGACGCTCGACGACGTTCGCCGGCGGGTCGCCGACGACGCGGACGTCGATCCCAACGACGCGACGATGCCCGAGTACGGCCCGCTGACGGTAACCGTCCCCGGAACGGCTCGCGGCTGGGAGCTGACCGTCGAGGAACTCGGCGAACTGAGCCTCGAGCGCGCGCTCGAGTCGGCGATCGAGTACGCGACCGAGGGGTTCCCCGTCTCGGAGATCATCGCCCAGCAGTGGGCCGAGGCGGCCGACGTTCTGCGCGGGGACGATGCGCGGGCGGCGTACCTCCCCGACGGTCGCGCACCGACCGTTGGCGAGCGCGTCCGCCTCCCCCAGCTCGGCGAGACGATGCAGCGTATCGCTGACGGGGGTGCTGACGTCGTCTACGAGGGCGATATCGCGGACGAGATAGTCTCCGAGGTCCAGTCGCGCGGCGGGTTCCTCTCGCACGACGACCTCGCGTCGTTCGAGCCGGAGTTCGTCGATCCCGTCAGCACGACCTACGGCGGCGCGGAGATATACGAACTCCCGCCGAACAATCAGGGGCTCGTCGCCCTCGAGGCGCTCAACGTCGCCGAGGCGCTGGGCGCGGGCGACCACCCGGCAGGCTCACCGGAACGGATCCACCTCGCCGCCGAGGCGACCAAGCGCGCCCTGACCGACGGTCTCCACCACGTCACCGATCCCGAGTTCGCGGACGTTCCGACGCTCGCGTCGAAATCCTACGCGAGCGATCGTGCCGCAGAGATCAGTTCGAACGCCACGGACGACGTTGCGGTCGGCGTTCCGAACGACCGCGCCGAAGACGCCGACACCGTGTTGCTGACGGTCGCCGACGAGGCGGGAAACGTCGTCTCCTACATCAACTCCCGGTTCAAGGACTTCGGCAGCGGCGTCGTCGCCGGCGACACCGGCATCGCCCTGCAGAATCGGGGTAGTTCGTTCTCTCTCGACCCCGAGCATCCGAACCGCCTCGAGCCCGGAAAGCGACCGTTCCATACGCTTATCCCTGGCCTCGCGCGGTTCGACGAGGACGACTGGGCCGCGTTCGGCGTCATGGGCGGCTACATGCAACCGCAGGGCCACCTCCAGGTACTGATGAACCTCCTCGACGACGGGATGTCAATTCAGGAGGCGCTCGACTTCCCGCGCTGGCGCTACCAGACGAATGGCCAGTTGGCCGTCGAAGGGCGCTTCGACGGCTCGGTGCTGACAAAACTCGCCCGACGCGGCCACGACGTTCGCGTCATGCCGCCGCCGCACTTCGGCGGCGGCCAGATCGCGCGCAACGCCGACGGCGTGCTCTCCGGCGGAACCGATCCGCGAAAGGACGGGACTGCGATCGGGTTCTAACCACCATAATCTGTATCCTTCCGCCACTCAAGGGTTTCAGGAGTATGCAACCAGTAGCGGGTGATCTCGGGACGTTCAAATCGCCGGCCAACCCAGTCAACTTCAGTTCGCTCGAGACCGATGCGGAGGGACCACCGCCGCGCCTCGGTGAACACACCGACGAGGTGCTGGCGGAACTCGGGTACGACGAGGCCGAGCGCGAGCGGCTTCGCGAGAACGACATCGTCTGACTTCGGCCCGCTGGCTGTGAGGGGCGGATCGCCGGCGCTCCGGCGCGACCTATTTCGGCCTGACCAGTTTCGGTCCGATCAGCGTCGATCCTGCCGGTTTCGGTGTCCCTCGTTCCGGCGTCGCCGCTAGACGATCGTGACTGGCTGATCCGCGTTGAGAATAACGTCCTGAGTGACGCTTCCGAACACCGCCTTCCCGACCGGCGACCGCTTCCGACCCGGGATCACGATGGTATCGGCGTCGACCTCCTCGGCGTACTCGGCGATCTCGTCGCCGGGGTCGCCGTGCCGGCGAACGAGATCCACCTCGATACCCGCCTCGGCGAACTGCTCCCGGATGCGTTCGATCGAGTCGGGAAACTCGCTTTCGTCGTAGAGCTCCTCGGAGTCGACGTTTCCGCCGTCATCGATCGCCTGAAATTCCTTAAACACGTTCACGACCGTGACGGTGAGTTCGTCGAAGTCGACGCCGAGACCCGACTCGTCGCCGAGATCGGAGACGAACTGTACGGCGGCCGCCGACCGCGTCCCGTCTTTGTCGATCGGGATGACGATGTGGTACATAGACTCTCCCTATAATTGGGGACCCAGCCATATAATCGTACTCGCAGCGCCGGAAGCCTCGGCGGCTGTGGCGCCGCGATCGCGGCGTCACGGATCGCGGGTCGACGACTCGGAACCGTCGGCCGTCTCGGGCGGGTCGCTCGCGGCTCGATAGACCTCGAGTTGATCGAGGAGACGCTGGTCGCGCTCGGCGGTCACCTCGTCGCGGTCCGTCGCCGACCAGTCGTAGACGCCACGGCCGGCCTTGCGGCCAACGCGCCCCTCATCGACGAGTTCCGTGAGCACGGCCGGCGGCTCCGGTCGCGAGTCGATCTCGTCGAGCAACTCGGTGAGGACCGTGTGGTGAACGTCGAGCCCCGAGTGATCGCCCTTCTCGAGGACGCCGAGCGTCGGGAGCCGGAAGCCGAACGTCCCCTTGACCGCACGGTCGATGTCCTCTGCGCTGGCGACGCCGGCATCGAGCAGTGCCCACGCCTCGCGGGCCATCGCCGACTGGATCCGGTTTGCGATGAACCCCGGCACGTCCTGCTCGACGACGACGGGATCCTTGCCGATTGACTCGAGGAAGCCCGCAGCGGCGTCAACGGTTTCGTCGGCGGTGTGCTCGCCGTAGACGACCTCGACGACCGGCACGATGTGGGCCGGGTGAAACCAGTGGGTTCCGCAGAACCGCTCGGGACGGTCAAGCGTCGACGCGAGTTCCGTGATCGACAGCGAGGACGTGTTCGTCGCGATCGTCGCATCGGACGCCGCGTGGCGTTCGATCTCCTCGTAGACGGCCGCTTTCACCTCGCGATCCTCGGTCACCGCTTCGATGATCAGGGGCGCATTCCCGACTGCAGCTGGCAGTTCGGTCGCGTACGTGACGCGATCACGGACGGCCGAGACGTCAGTCGTGTCCCCCATACCGCGGTCGACGACTGTCCCGACGGTCGATCGGATCTCGTTCTTCGCGTCCGCCAGCGCATCCTCGTCGACGTCGAACAGTGTGACGGACCGGCCGCCGACCGCGCTGGCCACGGCGATGTTCCGTCCCATCGTTCCGGCACCGATGATCGCGGGACAGGACGCTATCTCCCGATCCTTTGACGGCTGGTCGTCCATGGTGGACCGTCTCTGGGACGTCCATTAACGCTTTCGTGGTGGCCCGTTTGGAAGACGGTAGATGAGTTACCAGACCTACCTCGAGGGCGGGAAGCTGATCCTGACCGTCCCGACGACGGGCGGCGTGCAGGGAAAAGAGGCGAACCCGAACCTGCCGGAACAGCCCGACGAGATCGCCGAGGCGGCCCGGGAGTGTGAGAAACTCGGAGCGGCGATCGTTCACCTGCACGGCCGGGACGAACACGGCGAGCGCGACGCGGGTCGCCTCCAGGAGATCAACGATGCCGTTCGCGACCGCTGTGACGATATCATCATCCAGAACACGACCGGTGGGACGGGAATCCCGCTCGAGCAGCGAGCCGAGGGGATTCGGACCGATCCGCTGCCGGAGATGGCGTCGCTCGACATGGGGCCGATGAATCGGTATCAGCACATCACCTCGGAGAACACGCGTCACATGATCGATACGCTGGCCGCGGAGATGCAAGAGAAGGGGATCAAACCGGAGATGGAGGTGTTCAACAACGGCCATATGAACGAGGTCCACCGCCTCATCGACAAGGGACTGCTCGAGGAACCGTACTACATCAACATCATCTTTGGGCCGGGGACGCTCACGCCGCCGACGCCGGAGAACATGGTCAACATGGTGAACAACCTCCCGGAGAACTCGATCTTTAACGTGCTCGCGATCGGTCCCCATCAGCTCCCGCTGACGACGATGGGGATCGTGATGGGTGGCCACGTTCGCATCGGCATGGAAGACAACCTCTACTATCGCCGGGGCGAACCCGCCGAGAGCAACGCCCAGCTCGTCGAGCGAACGGTTCGCATCGCCGACGAACTCGACCGGGGACTCGCGACGCCTGCGGAGGCGCGCGAACTGCTCGAGATTCCGACCCGGTGATCGCGGATTCCAGCATGGCGATCGCTATAGTAGTCGTTGAAACGATTTACTCACCGCTTGCACTCGAGCGGCTAGCACCGTTCGTGCTGGCCGCTGATTCGCGAGCGGGAGTGCAATGACTTTCAACGACTACTATAGTTCGGACTGAGGATGGGGGTCGCCGGCGTCGACCGCCGCTCACTCGGATTCGGCGTCGCGGTAGAACTCGCAGTCTCGCTCGTGGTTCAACTCGTGGCGGTCGTTGCAGACGTCTGCACGCATCGGCGAGACGAACTCCTCGACGACGTCACAGTAGGCACGTTCCGTTTCGAACTCATGGTCGCCAGCCGATTGACGGTACGACAGGTACGGACAGGTCATGTCTCCTCCCAGACGCCCGATCTACGAATAGCTACTGGTGGGACGGAATCGGAGAGCGTTTATCCCAGTTCGTGTCCCATACGGTACCATGCAACGGGACCCCGACTCGAGCTACGACTGCGCGTTCCTCGACGATGCAGTCACTGACGGACGCGTCGCCCACGGAACGAGCGTTCGCGAACAGTACGCGTCAGACGAAAGCCCACACGCCGGACGCGTTCCGGACGCCGTCGTCTGGCCGGTATCGACCGACGAGGTCGCCACTGTCCTCGCGGCCGCGAACGACCGCGGGGTACCGGTTACGCCACGCTCGGGCGGCTCGGGTCTCGAGGGCAATGCCATTCCCTCGGCCGGCGGCATCGTCCTCAGCACGGCCGAGATCGATGGCATCGAAGTTTCGCCGGGCGACATGCAGGTGACAGTCGGCGCGGGCGTCGTCTACGACGACCTGAACGAGCGACTGGCCTCCCACGGGCTGCGGTTTGCGCCCGGCATCTCGAGTGGCGACGTGGCGACGATCGGCGGGATGGTCGCGACGAACGCGAGCGGCTTCAACGCGGTCCGCTACGGCGAGACGCGCGACCACGTCCGCCGGCTCGAGGTGGTCACCGCCGACGGGCGCGTCGTCGACTGCGGGAGGGGCGTCGTCAAGACGTCCGCGGGCTACAGTCTGAAGGATCTCTTCGTCGGGAGCGAGGGCACCCTCGGCGTCGTCACCGAGGTGACGCTCGGTCTCGTGGGGATCCCCGAGTACCGGCGGGCGGCGCTGGTGACGTTTCCCTCGCGCGTCGACGCGTCCGGGGCCGTCGCGGACGCGATCGGTTCGGCGCTGGTTCCCGGTGCAATCGAGTTCATCGACACCACGGCGGTCAAGATGTTGAACGCGTACCACGTCGACGTTTCCTTCGAGGAGCGACCGACGCTGATTATCGAGTTGCACGCGAACAACAGCGGGATCGAGGAGGACCTCGCGTTCGCGAAGGCGATCTGCGAGGATCACGGGATGCTCTCGTGGGAGGCTGCGGGCGAGGAGAACCTTGACGATATCTGGCAGGCTCGGCGCGACAAGTACCCGGCGACGCAAAGCTATCGAGAGGGGTGGGAGGTCGCGCTGGTCGGTGACGTGGTCGTACCGATCTCGCGCTACCCCGACATCGTCGAGGAGGTCTCGCGGGTCAGCGAGGAACTCGACCTGTTGACGTCTTGCGTCGGCCACGCCGGGGACGGGAACCTCCACTTCACGTCGCTGGTCGATCCCGACGACGAGGAGATGGTCGAACGGGCACACGAGTTGAACGAGCGCGTTGTCCGGAAGGCCATCGCGCTCGGCGGCACCTCGACCGGTGAACACGGTGTCGGCATCGGAAAGCGGCAGTTCATGGCCGAGGAGCACGGCCAGGCACTCGATCTCATGCGATCGGTCAAGGAGACGTTCGATCCGAACAAGATCTTGAATCCCGGGAAGGTTCTTCCGGACGTTTAGCCTACCGAATTCGCCGCGTCGGGATTGGTTCGTGCAAGTGTCGAATACCGTTCGAAGCGGACCGCGCTCCCGTCTCGCCCATAAGTTAATATGACGACTCCGAAAAGTGTGCGATGATACCATGTATTCCGACTTCGCGGCGCGGTTAGCGTCCAGCATCTGGCCCGACTTCGGCGAAACGCCGGCTCGCTCGACGGAGACGCCCGAGATCACCGGACTGTCGACGATCGTCATCGACGGCAACTTTCCGTGGACGATCGTCCGCCTCGAGACGGACGCCGGCGTGACGGGAATCGGCGAATCGTACCCCTCGCCGGGCGTCCACGAGGTAATCACGGACTATTTCGAGCCGGTCCTCGTCGGCGAGAATCCGCTCGACGTCGAACGGCTGTATCACCTCATGCGGGAGAGTCTCTCGGGACGGGGCTCCCAGCAGGGGATCGGGACGATCGCGATCAGCGGCATCGAACTCGCGCTCTGGGACGCCGCCGGCAAGATCCTCGAGCAGCCGGTCTACCAGCTCCTCGGCGGCAAGACCCGCGAGGAGGTCCGAATGTACGCGGACTGCCACGCCGGCGAGGGGATGGTCGAGTCGGCGCTCAACGACCAGCCCGACGAGACCTACGAGGCCGACGCCTACGCCCGCGCCGCTCGAGCGGCGGTCGACGACGGCTACGAGATCATCAAGTTCGACCTCGACGTGCCGTCGGGCCGGGACATCGACACGCTCGCGCGCCACTTCGACCGTCCGGAGATCGAGCACAAGCGCGGGCTGGTCGAGGCCGTGACCGAGGAAGTCGGGGACGAGGCGGAGGTCGCGGTCGACCTCCACTGGAACTTCAGCGTCGAGGCGGTCGAAAAGCTGTGTAAAGCCCTCGATCCATACGATCTCGCGTGGATCGAGGATCCGCTCCCACCGGAGAACGCCGACGCGTTGGCGACGCTCAATCGGAGCATCGAACAGCCGCTGCTCACCGGGGAGAACCGCTACGGCCGCCACGGCTTCCGCGATCTCGTCGAGGAGGAAGCCGTCTCGTTCGTCGCACCCGATATCCCGAAGACTGGCGGCATCGCGGAGACCAAGAAGATCGCCGAATTGGCCGACACCTACTACCAGACGATGAGTCCTCACAACATCGGGAGCCCCGTCGCGACGATGGCCGGCGTCCACGTGGGCGCGACGGTCCCGAACTTCCTCGCGCTCGAGTTCCACGCCCGCGACGTGCCGTGGTGGGACGACCTCGTTGCCGCCGACGAACCACTCATTCAGGACGGGTATATCGAGGTTCCCGATGAACCGGGGCTCGGGATCGAACTCGACTGGGATGTCGTCGAGGAACATCGAACGGAATAGCTTCGAACGGAGTAGCTGTCGGTTACTGATCTCTCTCCCACCGCCGAATCCGTCTCTGCTCGAACGGGACGTGTCGCTCGGATATCGCGGGGATCAGTTGCGCCGACGAACTCGACCGCTCGAAGTCGGCGATCCACTACCGACTGAACAAACTGAAAGAGAACCGGGTACTCCAGACAGAGTGACGCGTGCCCAACCGGGGAGACAGTGGGAGCCGTTCCTCGCTATGCACGACTGCCATCGGATCGGCCGTCTTTTTCTACCTCGCGTGTGTGGCACGGAGTATGACAGACACACTGTTCCTGACCAGTGCCGAAGTCGAGGGTCTCGCAACGCCCGCCGAATACGTCGAGGTCGTCCGCGACGGCTACCGCCAGCGCGGCGAGGGCGCACCGGCCCTGCCGCGACAGACGTTCCGCCGGGAGAACCCTGACGGGAAGCTGACGAACTACTCGACGATCCTGCCCGAGACGGGTGCGATGGGAGGCTATACGTACTCGTCCGGCTTTTCGGGTCCGAACGCGTGGTTCGTGACGCCGCTGTTCGACGCAGAGAGCGGCGAGCCCCTCGCGCTCATCGACGGCGCGAGCATGAACCCGTTCAAGACCGGGGCGACCGGTGCGGTCGCCGTCGACGCACTGGCGCGAGCAGACGCGAGCACGCTCGCCGTCATCGGCAGCGGCGCGCAGGCGCGGGGCCAGCTCCACGCAACGGCGACCGTCCGCGATCTCGAGCAGGTCCGCGTCTTCTCGCCGACGCCCGAAAACCGGGAGACGTTCGCCGCGGAGTTCGACGACCACCTCGAGGCGTCCGTTGGTCCCGTCGACTCGAGCGCGGCCGCCCTCTCGGGCGCGGATATCGTGATCACGGCGACGAAGGCGGCCGATCCGGTCTTCGACGGCGAGGACCTCGAGCCCGGCGCGCACGTGACGGCGATGGGGCAGTACACGCCCGGTCGGCGCGAACTCGATACGACGACCATCGAGCGGTCGACGTACGTTCCCGACCTCCGCGACCGCGTCACGCAGGACGCGGGCTCGTTTCTGGCGGCCCTCGAGGCAGGGGTCGTCGACGAGGACCACGTCCACGCCGAACTCGGCGAGGTCGTGGCGGGGACCGAGCCCGGGCGGACGGGCGACGACGAGATCACGGTCTTCGACAGCGGCGGAACGGGTATCGAGACGGTCGCAGCCGCCTACATGCTCTACGAAAAAGCGCGCGCGGACGGACTCGGGACGGAGTTCCCCATCGCACCCGCAAGCGAGGCGCTGACCGGTCGACTCCCGTAGGAAAGTCCCCAGCCACCCCAGCCACTCCTCCCGTCTCCGATCGACTCGGAGCGGCCCGTCAGCCGTCCTCGGAGACGAACACCGGAACCGCGATTTCCGACTCGTCGATATCACTGGGACACATCTCGTCCCTCGCCAGCGCTGCAACGATCCAGACGATTCGTGGCCAGCGAGCCCTCGAGCCGCGATACGGAGCAGTACACCCCCGCCTAACCCGCGGTTTGATTAGCCGTCGTTCCCCATAGCGGTGTATGTCATCAGCCGACATTCGGGAAGTAACGACGGAAAGCGAGCGTCGGGCGGCGTTCCCGGTCCTCGTTCAACTCCGCGATCACCTCGACGTCGAGTCGTTTCTCGCCCTGTTCGAGGAGATGCGGGAGGAGGGGTACCGACTGTTCGCGCGCTACGTCGACGGCGAACCGGTGGCGGTCGCCGGCGTGAAGATCGCGACGAACTTCTACCTCGGTCGGCACGTCTACGTCTACGACCTCGTGACCGACGAAGACGAGCGGTCGAAGGGGCACGGCGAACGGCTCCTCTCGTTCGTTCACGAGTGGGCCGCGGAGAACGACTGTGACGCGGTCGAACTCGAGTCGGGGCAGTGGCGCGAGGACGCCCACCGGTTCTACACGGAGAAGATGGGGTACGAGGAGTACTGCACCTCGTTCGTCAATCACCTGTCCTGAGGGAGCCGTTTGCCCGGGAATCGGGAATCATCCCTCTCAGCGGCCGTCTACCAGCGACTCCGGATCAGCGGGACTGCGAGCGGTCGGCCGCGGGAGACTCGGGAGCCACGCTCGAGAGGAGGAGTCCGAGTACGGTCAGCGCGGTCGCGTAGGTGAAGGCGGCCAGGTAGCCGCCGGTCCAGTCGATGAGCGCCCCGGTAATCAGGGGTGCCGAGAACGCCCCCGAAATGCCCGCCGACGTGACGAACGCCAGCGCCGTGCCCGAGATACTCGTCTCGACGACTTCCTGGACGTAGCTGTAAACGACGCCGAACGTGAGCTGAATGACGAAGCCGGCGGCGACCAGCGCCGCGACGATGACGGCGAGGTGCCGAGTCCACCCGATGAGGACGACCAGCGGCACCGAAACGAGAAACGACGCCTGAAGCAGGGGAACGCGACGCTGACCGAGGAGCCGATCCGAATGAGACCGCCGCCGGCCCGGGACAGCACGCCCATAGCCGGGAACGCCGCCGTCAGCAGCCCGCTGAGCCCCGCCGAGAGGGCGAACTCGTTCCCGAGATACGTGGGCATCCAGCTGTTCATGAAGAGGTAGTAGGAGTAGGCGGCGAACGCCATCGCGGAGCCGTACCACACAACTCGATGGCTCAGCACCGACGTGAAATTCGACCGTATCGATGCGGTGTTCGTCACGGGATCGATCTCGAGGCGGCGGACCGACAGGGAAATCACGCCGATCACGAGGCCGGCGACGACGCTCATCACGAGAAAATTCGCCGGCCAGCCGGCTCGCGCCGTGACGATCGGCCCGAAGAGTTGCCCGAGCGCGAATCCGGCCGGCGCGCTCGTGACGTAGACCCCGATCGCAGTCCCTCGATTGGCACCGGAGACGGCGCCCCCGATGAGGTTCGTCGACGCCGTCCAGATCACGCCCACTGCGACGCCCGCTAGCAATCGCGACGCCAGCAAGGGATAGAACGTTCCTCGACGACCGGCCCACCAACTCCAGCCCCCCGCGGCGATGAGCACCGCGGTTCCGACGACGATCACGCGATACTCCCCTAGTCTGTCGATCCAGACGCCGAGCGCGAAGTTCGTGAGCGCCCACGTCCCCGGGACCGCGCTCACGATCCAGACCGCCACGGCCGGTGTCACCGCAAGATCGTCGGCGACCCGCGAGAGGACGCTCGCGGGTGCCATCACGTAGTAGTGAGCCGCTGCGGTCAGCAGCCACGTTCCGAGGAGACAGCCGACGAACGCTCGTTCGGCGATCAGTACCCGACCGGCGGCTCCCAACCGACTCTCCGTCACACTCATATGGGGAACTCAAATTCGTGGTTTATAAAGATTCGAATTTCCTCGGCGCGGAGAGGATTCGACGGTACCCCGAGACGACGCGTCTCAGTCGACGATATCCGCGAACCGCTGTAACTGGTCGCGCTGGTCGGCCGCCGTGAATCGCGTGACGAATCTCTCCACGCCGGCGTCGGCGTAGCGCTCGAGGTGCTCCGCGACGACCGATGGCGGGCCGAACGCCCCGCGGCGCTTGATGTCGTCGTCGCTCAGCTCGCCCCAGGAGGGGTAGTACCGGTCGAGGAAGTCCCGCGCCTGATCGATCGCCTCGGCTTCGGTCTCTGCGATCATCACGTCCTGATAGTAGGCGGCGTCGAAGCCAGCGGCGTCGCGGCCGGCGTCGTCGACGATCTCGCGGGCCCGCTCGATCCCGCCCTCGTACATCTCGGGTGACATCCCGATCGGCAGCCAGCCGTCGCCACGATCGGCGATGCGGTCCCGAATCCGTGGCGGGAAGCCGTCCCTCGGATCGAAGGTCGCGGACGCAACGAAGACCGGCGGCGGACTCCCGCAGGGGCGGATCCCGATGTCGGCGTCCGTCAGTTCGAAGAACTCGCCGTCGACGGAGACGGGCTCGTCGTCCCAGAGTCCCGCGAGGATCTCGAGCCCCTCGTCGAGCAACGCCCCCCGTCGCTCGTAGGGAACGTCGAGCTGGTCGTGTTCGGTCTCGACCCCCTCGCCGACGCCGACACCGACGCCGAGCGCGAGGCGGCCGCCGCTGACCTGATCGACCGTCGCCGTCTGGTGGGCGACGTGGACCGGATTGCGGAGTTGGAGCAGGTAGACCGCCGTCCCGAGAGTGACCGACTCCGTCGCGCCCGCCACTGCGGCGAGCGTCGAGAGCGGCTCGAGCCGCGGCTTCGCCAGCACGCTGTCACCAGCCCAGACGCCGTCGAAGCCGAGCGCTTCGGCTCGCCGGGCGAGCCCGATCACCTCCGATTGAACGCGAGCGGCCTGCTCGAGCGAGTCATCGGCCGACAGTACGACGCCGCGGGTCGGCAACACGAATCCGTGTGATACCATACCATCCCTTTTCGACGGACCGTGGTAACCCTTTGCTCGAGCAGCGAGTGGCCGCGATGCAAACGCATTTGGAACTCGTTAGCTATGTGATAGCGTACCGATGGCACCAACGATCACGCGCATCGAGTCGATCGAGTTCGGCTACGACCTCCCGGAGGTCGGCTACGCGCCGAACGGGTTCAGCATCGTCTACGACCCCGATTCGACGACCGAACGGAAACTGTTCGCGCTACGAGTACACACCGACGAGGGCACCACCGGCGAGTACGTCGGCGGCAACTCGCCCGGCGCCGCCCAACTCAACATGATCGCGGACTACCTGATCGGGAAGAACCCCCTCGAGCGCGAGCGCCACTGGAGCGCCTTCAAGCGCGCCCTGCGGAAGTACGACTGGATGGGAATGGGGGCGATCGACATCGCGCTCTGGGACTTCGCCGGGAAGTACCGCAACGCGCCGATCCACGAACTGCTCGGCAGCTATCGCGACACCTTCCCCGCCTATGCGTCGACCTATCAGGGCGACCGGAACGGCGGCCTCGACTCGCCCGACGCGTACGCCGACTTCGCCGAGGACTGTCTCGAGATGGGGTATCAGGGGTTCAAGATCCATGACTGGGGCGGCGACTGGACGGACCCCGAGGAGACGGCGGCCGTCGTTCGCGAGGTCGGCCGCCGCGTTGGCGACGAGATGGACCTCATGCTCGATCCGGCCTGCAACCCGGCTACGTTTGCCGACGCGCTGAAGATCGGGAAGGCCTGTGACGAGGCCGACTTCCTCTGGTACGAGGATCCCTACCGCGACGGCGGCGTCTCCCAACACTCCCACCGGAAGCTCCGCGAGATGCTCGAGACGCCGATCCTCCAGACCGAGCACGTTCGCGGGCTCGAGCCCCACACGGACTTCGTGGCGACGGAGTCGACCGATTTCGTCCGGGCGGACCCGGAGTACGACGGCGGGATCACCGGCGCGATGAAAATCGCCCACATGGCAGAAGGGTTCGGCCTCGACGTGGAGTACCACGCGCCGGGGCCGGCACAGCGCCACTGCCTCGCCGCGACGCGCAACAGCAACTACTACGAAGTGGCGCTCGTCCACCCGATCTGTCCGAATACGCAGCCGCCGGTGTACGCGAACGACTACTCGGACATGCTGGACACCGTCGACGCAGACGGCCGCGTGCAGGTGCCGGACGGACCGGGACTCGGCGTCGAGTACGACTGGGACGAGATCGAAGCGAGAGAGATCGGACGGCGAACCTACGAGTGATCAGCATGACCGAAGACATCCGAGACGAGACGGACGGCGGTATCGCGATGATACCGGTCGATCGCCCCGAGGTCCACAACGCGTTTCGCCATTCTCCCACGGCGGTTCGCCGTCCCAGTCGAACGCCCGCTCGGCGAACTCGCGGTCCGCGATGTCTTCCAGCGACGAGACGAGCGGCTCCTGCTCGGGGCTGAGTAGATCATGTAACCTGGTATCGCGGTATCCGATATCAATGTACGGCACCAGATCCGCTCCCCCGACGGGGAGACTCGCGTGTCGATCCCGCATCGAAGTGCCTCAAAGGCAATTCTTATGTGCGAATTACGCCATTCATTTCGTAGTTCAGCACAGCTATGAGCAAACTCACGTCCATGCACGACGCCGTCAGCGACAGCGTCTCCGACGGTGATAGTGTCTATCTCGCAGGGTTCACCCATCTTATCCCGTTCGCCGCGGGACACGAGATCATCAGACAGGAGAAACGCGATCTCGAGTTGATCAGGGCCACGCCGGATCTGGTCTACGATCAGCTGATCGCCGCCGGCTGTGCGCGAAAGGCGACGTTCTCGTGGGCCGGCAACCCCGGTGTGGGCAGCCTCCCGGCGTTCCGCCGGGCGGCCGAGGACGGGATTCCGACCGAACTCGAACTCGAGGAGTACACGCACTTCGGACTGATCGCCGCCCTCGACGCGGGCGCATCCAACCTGCCCTTCGCCCCGCTTCGGGGCTTTATCGGCTCGGACCTGCCCGAGCACAACGACAATATCGCTCGCATGGAGAGTCCGTTCGACGACGACTACGTCTATGCTGTCGCGCCGATCGAGCCGGACGTGGCAGTTATTCGGGCCCAGCGGGCCGACGAGTCGGGCAACGCACACCTCTGGGGAATCCAGGGGGAGGTGAAGATCGCTGGGCTGGCCGCCGATACAGTAATCCTCTCGGTGGAAGAGCGCTGCTCCGAGGAAACGATCCGCAGCGACCCGAACCGGACGATCATCACGAGCGACGACGTCGACCACGTCGTCCACGACCCCTACGGGTCGCATCCGTCGTACGCGCAGGGCTACTACGGGCGGGACAACGAGGCGTACATCGAATGGAGCGAGATCGCGAGCGACGTCGACCGCGTCGAGGCGTGGCTCGACGAGTGGGTCTACGGCGTCGACGACCGCCGCGAGTACGTCGAAAAGCTCGGCGTCGACCGGCTGCTCGACCTGCAGCCGGATCGCTCGTACGCGACGCCCGTCGACATGGGGGCGTACCGATGATCGATCGACCGTGGAGCGGACGGACGACGCCCCGCCGCTCGAGCGCTGGCGAGAACGGCAGATCCGATCGATCGAACGAATCCACGGAGGCAATCCAATGAACTACACGAAGAGCGAACTGATGGTGGTCGCGGCCGCGAGGGAACTCGAGAACGACGACTCGGTTCTCGTCGGGATCGGCAAGCCGAACCTGGCGTGTAACGTGGCCAAACGCACGCACGCGCCGGAGCTGCAGATGGTCTACGAGTCAGGCACGATCGGCTCCGATCCGTCGTCGCCACCGCTGTCCATCGGCGATCCGGTGCTGGCGTCTGGGGCGGTCTCGATCGAGCCGATGCGGAACAACTTCAATTACCAACTGCAGGCCGGCCGCCTCGACGTGGGCTTCCTCGGCGGCGCGCAGATCGACAAGAACGGCAACATCAACTCGACGGTCATCGGCGACTACGACGACCCGGACGTTCGACTGCCGGGCAGCGGCGGTGCCTGCGAGATTGCCTGTCACGTCGACCGAACGCTGGTGGTCACGCCCCACTCAGAGCGACGGTTTCCCGAAGAAGTCGACTTCATCACGAGTCCGGGCTACGTCGACGGCCGTGAGGGACGAGCGGAACTCGGGCTCGAAGGCGGCCCGGAGGCAGTCATTACGGACCTCGCCGTCTGCCGGTTCGACGAGCGCGGCGAGATGTACGTCGACGCGCTCCACCCCGATGCGACGCGCGAGGAGGTCCGAGAGGAAACCGGGTGGGAGATCGCATTCGCCGACGATCTGGGAACGACGCCGGAGCCCGAGGCGGAGGAACTTCGACTGATCCGCGAAGATCTCGACCCGGACGAGATGTACACCGAACAGACCGAGTGACCATCGCTCTCGACCCGCCTCGATTCGCCGCGAGTCTCACGGGTGCAGCGTGATCTTGATCCCCTCGCGGTTCCGCGCCGCGTCGAAGGCGTCATCGAACTCCTCGAGGGGGAACGCGGGCCCGAGTGCCGGCGAGAGATCGGCTCCCTCGGCGATCGCGATCGCTCGCCGCCAGCTCGAGTCACGCCGGCCGTAGACCGGTACGAGCGAGACCTCACGCCGAACAAGGTTCGTGAGTTCGACCGGCACCGCCTCCGCGCCGTGGAAGATACCGATCTGGACGATTTCGCCGCCCCGGCGGGTCGCCGACGACGCGAGCGACAGCGCGTCGGGGTGGCCGGAGGCCTCGACGAAGACGTCGACCGCCGTCTCGAGCCCGTCGGCGACAGCTTCGGCCGTGACCGCGCGAGTCGCGCCGAGTTCCCGGGCGAGCGGGAGTCGGTCCCCGCGGTCGGCGTCCGTTCCGACGACGGTGACCGAACTCGCGCCGCCGGCGACCGCCACGACGAGCGCGCCGATGCCGACCGGGCCGGGGCCGGCAATCGCGACGCTATCGCCGGGTTCGAAACTCGATCGCTCGATCCCGTGGACAGCTAACCCGAGAAGTTCGAGGAAGACGCCCACATCGGCGCGTAGCGAGCCGATCGGATAGATCGTGTCTCGGGAAACGACGACGTACTCCGCGAGCGCACCGTCGACCGCCGTATCGAGGCCGAGGATGTACCGATCCGGACAGATCGCAAACGAGCCCGACCGACAGTACCGGCAGTGACCGCAGCCGACGATCGGTTCCACCGCGACGCGTTCGCCCGTCGAGACACCGTCGACACCGTGGCCGATCTTGTCGACCGTCCCGGCGAACTCGTGGCCGAACAGCTGTGGCAAGTCGTCGGCGTAGTGGTGCTTACTCTCGTGCCAGTCGTAAATGAGGGCCTCCGCCCCGCCGTCGATGCCGACCGACTCGACGCGAATCCGAACCTCGCACGGCCCCGGTTCGGGGACTGGGACGGTCTCGAGCGTTAATCCCGGCTCGGCGCGCGTTTTCAGGAGCGCCGTCATCTGTTCCGTGGCGTTCGATGTCACGTCTGGGGCAACGCACGGGACGGACATAAGCTCACGTCGGACTGCGGGCGGCTTACAGTCCGGAGATGACCGCGTACAGGACGCTGAAGAGCGCGAACCAGAACAGCGTCCGGAAGACCAGTTTGCTGTAGATGTCTTTGCCCGGCATCAGCTCGTGGAACTGCCGTTCGGCCTCGAGTAGCCGTCCGAAGGGACCCGTTCGATCGTTACTCATTGTGAGACACCGATCGTCAGTCCTCGAGCGTCTCGATGAGTTCGACGACGTACCCTTCGGGGGCCGTCACGAACGCGAGTCGGATGTCCTTCTCGTCGACGGTTCGGGGTCCTTCGACCACCTCACTGCCGTAGTGCTCCACGAGGTCGTCGACGGTACCGTCGATGTCGTCGATCCCGACGGCGAGATGATCGATCTGGGCCGGCTTCGGGTCCCGTTCCGTCCCGTCGTGTTTGAACTGGATCTCAGCGTCGCTCTCCCCGGCGACGTACGTGTTCGTCACGCCGTCGAGATCGAACTCTCGCGTGCGCTCGAGTCCGAGCCCGTCGCAGTAAAACTCCAGTTGCGCCTCGATGTCGTCGACCCAGATGGCCGTATGCAGGACATCCATGCCAACAACCACCAAGCCAGTATATAAAAACATGCCGTCGTCGTCCCGTCGATGGGGGCAGAGAGCGAGAACCCGATTTCCAGCCAGCGCACCGAGAACGACGGCCATGATGACTGCGAGAACGCCGACGGAAGCGTCCCGGCCGCAGAATTACTGCTCGAGTCGACGAACGGCCCCGGTTTTACGGTCGAATGATCCGAGACCTTTACACTGTCTTCCCTCTCACTACTGCTATGAAGGTCAACGAGGCGATTATCGATTGCCTGACTGAGAACGATATCGACACCTTGTTCGGCATCCCAGGCAAGCAATCGCTCCCGCTGAACGAGTCTATCAGCGAACGCGACGACATTCAGTTCGTGATGGCTCGCCACGAAACCGCGGTCTCACACCAGGCGTGGGGATATGCCGAGACCAGCGGCGGCATGGCCGCGACGGTGGTCATTCCGGGACCGGGAGATATGAACGCGATGAACGGGCTAAAGAACGCGCTGAACGACTGTACGCCGCTTCTGCACATCGCCGTGGAGACCGAGCCGGAGATCCGCGGCGGCGACGGGATACACGAGACGCCGCCCGACACGTACGACAACGTCGTCAAGGAGAACATCACCGTCGAGACGCCGGAGAGCACCGTCGCCGAACTCCAGCGAGCGATCGACGCCGCGCAAACGGCGCCGAACGGTCCCGTCCGGATCGGGATTCCGAAGAACTTCCTCAAAATGGATGTCTCGCTCGCCGAACGGGGTGATATCGAGCGACAAACCTTCAGCGGCGTTCCCGAGGACAAAGTCGCCGCCGCGGCGGACCTCCTCGCGGACGCGTCGAAGCCGATCATCGTCGCCGGCGGCGGCGTTCGGGCGTCTGAGGCGAGCGACGAACTGCGAGCGGTCGCCGAACGGCTCGAGGCCCCGGTCGTTCTCACGTACAAGGGGAAGGCCGTCTTCCCCGACGACCACGAACTCATGGGCGGCGTCCTCTGTGGCGGGACCGGAACGGCCGTCAAGGAACTGATCGCCGACGCCGACGCCGCGCTCGGGGTCGGCACCGACTTCGACGCGGTCTCCATGCACAGCTGGTCGATCGAGATCCCCGACGATCTGGTCCACGTGACCCTCGGCGCCGACGACATCGGCACCGGTTACGAGCCGGCGGTCGGCATCGTCGCCGACGCGGCCCGGACGCTCGAGGCGCTCGACGGCGAACTGGCGGACCGATCGATCGCCGGCGGAAACGGCCGCGAGCGGGTGCGGAAGACGCGGGACGCGGTCGACGAGCGCCTTGAGGAACTGCGGGCAGTGACCGAGGCGCCGCTGACGTCCGTCAAGGCGCTGGACGCGATTCGGGCGGGAACGCCGCACGACGCGGTCGTCGCCGTCGACGCGGGCGGCTTCCGGCTGTGGACGCTCGTGATGTTTCCCACCTACGAGCCCCGCGATTATGTCAATCCGGGGTCGTGGGCGACGATGGGATCGGGCGTCCCCTCGGCTATCGGGGCGAAGGTCGCGAACCCCGAACAGGATGTCGTGGCACTCACCGGTGACGGCGGGTTGTTGATGTGTCTTCACGAATTGCACACGCTGGCAGACGAGGAGATTGACGTGACGGTCGTCGTCCTCAACAACAGCGACTACGCGATCATCAGCGAAGAGGCCGGTCGGAGCTACCGGATGGACGAGGGCGAGTACGGCTGGGAGGAAACGCCGGTTTCCTACACCACCGTCGCCGAGGGGCTCGGTCTCGAGGTCGAGCGGGCGGAAACACCGGACGAGATCGAGTCGACCGTGGCCGACGCCATCGCGAGCGACGGCCCGACGCTCGTCGAGATCCCGACCGATCCCTACGAACCCCAGTCCGGCGTCTGGATGAACTGATACCGACAGTCCGTCCCGACTCGAGCAGTCGGGAGGTGTCACAATTCGCAGAAAACGAGCCTCATTCCTGTCGCCCTCCTATTATCCCCCCGTCATCTCCTGTCGTTCGACTACAGTCTCACTGTCAGGTAACCTACTCTCGGCTCGAGACGCTCCCCTCGTACGTCTCGCGGATCCGCTCGCCGGTTTCGATGAGCGTCGTCATGTCCTTGCCGGTGATCTGATAGTCGAACCCTCGCTCGACGCGGTCCGCGACGTCCGATTCGCGGACGGTGAGCGTTCCGACTGGCGCGTCGGCGGCCGCGCCGGCGTCGATAACGTCGGCCATCGCTTCGTCGAGTTCGGGCGCGTTCCACTCCGCGAAGACGCCGAGCGACGCCGAGAGGTCCGCGGGACCGACAAACAGCGCATCGATGCCGTCGGTCGCCGCGATCTCGGCCGCGTGTTCGACGCCGGTCGGCGTCTCGATCTGTGCGATCGTGAGTAGCGATCGGTGCCCCTCTGCGACGTAGTCGACGAAGTTCTGCCCGTAGCCGGCCGCCCGCCCCGAAGCGACTCCCCGATCGCCGTCGGGCGGGTACCGCGTGGCCCGCACCAGCTCTTCGGCCGCGTCCGGCGTGTCGATCATCGGAACCATGATCCCGTCGACACCGATATCGAGGATCCGCTTGATCCGCACCGGATCGTTCCACGCGGGCCGGACGATCACGGCGAGCTCGCCGGGCGCGGCGGCGGCCGCGCGAGCGAGATCGGCAACGGTCTCGAGGCTCATCTCGGTGTGTTCGCCGTCGATGAGAACGAAGTCGAACCCCGCTCTCGCCGCCGCCTCGACGATCGCCGGGTGTCCGATCGAGACCCACGTCCCGAGCGCGTCGCCCTCGAGGAACCGTTCCCTGAAGTCGCCGTCCGTCATCGCAACCGCCTCGTCTCGAGTGGACGACCTGACAGCGGCGTCGCGCTCGTTCGTTGGGCCACCGTCCGTCGACGGACGGTCCGATCGCTCGCGTCGGCAGTTTGTGCCATCGATTCGTCGTTTCGATGGGGGCGGCAAAAAGGTGTGGGTCGGATACGCACACGCCGAAAACGGAGGCCCTTGATCGGCCGATCGGTTCGTCGCATTCACGCCGATACTTGCTCTGCATATACGTCACGTATGGTAATATTTCCCAAAGTCATTTCTCGGACTGTGACATGGTGGATGGTATGAAGCCGTTAGACGATCTCACCGTCGTCGACCTCACGCAGTCGGTCGCCGGCCCGGTTTGTACGCAACTGCTCGGAGAAATGGGTGCGACCGTGCTGAAGGTCGAACCGCCATCGGGCGACAACTTCCGTCACATCATGAACGGGAACATTTTTGCACCCTTCAATCACGGCAAACAGAGCCTCTGTGTCGACATGAAGACCGAAGCCGGACATTCGATCGTCACCGAACTCGTGGACGAGGCCGACGTGATCGTCGAAAGCTTCCGGCCCGGCGTTCTCGAGAAGTACGATCTCGACTACGAGTCGGTTCGGACGCGAAACGAGGACGTGATCTACTGCTCGCTGTCGGGGTTCGGCCGAACCGGCCCGTACCGGTCCTATCCCGGCTACGATCCCTGTATTCAGGCGGTCTCCGGGCTGATGGCGATCACCGGCTATCGCGACCGCCCGCCGGTCCGTATCCGGGCGAGCCTCATCGACTGCGGCACGGGTGCGAACGCGGCGTTCGCGATCATGGCTGCCGTCCGCCAGCGCGACCGCGGCGGCGACGGGACCCACATCGACATCTCGCTGTTCGACGTGGCGATCTCGTGGATGTCCTACTGGATCACGAACTACGACCAGAGCGGGGAGCTCCCCGAACGCGCGGGCGGCGAAGGGATCGGGAGCGCGCCGAACGGCGTCTTCCCGACCGGCGACGGACACATCTACATCGCGACGCTCTCGGAGGCGATGTACGAGCGGCTCTGTACGGTCCTCGATCGGACCGACCTCCTCGAGGACGAGCGCTTCGAGACGATCGACGACCGGATCGACCACCGCGAGACGCTCCGCGACGAGTTGATCCCGGAACTCGAGGCGTTCACGGCGACGGAACTCGAGGGGAAACTACTCGAGGCGGGGATTCCAGCCGGGGCGGTCCGGACGGTCGACGAACTCCTGGAGACCGACGAACACGTCGAGGCGAGATCGATGCTCGTCGACTCGTACAATCCGGAAGTCGACGAGACGGTTACGACGGCAGCGCTGCCGTTTCGCTTCAGTTCCGGCCTCCACGACGGTCAGTTCTCCTCGCGACCGCCGAAGAAGGGCGAACACACCGATGACATCCTCGCCGCGCTGTCGTATTCCACGGACGAGATCGCGCGACTCCACGAAACAGGTGCGGTCATCGCGAGTTCGTAGCGCTCCGTTCGACGTCGCTCGCGGCGGGACGGAACGCAAACCGTCGGCGCTCAGCGCTCGGGAATTTGAAACGCCAGGAGGATCATGCCGCCCGCGAAGGCGGCCAGGATCGCGAACGCCTCGTCGAAGAAGCCGCGGTCGGCCGCAGCACCGAACAGAACCGGACTCGTCGCACCGAGCGTGAACCCGATCGATCGGCGGATCCCGAACCCCGTTCCGCGGACGTCGGCGGGACGGGAGCGAAGCAGCGACGGCTCGAGCCGTATTTCACTGCTCGGTGCGATCGAAACCGAATCTTGATGTCCGGACCGGTCATGTGTGTGATAATGACATCCAATATCGAGCGACTCGGCATTCAGGAGTCCGTCGAGGCCATCTTTCCACCGTCTGAACTCGCGGGGTACCTCTCCGATCTACCGGTCGAAGTCACTGTCGTGGATGAAGCGGGGATCGCGGACTGCGACGCGGTCGTCACGCGCAACTACTTCGACGCACTGCTCGAGATCGACTGGATACACTCGACACAGGCGGGCGTCGACCGCTTCCCGCTCGAGGCCCTTGCAGATGCGGGGGTCGCGCTCACTAACAGCACCGGTATCCACGGCCGGACGGTCGGTGAGAACGTCGCGGGCTATCTGCTCGCGTTCGCCCGTCGGCTTCACGACCAGATCGCGAGCGCGACGGAGCGGCGCTGGGAGCGCCCGGCGTGGGACGAGGCGTTCACCCTGCCCGGAACCACTGCCTGCGTCGTCGGGACGGGAACGCTCGGCCGGGGCATCGCCGACGTCGTGGGACCGCTCGGTGTCCGGGTGACCGGCGTCCGCCGGTCCGACGACCCTGTCCCGGGGTTCGATGAGATCGACGCGACCGATGCGCTCCACGAGGCGATCGCCGACGCGACGTTCGTGGTCGCCGCCGTTCCCCTGACCGAGGATACTCGCGAACTCTTCGGCGCGGCCGAGTTCGAAACGATGCGGTCGGACGCGTACTTCGTCAACGTCGCTCGCGGCGCAATCGCCGACGAGTCGGCGCTGATCGACGCCCTCGAAAGCGGAGCCATCCGGGGCGCCGCGCTCGACGTCTTCGAGACTGAACCGCTCCCCCGGGAGTCGCCGCTGTGGACCATGGACGAGGTAATCGTCACGCCGCACGCCGCGGCGTACACCCGTGACTACCACCGCGACGTGGGCGACATCGTCCGCAGGAACGTCGAGCGACTCGAGGCGGGCGGAGAACTGACCAATCGAGTCGTGTGACGTGGAACCGGCGACCGATGACGGGCCGTCAGATCGGAGCCGAGCGGGGCGGGGGAACGGTTAGCCCGAATACGATCAATAGCACCTCACCGATAGACTTCGAGCTTTCCGAGGAGCAGCGGTACTGAGTACGCATACTCGGAACCCTCAGTCGTTTCGGCGCTGCCACAACGTGGGAGCAGACCAAGCGTGCTTATGTTCATTGACCACAAGGACCAAGCTGAGATGGTATCATCCGAATCGGACCCCGAACCGGAGTTTATCGACGATTCCGATCGACTGCGTGAATTCGTCGAGACGGTGAAAGCGACCGCTGACGAACACGAGGAGGTGCCACCGCTGCTCGAGTCGCTGGCGGACCCGTTCGAGGAACTCCTCGCGGACGACGACTGGCTTGCTGAACGGTATCAAGAACTCGCCATGGACGACGTGAACGACAAGGGCAATATGGGAGAGGACATCGCCCAGTGGCTGCTGTATCGGGAGGGAAACAAACTGTCGGTGTTCACGCTCGTCCTTCCGCCGGGCGCTTCGACGCCGGTCCACGATCATCTCGCCTGGGGACTCGTCGGAATCTACGGTGGAACGCAACGCGAGGAGTTCTACCGCCGGGTCGATGACGCAACGAACGACGAAGGCGAGGCGGAACTCGAGCGGATCCGGACCGAGCGCATGGAACGGGGTGACTACTACGAACTGATTCCGCCGAACAACGATATCCACTCCGTCGAAACGACATCGGACGAACCCAGCGTCAGCGTCCACCTACTCGGCGCGGATGTCGGCTGTATCGAACGGCACGCGTTCGACGCCGACGGTGACTCAGTCGAACTGTTCCATTCCGGGTATACGAACGTCGAGTGCGAGGACGTTCTCGAAACGCCGGACGCGGGACACGGACACCAGCATGGGCACGACCACGACCATACCCACAATCACGACACGTAACTGATCGTGGGTGAATCGGAACGACGACTCGAGCGACGGTGTCCATGGAAACAGCTGCCTGGCTGGGATCGTATCTCCCCGTCCTCTCACTCAAGTGGACTACTCCACACCACCGTTCCAGGTCCGAAAATTCGAGGGTGATGCAGCGGCAACACAGTCGATGTCACGGACCGTCAGCCATCTCTCTCTTCGTCGGAAAGCGAGTGCGGATCACGGCCGGGGTCGTCGACTGATGGCGCGCCGAACGCAAGGACAGCGCCGCCATCATCACTGATACAGCGATGGCCGTGGCCGATCTTCGGCGCAGCGACCCAGAAGGTCCCCTCGTCTGCCTCGACGAACTCTTCCTCGCCCGATCGGCCGAGTTTCAGCGAGAACGTTCCCTCGAGGACGTAGAAGAGTTCCTCCTGCTCCGTGTGCGCGTGATATCCGATCTCTTCGCCCTCGTCGAAGTACCAGATCTTCACCGCAGTATTCTGACAGTCGAGCTCCTCGTCAACGGCCCGAATGTCCAGATCCGGCGGCATTTCGTCGACTTCAGAGAGGTCAGTGAGCGGTACATCCTCGCTATCGACAACGGTGTACTCCATACCATGTGACATACTACCTAGAGAGACTATAACCTTCTGCTCTCTGCGACGCTCCATCACGGGACCGCCTCATGGCGGTCTTCAGCTACAGTGAAAAGAATACGGCGTGGCGTTTCAATGCGCTCTATTCTCTATAGTACCAACTGAAACGGGTTACACACCGATCGCACAGTTGTCGTGTGATCGGGTGTGCAGTGACGTTCAGTGGCTACTATAGACGGTGCTAACCGAGAGGAGATGTCGGACGAGGGGTGACAGAGCAGTTTCTCGTATTCTGTCTATTGTTACTACTTTACCTATTGGATCTATTGTTCCTATTGGACCTATTGTATTTCCCATCCAGGACTGGAACCGGCCTCGTGTGAATCTCGAGGTCACGGCGTCGAAGTTGCGTACGGCTTCCGTCTGACTGGTGCTACGCGAAATCCGGCCAGCACGTGTCCCTATCTCAAGATTTCCTTCGTCGGCACGTCTGTTCGCACTGACAACCGCATGGGAACCAACCGCGGCGAAGCGGCTGTCCACGTCATCGCACAGTGCACAACGCGTTCGCGGCTCGTTGATCGAGCAGCCACCGGCCTCGAGTGGAGTCAGTGGTGCTGGTGGTTCGCACTGGTCGGTGAACTCGTCACGGCGATTCCGTTCTTCGCCACAGTTCCGGTCGTACCAGTAGCCTAACTGGAGATCGCGATCGCTGTCCGTCCGAATCGTTTCTCGAGACGGGCTTCTTGCGTGTAGCGATAGTAGTCACTGAAACGATTTACACGCTGATTACATCGCCTTCACGCAATCAGATGTGCAGTGACTTTCAGTGACTACGATAGTTTCCCCATTCTGGGGAGTAGTCTTAAGCAGCGAGAGAGCGAAGACTGTTCACACGAACCCGAGATGAACGATCTCACCGATCCACGGCCACCGCTACCGGAGTGGATTTTGGATTCGTACGACCTCCTTTGTACTCACAGCCACGGTTCGGACGATCACGAAGACGTGCAGTCGATCTCGCGAGAGCGTGCGTTTGAGGTCCTCCTCGAATCCGACGAACTGTCGCTTGAGTCTGCGGACGCGGACCATGCGATTACCCGGCTACTCGAGCGGGGCTACTTCTACGAAGTCGATGATGAACTCCGTGTAACGATGGCAGAGACCTGAGTCAGTCCTGTACGCCAGGGTTGGAACTCCCCTGCCGCGTACAGTTTCGGATCGAACGACAAACGGAGTGAACTCACAATTCGTGACGATTGTGGCGAGAGGAGTCCGAGAGCGTTTCGAAGAGAACGAGTCAAGCCGTAGTATAATCGTTTCAGTCCATCACGCCAAGGCTCCGCTTCCGTGAATCATCACCCATTGGATAGGAAAGAAGTAGTATACAACCGGGTTAGAATCCATTGATACAAGGCAGAAACAGGCGTTCGTAGTAGATCTTTCCTTTGGCCTCCCAGGCGTTTCACCAGCAATAGTGACATTCTCTCATACCAAATTATAATGGGAGATATATTTTCACTCCTGGAGTACATTCTCTAATCAATCACCTAATGAACGAAATGATGGACAAACAAGACTTCCCCTCTAGCGATGGAGAACCGGACGGGATATCGAAACTCTCCAAAGATGAAACCTTTCATCTCCTCCAAGCAAGCCGTAGAAGAGACGTAATCGCCCACCTGTTGGATAACGATGAACCGATCAAGATGGGAGACCTCGCCGAGATCGTCTCGGCAAAAGAACACGATACGACTGTCGCAAAGCTGACCTCTACCCAACGCCAGCGCGTCTATATCCCACTTTATCAAGAACATCTCCCGAAACTCGATAGGAAGGGAATTATTGAATACAATCAGCAACGCGGAGTCGTCCAACCAACTGATCGATTAAATTCCTTTCGACCACATCTCGAAGCAGTGGATGTAATCGACGGACTCGAGTATGCGGATACCGGTCCTGTCCAGACCCTTATCACGCGTGGCATTAGTTTAATTATGCATCAATAACAAGTGATAGTCTGCTTCCTGCCTCTGTACTCGGGCTACTTCCACCTCCACCATGAGTCGTGAGGCGGTATCGTAGCAGCCAGCACGGTGCTCTTGGTTGCTCTTCTCGTCAGCGACCAATTTTTGGGGATTCACTCATGAGAACTCTTTACAGGGGATAGTAGCACGGTTTCTTTATCGAGAAGAACCCACGAACTCGCGGTCAGTATAGGCGAAAAAATTGCTGATAAGGCGGGTTACCGTCGCCGACGCAAGAGGAATGCACCGATAGCCGCCATGGTGCCCATTGCAGCGATGGCAACGCTCAAGGACCCGAAACCAGCTTCCTCGGTCTGCGTATCATTGGTTGGAGATTCGGTACCGTCGTTTGAGGTCTGAGATTCGTCGCCGGGATATTCAAGCTCAGTATGATCGTGAACTTCCTTTTCGAAGTGGGTATGGACCTCGGTATTTTCGAGACTACCCTCGAGGTGAACGGTGTAATTTCCAGGTTCCGTAAAGATCACTGGCGCCTCATACACGCCGGGATCACCGTGCTTCTCGCTCAATTCGAGAGCCGTTTTATTGCTTCCTTCGGTCTGGACGGATACGATTAGATTTTCGGATTGGTTTGCAACCGGCTCTCCCGTCTGGTTATCGACAATCTCGAATTGTAGCCACATCCGTTCGCCGGTAATTACGGGCTCTTCTGCTCCGCCGAAGGTAATCTCGTAACCTTCGATATTTTGACTTTCATGGGCTGTAACTGGGACGACTGCACTGGCCATCAGCGTTGTAATTATTGCGAGCACAAGGAGCGATTTTCGATAGTACATCATCGTATAACTCACTCTATCGTCTCGAAAACGGTCTGGTTCAATCCACGAAAGGTCGTGACACCAACTAACACATTGATGGGGATATTTCCTTTGTAGCTGCCATCGCTAACAATCATCACGGATTTGTTAAATAGATCCAAGCGGACAGCACATCAGTCGTGTCTACCCGTTCAGTGAGCACGTATAGTGAGCGTGCATTTCACGCTGAAACGTACCTGAATAGTGGGGTTTCAACATACCCTCGAGGATCAGTATCGAGTTTGTGCGTTCCGAACACTGTTCAACGGCGACGACCCTGACCCAGTGGAGTGAAAACCGTTGACACCAGAGGTCCGGATTCAGGCAGACGAGAGTGTCCCAAACAGGTCCCCGAGCGCGATGCGATCGATCTTCCCCGTCGCCGTCCGGGGAATGTTGTCGACGAATTCGATTCGTTCCGGCACCTCGTGTTCTCTAAGCTGGGCGGCACACACCTCACGGATTCGAGCTTCGGTGATGTCGCCGTCACGCGTGACGATAGCCGTGATGACCGCTCCCTGCCGATCGTCGAGGGCGTCGATGATCGCTGCCCCCGTGACACCGTCGATCTCGTAGAGGACCTCTTCGATTTCGCGCGGGAAGACGTTTGCACAACCGACGGTGAACATGTCCCCGCGTCGACCGATGACGAAGAGGTGACCGTCCTCGTCGAGATAGCCGATGTCACCAGAGCGGAGCCATCGGGTTCCATCTCTCTCGACGAAGGACTTGGCCTCGCGCTGTCGTCGCTCAAATCCCGGTGTCACCGTGTCGCCCCGCCAGAGCAGTTCGCCGCGCTCGCCGCGATCGACCGGCTGCCCCGTTTCGATGTCTTCGATGCGCAGGTCGATGACCTCACGAGCGGGTGGGCCGACACTACCCGGCTTTCGCACCGCCGTATCAGGTCGATTGAACGCCGCCAGCGGTGTCGTCTCGGTCATCCCGTACCCCTCGAGTACCGTCGCGTCGAGCGCTGCCTCCGCGTCCTCGAACTGTTCCGTCGGCATCGGTGCACCACCGACGACGACCCGCTGTAGTGACGAGAGATCGTAGTCGTCGACGTCCTCGTCGGCGAGCAGAGCCCTCATCATGTTCGGCGTCAGGAAGGTGTAGGTGACGTTACGATTTTCGATGGTCTCCGCGACGGAAACGGGATCCCAGTTCGGCAAAAACCAGTTCTCCGCCTCGGCGAGGAGTAGTGGGGTCGTCGTGACGTTGAGGCCAGTGACGTGGAAACACTTGCTCACCGTCAGACCGACATCGTCCCGCGTCAGGCGGTGGTAGGTGCGAATTCCCCGCGCGTTGGCGATGACATTACCGTGCGTGTGCCGGACACCTTTCGGCCGCCCGGTCGTCCCGCTGCTGTAGACGACCGCTGCCGTCTCGTCGCTCCGCCGCGGATGCACAGTGTACGTATCGGATGCGTCCTCGAGCAGGGTGTGGAAGTTGGCACCCACACTCCCGTCGACGGTTAGCGCCGTTTCCACGTGAGTTGCGACCGATTCGAACGCTTGGTCAGTCACGATCACCGAGCTGTCACTGGTATCGAGCACGTAGTGGATCTGTTCGTCGGTGAATCGCGTGTTGACGGGAACGGGGACGGCCCCGTGCTTCATCGCGCCGAGGTACGCAGTCAGGAACGTGACCCGATTCTGGAGGCAGATCGCGACGCGGTCGTCGGACTTCACACCGCGCGCCGCGAAGACGTTCGCCGCCGCGTTGGATGCTACCGACAGTTCAGCGTACGTTATCTGTCGCTCCGGGTCCCCTACCGCCCGCGCATCCGGAGTATTCCTCGCGACATTGTCGACGACATTCCCGAAGTTCATAGGCGGACGAATCACCTACCGGACCATCTGATTTTTTGAAAATTTATTCACATATCAGGTTGAGCTCATAACTAGTTGTAAGTCGTTCACTTCGAGAGTTCGACTCACACGCCGAACTGGGATTTCCGTCTGTGTGCCATATTGTGGGACGAACGTGCGAGTGAACTCCGTGATGGAGACCACGGAGCAAGCCCCTTCTCGAGACTGAGCCTACTCGAGGCTATCGAAGACGATGTCTGCCCTGATGTCGTCCGCGGTTTCTTTAACGAGGTCGGGGAGCCCCTCGTCGAGTGCCTCTCGCATCTCATGGCCAGCGCCGTACGCAGCGACTGCGCCGTGAACGGTCCGTTCGGTCGCGATGGGAGCGGCGACACCAAGCATTCCACTGACGAGTTCTCCCTGGTCGACGGCGTACCCCTGCTCGCGTATGGTCTCCAGTTCGGATCGGAGGTCGTCCTCGTCCGTCACGGTCAGTTCCGTCCAGGAATCCAGACCCGTCCGATCGATCACCGCCGTAATCCGTTCGGACGGCAGGTGTGCGAGGAGCGCCTTGCCCGGCGCATTCGTGTGGAGGTGCGCACGCATCGGATACGTCTGTTGAGCGGGCCGGGCTCCCTCGTCGGGAATCCACTGCGTAGACTGAATGACTACCGTCTCTCCGTTTTCCTCGACGGCGAGTTGACAGTATCTGCCGGACTGCGCTGCGAGCGCCTCGACGGCGCCGCGACCGTGCTGGAATACTGTCCGCGAGTTCCGCGATTTCTGCCCTAAGTGGAGATATCGAGCCCCGAGGCGGTACGTCCCGTCTTCTTCGACGAGATAGCCCAGCGTCGCGAGCGTGCGGAGGTGGTTGTGAACGGTGCTCTTCGGAAGCCCTAACGCGTCCGCGATCTCGGTCGCTCCCGCCCGGTCACGGTCGCATATCTCATCGACGATCGTATACGATCGTTTTATTGCGTTGATTGAGACCGATGGGTCCTCGTCCATGTACCTCCGTGGGTGTCGACATCCCTTGAAAGTGTGCGACATTGTGGGACGGAACCGCCCCAATCACACGCCATCAATAGTATAGATGTTAGAAAGTATCAAACGAATGTCGGTGCCACAAACCGAATATTTGAGATTTTTAAGACGGGTTGAGAAGCCATTATAAAGTATATAAGTCCGTATTATCGGCCTATAGAGAGTATACCTACGATAGTGTGACTCTATAATAATGTAGTTTATATCAGTTGCGTAGGTTTATACGCTATCTTCTGGTTCAGTTGTGATGGAGTCACACAGTGACTGACCGATAGTTGCTGACGTGGCCCGGACACACCATGCAAGAAAACGATAGGAGTCAGATAGGCCGACGGGGAGTCGTGAAGGGCATCGGCGGACTCGCAGCGCTGTCCATGTCGAACGCGACCGTCGCAACTGCACAGGCAGCGATGGATTCGCCACTGCAGAGTGACCCGCACACCGCGGACACGTACCGATCGATCGTCGACGCGATCGTGCCACGGACACCACAGCTCGAGGACGAACTCGGGCCGGAGCACGTTCCGGGCGGTATCGACGTCGAGTTAGAGAAGTTCCTCATCTGGGACTTCAACCACTTTCAGGAGATCCGTGCCGAGATGGTGACCGAGAAGGATGACCTCCTGGAGGATACACTCTCGAGCGATTCGGGACCGGAGATGCCGCGGAGCCTGTTCGAGGTGACGGTCGATACGACGGGGCTCGGCTCCGATCTGGATGCGCTCCTGGACCTCGCAGATATCAGCCTCCTGGACCTCGATCTGGACGGCGAAGCGCTCGAGGCCCATCTTACGTTCGGACCGATCGAACGCTTCGAGATCGAGTTTGCCGACCTCGACGATACAACCGAGGGGGTGGCCGAGTTCGATCTAGTCGTCGAGACGGCCAACGAGACCGTCCACCGCGTCCTCCAGAACTACCCCTACGCGGCGCTCTTCACGCTCGTGTTCGACCTCGTGGCCGCGGAGTTCGTCGCGCTCGGAAAGAACGAAGATCCCGTTTCACCGAACGAGCAGTTCCCGGGCGGCGGGACGTTCACCAGGCTCTCTCGAGAGGACCGGCTGCGGTGCCTGTGGACCATCATCGACGGAGGCGTCATCGACACGCTCGACGACCTCCTGTCGCCGCTCGTGCCCGACGCCGGCATCCTGAAGTACGTCGTCATGGCGGTCAACGGCCTCCACGGCTTCGGGTACTACACCGAGTGGTCCGGATACGGTGACACGAAGACGAACACGCCTAACGAACGCGAAATGCAGACGGAGCCGGGATCGGTCCAGAGTCACCAGCAGAGCGGCTATCCGGGGCCGTCCCCGGGGCACGCGGCCGACTGGCGCCACGCCGTTCCGGGCGGATTCAGCGATCCGAAGGCGAAGAATCTGAACCTTCCGGACGATCTGACCGGCGACGACGTCATCGACGGGATCGGAGGTGACACCTGATGAACGATCCGGATGTCGTCGTGATCGGTGCCGGTGCAGACGGTCCTGCCACCGCGTCACGACTCGCTCGCGAGCACGGCCTCGACGTTCTCATCCTCGAGGGAGGGCCGTGGCACGGCAACGACCAGTGGCCCGAGCCACACGCCGATGCCGGCGGGACGGTGAGCACGGATCCCGACGACCTCGATGGAAAGCTCCTGGACGAGCAGTTCACCCACCGGGAAGCCGACGCGAACGACCCCACCCACGGATACCTCCGTGTGGGGCCAGCGGACCACTCGCGAGCGCCGTGGTTCCGGAACCTCCACCAGAACGCGTTTATCTGGCAAGTCGGCGCGGTCGGTGGCACCTCGCTCCACTACTTTGCGAACCACCCTCGAGCATACCCCCACGCCATCGATGAGCAAGACCACTGGCCCATCTCCTACGAGGAACTCGTCCCGTACTACCAGCTCAACGAAGAAGTGACGAGCACCCAGCAAGCGCCGATGACAGCCAAGGAGGAGGTGTTCATCGAGGGTGCGACGAACGCCGGCTACCCACGAATCGACACGAAAAACGTCACGGAGACGGGCTGGCGACCCCAGGCGAACGCCGTCTCGGACCCTGGCGAGGAGACGCCGACCAACCAGCCGCTCGACGCCGACTACGAGGGGTCGTTCAGCTACGACGATGGGTTCCGTGGCGATACGCTCGTCGGTGACCACTTCCAGGGTGGGTCGACACCCGTCGACGCACCGGTTCGCGAAAAGTCTCGGAAGTCCGCCAACGTGAGCTGGGTTCCGCGAGCGCTCGACACCAACGACAATTCCGACGCGGGGAACGTCGCGATTCGCCCGAACGCCTTCGTCACGAATATCGAGACGAACGACGGGATCGGGACGATAGAGGCGACCGGTGTCACGTTCCGCGACTCCTGGTCGGGCTCCTCACAAACCGTTTCGACCGACGTCGTCGTCCTCGCTGCCGGCTGCATCGAGTCGCCGCGGCTCTGGCTCAACTCGGGCCTGCCGGACGACGGCTGGGTCGGAAAGGGGCTCACGACCCACTGGTTCGACTGGGTCGTCGGCGTCTACGACGACGATACCGTCGCCGAGATCAACCCCGAGAACGAACACATGGACCCCTACGTGGGGCACAACTCTGCAGTTCGGTTCGACAAGCCCGGCGTCGGCGGCATGGAAGACATCGGCATGTCTCCCGGCCTCGTCTCCTACGCCGACTACCTCTTCACCGAGGCCGGGTACAGCTTCGACACCCCGGTCGACCCCGGCGAGCCGTGGGACACCCGCGGCTACGTTGTCGGCGAGGATCTCAAGCGAAAGATGTCTGATTACAGACAGACGAAAGCGCTCCTGATTCTCACTGACGACCTCCCACGCCAGGATAACGGCGTCTCGCTGGACAATACCTTCAGCGACGAGCACGGGCCGGTTCCGAAGGTCAAGTACGAGCCGCACCCGGACGACGACGCGAAGCGCGACGAGCTCGCCCGTATCGCCGCGAACATCCATCGAGAGGCCGGCGCCGAACACGTCCACCGCAGCGAGTGGCCACCCTTGCTGCTCCACATGCAGTCCACGATGCGAATGGGGAAGGTCCTCGACGAGAACGCCGAGGCGAAGAACGTCTCGAGGCTGTTCGTCGCGGACCACTCCGCGCTGGCGAACGGACTCGGTGGCCCGAACCCGACCAACACCGGGCAAGCGCTCGCACTGCGAACTGCCGATCGAATCGGCGACCTCTACTTCTAACCTCTCTTCCCTCGAGTTTCGTTTCGATCACTGGGCACAGCGCGAAACGGGGTCGACCACCGTTCCGTTTGATCGCGAGTGGACGTTGAACGGATGAGAGAACGGTACAAAGACGCGCCTCGTAGGCTAACCGGGCCGGTTTCCGATAGGGGACGAAAACGGTAGTGGAGTGGGGTGGAGTAGATATTCGGACCACCTTTGGACGACCTCGAAGGCTGACGGTCAGAGCGATTACGAGCGACCGCGTGTGAGAGTGGTCCGTTCTCCATAGTTGATAGCAGGTACAGCTATGCCTCTTCGTCCTGTGAGGGTTCCATGATGCGTAGACGGTTCCTCAGCATACTCGCCGTTGTCGTCCTCGTCACTCTCGCAGGGTGTGGTGGAGTGATCAGTGACGAAGCTACGTCGCCGGATGAAACGGCAGGGCCAACACCTGAATCGGCGGGTGAGACAGGGGACGAACGAACAGCGAGTCCGAACGGCACCCTGTCGGTCACTTTCATCAACGTAGGCCAAGGCTCGAGTACGCTGATCGTCGGCCCGACGAACGAGACAATGCTCATCGATTCGGGGGACTGGTCCGACAACGGCGAAGACGTGCTCGCCTATCTCAGAACGCACGATATCGATCGAATCGACTCCCTCGTGACGACGCACGCCGACGCGGATCACATCGGCGGCCACGAGGCCGTCATCGACTACTTCGAGACGGAAGGCAACGGAATCGGTACCGTGTACGATCCCGGGATCACGTCGACGTCCCAGACCTATACGGGATATCTGGATGCGATCGACGAACACAACGTGACGTTGTACGAGACGCGAGCGGGTGACCCGATTCCGTTCGACGGGGTCGAAACGCAAGTGCTCGTGCCGCCTGAGGGGTATCTCGCGAACGGAGATCGAAACGAGAACAGTATCGTCCTCCGGCTCGGCTTCGGCCGCTCGAGCTTCCTGCTTCCTGGGGACGGGGAGACGACCAGTGAGCAGTTCCTCGTGGACGAATACGGGGCCGGCCTCAATGCGACGGCATTGAGTGCTGGCCATCACGGGAGTCAATCGAGTTCAGGGAGCGAATTTCTCGACGTGACCGACCCGCGCATTGCCGTCGTCTCGAGCGGGTACGACTCCCAGTACGACCACCCCCACGAGTCGGTCCTCGATCGGTTTTCCCAGCAGTCGATTCGCACCTACTGGACGGCGACGCATGGAACCGTCCGGTTGACGAGCAACGGGTCCGCGATCACGGTCGCGACCCAGCGCGATGCACCAACTGCGCCGCTGGCACTTCGAGACGGGGAGCCGATCGAACCCGGTGTCGACGATGCCCTCCAGAGTCGAACGGTAATCTCGATCACGGAGTCGACGACGTCACCAGTCGTGCCTGATGGCGGAACGGAGACCAACCCAACAGAGCCGACAGAACCGACAGAGCAAGCGGGAGCGTTGTCGATCGTCACGATCCACGAGGACGCCGCCGGGGACGAGAGCGACAACCTGAACGACGAGTATATTGTCTTCGAAAACACCGGCGACCAACCGCTCGAGCTCGACGGCTGGTCGGTCGCCGATGAAGCAGGTCACACCTACACGTTCCCGAGCGGGTTCGCGCTCGATTCGGGCGCACAGGTCACCCTCCACACCGGCAACGGAACGGATTCATCGAGTGATCTGCATTGGGATTCGGGCCGTGCAGTCTGGAACAACGGCGGCGATACCGTTACCGTACGAAACGACAACGGGACTGTCGTACTCGAGGAGGAATACTGATGACACCCGACGGAATCTATACGGCGGTCGTGGACCGGTTTGAGGACGACCTCGCGGTAGTATTGCTCGAGGACGATGGCGACACGGTCGACCAAGCAGTCCTCGACACGGAGCGGCTCCCTGAAGACGCTCGTCACGTCGATGCAGTAGTGAGCGTCGAACTCGAGGACGAAGAAGTGATCGACATCACGTACGAAGAACGTGAGACGGTGGACCGCTCTGAGCAAGCCCAACGGCGATTTGACGAGCTATCCCAGCGTCCCCCGTCACCAGAGGACGAGTCAGATACGTCCTAAACGCGTAAGTTGTCGGTTGAGTGGCTCTGTTGAAATCCTATTATTAGAATTTCAACAAAGCCAAAGGTTCCTATCTTTCTGCGAGAGGGAATCTCGCAGTTCCGCGGTGGATCGAGACGCTTGTCCCTAACAGGTCGCGTCCGTGACGTTCTGACGAGTCTTGCAACGGATCTGGGCGTACAAATCTAGACCAACAACAGGATACTTATCACAGTGAATGTGGATCAGATACTAAACCGATGGTTTCAGTAGCTGAGGTATTTGTTCGTGTCGCTGGTGAAAATCCCGTAATTCAGGGGTTTGTCGGCGGCATTGTTATCGCGGGACTCAACTTGTTCGGCGCGTTGTTAGTGTTCGTCTGGCGAGACCCGTCGGAACGGACGCTGGATGGTGCCCTCGGGTTTGCAGCTGGTGTGATGTTGGCCGCAGCCTTCACGAGTCTCATCATCCCCGGAATAGAGCAATACTCTGGCGGAAATCCGATTCCGACGCTGGTGGGCATCGTATTCGGCGTCATCTTTCTGGATCAAGCCGATAGGCTCGTCCCACACGCACACTATCTGTTGACCGGGCACAGACGAACGGACGAAGCCAACCCAAGCACGTCACTCCCAGTCGCTAACGAGCGACTGGTTCCCGTCGTGCTGTTCATCTTAGCGATCACGCTTCACAATATGCCCGAGGGGCTGGCAGTAGGCGTCGGGTTCGGCTCTGGGGACATCGAGAACGCAATTACGCTGATGCTGGCAATCGGCATCCAAAATATCCCTGAAGGGCTTGCCGTCTCAGTGGCTGCGATCAACGCTGGGCTAGATCGTCGCTCCTATGCTGTCTTCGCTGGGTTGCGGTCGGGGATTGTTGAGATTCCGCTCGCGGTGCTGGGTGCACTGGCGGTTAATGTTGTCGAGCCACTACTGCCATATGCGATGGGGTTCGCCGCGGGCGCAATGCTGTTTGTAATCTCCGACGAAATCATCCCTGAAACTCATACGCGTGGCTACGAGCGGACCGCCACGCTCGGGGTGATGGCTGGCGTCATAGTGATGCTGTACCTTGACGTCAGTTTGGGCTGAATGCAGTCGATTGGCTCTGTTGACATCCTCCTCGTGATGGTTATTCTACTTTCAAGTCTTCCGTCATGGGCACCAATTCTACTGGGGCTAGTCGCAGCATTTCCATATTATTCTTAGAAGAACATGGTCAGAATAAAGTTACAGCGTCGTAATTCGCAAAGACACTAATCGGCACCGTTTCGTATCTATCTAATAGGGTTTCAACTGAGACGAGTTACACACCGATCGCATAGTCCGCGGTTCTCACTCGAGGTGCTCGCTCACGGCTCGCTTTGCTCGCCGTTCGCGTCCCCGCGGTTCTCGCTCACTGCGTTCGCTTACGGCTCGCTCCGCTCGCCGTTCGCATCTCCGCGGTTCTCGCTCACTGCGTTCGCTCCGAACCGCGCTCGCCCCGAACCGCGCTGCCGTCGTACGATCGGGTGTGCAGTGACGTTCAGTGGCTACTATATCCGTTACTCCAATTCAGCGAACAACTCGCCGACGTACTGATCTTCCCACTCTCGGCGAGCCTCGAGTTCACGCCGACCGCGAGCCGTGATCGTGTAGTAATTCGTCCGCTGGTCGAGTTCGCCTTTCTCGACGAGTCCCTTGTCGACGACCTCGTCGAGATTCGGATAGAGGCGGCCGTGATGGATCTCTTTCTCGTAGTACTTCTCGAGTTCGTCTTTGATCGCGAGGCCGTGTGGGTCGTCTTGTCCGGCGATCGTGTACAACAGGTCGCGCTGGAAGCCAGTGAGATCGTGCATATCGAAAATTCCGTGTGTTAGTAGTTAAGGATTCCGAGAACGAACGGGCGTATTTAACGTGAGGGACACGCGCCCAGTCATGCGTACTCCTATCCAACAGGACTTTTCTCGGGATGATCTGTTGAAATACGGTTCTACAGTCATACACGTCAGTATTGATTCCTCATATCCGAATGCGGCGCTGTCGAGTACGCATCTGCAAACGAAGCGGGGCACTACGTGAGAGTGCGTTTTTATCGTCGAATAAGAGCAGTATCGATCGCTGTTGTAAGTTCAGAAAAGGGGCAAAAGAACTGGTTCGAAGGTCCAGTCGAATTGGCCAGAAATTCGACGTATGGTCGCATGCTGAGCAGGAAACACGCTTCACGTGGCCCTACGTGGACAGATTTCTTGAGTTGATCGATGCAGACACCTGTGACGTCCATTTCCCGCTATTTTTTGTGTTCGAGCGGGACGTCTCTTGCACGTCAGCATCAGGTTTGGCGGCTTTACAGCGTAGTATTGCCATCTCAATCCCGCTTCTTTGAGTAACGGCCGCCAACTCGGGAGTGAGTATTCGACATCATCTGTTTCGACAAGATACTGCTGGACGAGCGCCGGGATCTACGCCGTCGCGCCGATACCAACTTCCACAGGTGGTTCGTGGACAGTTTCTTCGAATTCCTTGTACTCTTTTTCTGAGTGTTTTCGTTTTCTCCCAGATTTATGAGTGTTAGTAGCAGGCCGCTCGAGCGGCTCGCCGGTGTCGAGTCGATCGAGCCAGTGTAGATTGTCCGTCGCTGGACATTGTCCCATCGGTAGTTCAGTCTGTGCAAGCCGTTTTTGTACGCTATTGTTGCTCATAGCCGTTGTGTTACCAGATTGCTTGGTAAGAGCATCCAATGCCGAGTGAACCGCGAATCGCTTGTGTCTCTCGAAAGGAACAACCAGTCCGTGGACCCGGACGGTAAACGTCCTGACTGGCGTCGCCGTCCGCTCACACACCCGACATTCAGCAAGTACCGCCATGTGGCTCTCGCTGAGAAGGTCAGCGAGCCTCCTCCCACAAGGGGGCTGACTGGTTGCAGTTTCTACCCTTACTGAATCAGATATCTTCAGTTTATCCTGCGTCCACGATGCGTTCTGGAAGCAGGAGTGAGTATGGAACGCAACAGGAGACGTAAGTCATTATTGCAGTAATCATTATCTAGGGTATGACATTCTACGATCGGGATACGGAACTCCACGCCCTCAAAACGGCGTTCGAATCCTCGAGTGACGAGTTCTACGTCATCTACGGCCGCCGTCGAGTGGGAAAGACGGAACTTCTCAAAGTGCTCTGTGCCGATCAGCCACATATCTACTTCCTCGCAGCGCACGAAGCCGAGCATCGACAGCGCGAGAAGTTCGTCGAAAAGATCGCTGACTATTTCGACGATCGAGTTCCCCGTGTCGAGGGGTGGGACGAGACGTTCGACTATCTGGGCGAAAAACTCGCCACTGAGCAACTGATCGTCGTCATCGACCGGACCAAATACCCCCTGAACCAGACGAGACACGTCCCTGCTACAGGCCCAGCAGTCAGGGTTTGGCTTCGGGGCGGCCCACGATTCAATAGATCGAATCATCTCGTGTGCATCAGTTTCAGTGTGACCAGGTGATCAGCGGCATATTTTTACGGACTACCGGCATCGGTTGCGACGTGGGACGCTACCATCCAGGGAAACACGACTCATTCATCAAGTGTGATACGCCTCGATGTGGGGCAAACAATGCCCCAGAAGGGTCCGCAGAATACGAAACTGACTGCTGGCGGTGCGGGGAGCCCCTCGGCGGAAAACCCGAGCCCGGCGAGGAGGTCACCGTCGATATCGTCGATGAGAAATCCGACGGAACGCTCGTCTGCAAAACCGAGAGCGGATTCGTCCTCTTTCTCGAGGAAGACATTGCAGCGATCGAGGCCACGGTTCGAGTTACTACCGTCGACGAGACGTACGGAGAAGCGGAACTCATCGAAACAGGATCGTAGCGCATCCGGGATTCATCTGGTCGGCAAGTCGTGAAGTGCTCACTACGTTCGCAGACGCCCGTCGTGGTGCCGCCTCCGTCTGTACTTGTACAACGGATTCTGTCCCGATAGTAGCTGAAAGTCACTGTACACCCGATCATACGATGGGAGCGCGGTCCGGAGCAAACGCGGTTCGGAGCGAACGTAGTGAGCGAGAACCGCGGGGATGCGAACGGCGAGCGAAGCGAGCCGTGAGCGAGCGCAGTGAGCGAGAACCGCGGACTGTGCGGTCGGTGTGACTCGTTTCAGTTGTTACTGTAGCACTTCTAAAGCGGGTGACAGTACAAACAAAACGGTTTAGCGACGGACGAAGACGCGTTACTCGAGCAGGCCGAGCTCCTCGAGGCGGGTAACGATCACATCGACGGCCTGACTGGCGTCTTCCACCTTCTTCCCGCCGGTGATAACCAGTTTCCCGGAGCCAAAGA
>Ga0208135_100190_pt1 | contig 47873 bp, 53 predicted proteins | sample AntDeeMetag02WF5_FD_184757 | JGI IMG/M metagenome (GOLD analysis project Ga0208135, IMG submission 184757) | Saline lake microbial communities from Deep Lake, Antarctica - Antarctic Deep Lake Metagenome 02WF5 (SPAdes) (version 2) | ecosystem: Environmental > Aquatic > Non-marine Saline and...
CGCATATACCGTAACAGGGTCTTCTGAGCTGCCTGGGCGGCAGCGAACTAGAGCAGAATAAACCTAATCAATTGATTTTTAAAGAACTATCTCATAAAGAAGCGGTGTTACCCTTTTACAGGCAACACCGCTAACTTATTGATTTTTAATCCCCCTTTTCTCTGATGAAAAAAAGGGTCCGAACCACGGCACCGTAGCGTATTGGCTTAACCCATAATGATTAAACGTGCCCGAAGCGGGTTCTGCCTGAGGCTCTCCATGTTCGATAAATAAGCAGAACCGTTCTTGGGTTGAGCGGCTACTCAACTGCACGAACGGCAGTTCAATCCGGCGCGTTGCCAATTTTTGATATATGCGCCGTGCTTCTTCCACACTTACGTTGTTCCGCTTGGCATAGCGTTTGGCACGGCTTTCGCTGCCAGTATTAAATTGTCGACGCTTTACCACAAGATGGCGGGCATCTTCGGGTGCCTGCTTAATGTTGCCTAGCGCTACGTGATCGCGCATACCGGTTAACCAGTCGGTCTGCATGAGTTGCTCAAGCCGCTGCTGAGTACCGTGCAGGCGCAAATGTCCGCCCATCGTGCGCACCTGAACACCGACCCTGTGCTCGGGAAAGCTGACGCCGACATCGCTTGTTTCCAGATCAAACAGTGCGCGATGGAGCTTGCTGTATAGCGCCTTCATCAACAACGCTGGCTGAAATTCGGGGTCTGGTCGCAGGCGAATATCAAGGTAGTCATTCATCGTGGCTTACCCCGCTTCGCCAAACACGCCACCGCGAATCAACGTGGCCATCACAAAGTGCTGCTGTTCATTTTCCGGCACCTTGTCTTTCAAGAGCCAGTTATCCAGCAGGTTATAGAAATCGACCTTTTGTTTAGGCTGACGATAGGCTTTGCCCTGGGTAGTCACCGAGCCATAAGGTTCCACGGCAATGGGGCCGAGGTCCTCATCGGCTTCCTGTGGGTACCAGGTATCAATGGTGCGAATCGCGTTGCCGAGCTTTTGCGAGTGAATACCGGCTACATCTCCCACGCGGTATAGCGTCTTGCTTTTATCACCCCGCCCACGGTCGAGAATAAGCTCTTGAGAAGGGAATATTTCCTGACCTGCACCAACGCGGGCAAAGGCGATAACCTCCAGCAGCAAGTGACGCTCGCCTTCCAGAGCTTTTGCCATCACGTCAGCAAGCTCGGATACCTCCTTACCGCTCTCAAAATCACGCAGTGAAAGCTTAAAGGCATCAAAGGTCCAGGTTTTAGCCACATCACCCTGCTTAAGCTGACGCACCTGCACCTCAACCGTTTCGGCACCGACCCGGTTACGCCATAGAAAGCGCCCGTTGGCGAGGTTATGGGCATAACGCCGGGCTAATGCATCAAAGCCGTGTTGCTCCACATAACCGCCAACGACTTGCTTGAGTTTTTCTTGGTAGTCAGCGTTATTGCAAGCAGACGGCACGCCTGCGCCGCCCAGTACACGGAGGGTGAACCGCGCCATCAGGGTGTCAGTATCGTGAGGCAAGGTAGCGACATCGACCGTTTGCAAGTTGGGATTTTCGATAGCCGCATCCAGTTTGGTTGGATCTTGATCCTTGGCTTTAAGCCGATTGGAAATCGTGCCGCGCACGGACTTTTCGCGCACTTCAATGGGCCGCCAGGTGTCCGGCGCCTCCCGCTGGCTCCACTGGCCGGCGTAAAGAAGCGCATCGGATGGATCAAGTTTGCGCTCGAAGGCGAGAACGGAAGCGGTTTTGAGGGCATCGTTTTTGGCCATGATAAAGCTCCTTGCGTTAGGCGCGCTTACTGCGCTTGATAGTCGTTATTCAGGCGATACAGGCCTTGTTCCAAATCGTTGTCCACGTACCAGAGCAGATCGCGTGACGATTGCAGATGATGTGGGCTGCGCCATTGCCCGATGGAGTAAAGGCTTTCTACAAAGCAAAAAGGCGTGGTTTCGTCACGGGCGCTGGCAACCTCACCGGGCTCGAATACATCAGCCAAAGCGCCGTAGCCCACGGGTAGCGGCACCAGCCAACCGGGCTTTTTACGCACCTGCCATTCCACTTCGATCTTTTCCTGGCCGCCTGCATCCTCGGTAACGATTTGATGGCACTCCCAGTTCAGGCGCGACAAATCCAGCCAGCTATCCAGCAGGCTGGTATCCGGCTGTACCTGCCGTCGCTCCTGATGATGTTCCTGAAGCAGGTCGTCGCGCAGCACCAGCGCAAAACCCGGCAGCCAGCGGCGCTTAAGTTGACGAAATGCCTTGTGCCTGTCATCAACGTCATCACCCAGCACTACAAGCTCCGGTTTATAGTGACGCCGGCCGGGGAGCGAGGGCATTACGCTGCCACCGGCAATGCGCATGCTTGCTACAACATCCATGACTGTCTGGGCCGTATCCGCGTCGTGAATGCTTTTGCCATCCACGCCTAGCACCAACGTTACCTCCAGGTGCATGCGCCCTTCTTCAACGATGGCGGCGGTTTTTCCATCTTTGCCCACCGGGTTTCGAGTCAGGTGAAAGGTATTCACATAGCCCTGGTGCGTCTGGGCCTCGTAGTCGTGGCAGATAACGCCAATGCCGCTGAATTCAAGCGCCAGCGAATCCGGCAGCCGCCGATTCAGCGCGTACATAAAGCCAATAAAGGCGCTCATGGCCGGAAAGCCCCACGTCATCGGGCTGGAAATGGCATTGGCGTTCTGTATGCGTAGACGCGGCAGCACCAGCAGCGCTTTGGGCTCGGCGTTATACATGGGGCAGCTCCTCTTGCAGAAGATCCAGCTGGCGTTTGAGGCGCGCCTGCCATTCCTGGTGCTCGTCATCCCCTGTACCCAGCGGCTTCAGCCAGCCGTTAAGCCAACGGGCAAAGGTCGCTCGTACCGGTTCGGTCCATTCCATCTGTTCGCGCTGCCAAGCAAAGGTCTCGTCGTCATCGGCGCGTCCGACATCCAGCCATAGCTGCTGCTCCAGCGGCAGGCGGCAATCGGAATCTGACGACCAGCCCGGCTCCAGTACCTGAAATTCACTGGCAAACAACACCAGCTCGTCGATGAGTGCAGCAATATAGCTATCTACCCGGTCGCGCGTATGGCGGTTTTCGTGCGGGTCGGTTTTAAGAAACCGAAGCAGGTCGCTGGCCAGCCAGCGCGCCTCGCGGCGGCGGCCAAAGCGCTTGAAAACAGATTCGGTATACAGCGGCGGTTTAATACCCTGACTTTTCCATTTGGGCGGTAGCGACGCTAGCAGGTAGTTGTTACCGCCGCGTTCGCTATTCAGCTGGGAGATGTTCTGAGGCTTGGTGCCGCCCAGCTTTTGCGCGGCAAGCCCGGGGTAGTCGCTGTATCCCACGACGGCCGGCTTATTGTCACGACGCGCCTGTCGAGCCGCTTTGGCACCTTCACCAAAGCGATCAGCGTTAATTTGTCGGAATGCATGATGCGCAAGAGACGTCGCATAAAGCGGCGCGAGCAGATGAAATTCCGTATTATCGGTGGGATCATCCCCCATCAACCAGTAAACCTGCTTGGCCCGCGCGTGCGATGCCTCCCCTCCCTTGGGCCTGATGATGTTTGCAAAAGCTGTTGCCCATTCACTGGCTGTTTCGGGGTTGTCGCTTAACGCTGTGCGAAAGGCAGAATTTCCTTCAAGGGCTAGCTCCAACAGCGACTTTTTTTCGTGCCTCAGCTGAAGAAACTTGTAAACATCCAAAGCCGCTGCATTGCCCACGACGTCACCGCTGAAGTCATCGGGCAGTAGGTGACTGCCCACCAAGGGCACACTGGGCAGTTCAGCAGGTTCCACGTAGCGACTGGAGCCCTTGGCATCTGGGTGTGTTGCCTTTAGCGCATGGGTAACTACCTGCAGCTGACCAACACGATAAGCGGCATCACCTATCCAATTTTCAAACGTAAACTGCTCCATTAGCGCATCGCGCTTGGGATCGTCATCTTCCAGCTTCTCTAGCTTCACGGCCTTCCGGCCATCGATAAACGACTGTATTAGCTGCTTTATTTCTTCCTTTTTCCGCGCCTCGCTCATTTATACACCATTATAGTTTTATGTTTAGGGTTAAAGGGATTTATATAGCGACTAAGGAGCAAGATAGCTAACCTACAGCCCTGCCGCAATGGCAGCTCAGAAAATTATCGTTTTCTGTCTTGGGAATCATGTGCTGCCGCCTAGGCAGGAGCCGGCCCGCAAGGGTCGGCTTTATTTCATCCGCGAGAACCCCAACGCTGGATGATATTGCCACGCCGCACCGTCACTCAGCTCGCGCAGCGTCAGCCGTCCAAATTTACGGGCGCAACTCTCCAGCTGCATATCCTGGGCATCGGCGAGCTCGGCAAGCGTTGCGAGGTAGTCGGCCGTTCCCCAAGGCTGAATCCGCGGGCCAAACTCCAGCTCGATGCGTTGCAGGTTTTCTTCGCAAGGCACCAGCAGCTCAGGATCCCTCGGACGCTCCTTGTGAACGCGATACAGGCAAGTCTGCTCGCCGCTTTCGTCTGGCATCAGCACCAGCTCGTCTTCTTTGCCGGTGCTGTCACGAAACGGCCGCCACTGGCTCATCACCCCGGTTAGCGGCAGGCGCGGCATGACAAACCAGCTATAGGCACCCAGTTTGGGCGCCGGTGTAGGTTCATTCCTGGCGGCCAAATAGCGTTGGCGCTTGAGTTTGGAAAGCTTTGCCACTTCTGCGTCGCTCAACTCCGGCGTTTCCGGCGTATCAGCTACTTCAGGCACGATAAGCGTCTCTTCCAGGCGCACATGCTCCAGATCCACCAGATTATCGCGGGGTTTTAGCGGCTCTCTGGGCAGAATGCGTGGCCGTGCGTCAATCACGTCGCGCTGTTCGGGCGTCAGCGCCTCCATCAAGGCATGATTATTCAGGCGATGCGCTTCAGTCTCGAAACCGGGGCGGGCAAAAACCGGCCTACCTCCGTCAGGATACTCAAGCGCGTTAAGATTGCGGTTAAGCAGCAGAATATTGGCGCTTTCCCAAGACTCAGGGCGGTGGCGACGCACCCTGCCTGCGAGCTGAATCAGGGAGCGCATCGACGACGGCTCAACGATGGCCCAGTCGTAATCGTGATCGCGCCCCACCTCGGTCACCGGCGACCCCAGCACGATAAATAACTGCTCCTGAGCGGCAGAAGCATCAAGGCGCCGTTTGATGTCCGGTTGCTCGAATACTGCCAGTGGCTCTTTACGCTGCAGAGTGTGGTCAAGCTGTTGTTCGATAGCCGAGCGCATCAGCAACGGATACTGGGAGTGATACACGCAAAGATGAATCTGTACGTTTTCCGGCGCACCAAGCCGGTAAAGCGCCTGCGCGATCTCCACTAGCGGTCCGATATTGGCCATGCGAATCAGCCCGAAAGAGACGCGCTGGCCGCTCTCCAACTTGGCGTTATTCTGGTGATGCAGCTCCAGGGCGCTGTCGCGCAGATGTTCCGCCAGTTCTTGGCGAATGGCCGCCGATTGACGAGATTGTGGCTCCCACTTTGCCACTCTGGTTCGGCGACGCACCGTATCATTGGCCAACCGTTGGTGACGCTTGTGCACAAACTGCCGATGCGCCGCCTCAAAGCCAGTACGATCACTGCACGATTCTGCCAGAGTGCCATTTTCATCGAACCAGGCGCAGCACACCGCCGGCGCACGCTGACCTACTTCACCGCGATTGCGTTGATAAATAGTGCGACCAGCCCGGTAGGCGTCATATAGCCCGGCTACCAGTGCCGGCGGCAGCGTGGCGGAAGACAGGAGCACCCGAGAACCCAGCAGGCCCGCCCAGTTAACCAGTCGCATAAGCGCTGGCAAATCGCTGATATCAAAGTCGTCGATCTCATCGAGCACCAAGTCTGACGTCATCAAACGCAGCATGGGGGCAATCTGCCCGCCGCCACGCGTGCTTTCGGTAGCGGGCATCAAGTGATCTACAGTGCAAGTGAGAATGGGTGCGGCAAGCAGGCTTTTAACTGTAGGGTCATGCGCAATACGTTGGAGAATTTGATGTTCGGCAAAGTTACCTTCGAACAAGACATGGGAGTCATCCGACAGCAGATCCTGGGTCGACGCAGAGCCGGACTGCTCCGCTTGTGATTCGTAATGCTCGAATAGCGCACGGCTGGCGCTTCCGCCCACGCGGATTGCCAGCTCATCTTCACCCAGATGCATCTGGCGGCGGTAGTCACGCCCGGTCTGCAAGGTCAACGTACGTAGCCCCAGGGCGATGGAAAAGCGAGCGCCTCTTTCGGGTTCAGCTAGCGCATAAAGAATGCGTCCGTTGGCAAGCGTCTTGCCGCAGCCGGTAGACGCCATGTTAATACCGAAAAAGCCTTGCTCATGAGACTTTTCACGTAGCCCCTCGGCAAGATCAAAGGCACGATCTTGCCAGCGAAAACGTTTATTTTCACTGCGTCTGCGAAAGCCTTTATGACGCGCCAGCCGCGGTAGCTGGTCAGCAAGCGTAATGAGGTGGCGCGCATTTTGTTTGCTAAAGCGCGCCACGCCCAAGAGATGGGCATCAAGTTTCTGGCAGGGTTCGCCGGTTTTACGCTGCGTATTGGCATATAGCGGATAGTCTGCGTTTCCACGCACCCAATCGTTTTGGCGGGGGTCAGTCAAGCTGGAGTAATAATGATCGGCCAGCATCAGACATAATCGCGCCAAGTGCATAACATAGGCGTTATCTAGCAGCGGCTCGGCATAATACGGCAGCCGCTTACGCAGCCCTTCCGCCACTTGTGCAGCTTGATGCTGCCACTTGGATGTGGCTACCGGCAACTCACCGGCCAGCTGCCAGTAAGGCTTCAGGGCATCAGGCGCCGTCTCCAGACAGACTTCATTCCATCGGTGAGTCAGCATGCCGGGGAGGTCATTCACTGCTTCCGCCGTCAATCCGGTTAATTTTCCGCCTAATCGCTCAGGGTTATCACCGGGCTTTACAGGCAAGCGATGATGACTTAGCAGCAGCCACCCCACTGCCTGCGCCAGCGGCGGAAGGTTTCGCAAAGGCGTGGCACTTTCGGCACTTAACCCGTCGCACTGCAATTTTCGCGTCCAGCTCACGACAAAATCTGCAGGCGGATCAATCAGTCGACCCAGCCAGCCTGCGTCATCGTCATTTCCGACAAAGGCCTGAAAAAGCCGCAATGACAGCCACTCATGGCGATACAGATTTTTACCTTTCAGCTTACCGGACAAACGCTGCTGGAATGCCGTGCTGGCCTTGCCGAGATCGTGTAATAGCGCGGCAAGGGTCGCCAGCAGCTTGATATCCTCGCCGCTATGCCAGTCGTTTTCATCTTTGCTGCGCAAAATATCGCGCCGGGTAGTGTTCGTGGGCACCGCCCCTTCTGAATTGAAACGGCTAGCGTCGCCAACAATCCACATCAGCTCGCTGTGATCGTGTCCACGGATCCGGTGGCAGGCCACCGCCGTATTCTTGCGCGCTTTTTTGCGCAACAGCTTGCGCAACGTATTTAGCCCGGCCTGGGTCATCGGCGTTTGCCAGGTGCGCTCACCGCGGCGCTCGGCAAACTGGTCTAATATCCGCCGCGTCTCCTTGAGCGCGTTCTTGTTGCACTGGGAAACGAGCAGCACGTTCATATGCCCTCACCTCCCAAATCATCGGCCACGGCCTTGAGCGTATCGATCATGCAGTCGAGTGCTTCGGTGCGCGTTAGCCGCTCAATACAGGCCTGACGAAACGCCTGCTCTTCATCGCCGCGCATGGCGGAAAGAAATGCCTGCGGCAGAATAATCGCGTCTTTCACCAGGTCGGCCACGTCAAACACCAGCCCGCCACGGCGGGTTTTGCCGTGCAATACAGCAAGCCCATGAGGAATACCCAACACCCAGGTGGCCGTTGCTGCCAGCCCGTAGGCCAAATAGTTACCGTGATCCAGAAAGCGGTTGGCGGGATCAGTGCCGGTGGCCCGTTTGGCGCGGATAAACTCGCCATAGCCAACGCCCTGTGCCGCCAACTTGAACAACATTTTGGTCAGCCGCGCCTCAAGGGTTAACAACTCCATGGTGCTCGATGCTTTGGCGATCGCCGAGCGGTGCGAGGCCAGCGCGCCTTGAAGGTGATCCGCGGCAATACGCAGGCCGGCGTCCTGCATGGCACGGCTCAGCCAGAGTGCCTCGACCTGGTCGAGGCGGACTTGCTGAAAGGCTTTGGCGGCCTCCAGTCGCTTAGTATCATCAAACCAGAAATGCACCCAGCGCTGCAGGTATTCCGTTGGCCGGTACTCGCTTTGCGGGGTAAGCCAGGCCACATCAACATCGACCTCATTGGCGGAAAACAGTGGCGTACCGCCGCCGCCGCAAAAGCCCACCAAAACACCCGCTTTGGCCAGCTCGCGCATGGCCGCCTGGGTAATGGAGGTGCCAGTGCCAAGCAGTATTGAGGTGGTATTGGCAATCGGAATATTCCAGTAGCGCGACTTGCTACCTTCATCAGTTACGTATTCAACGCGCCCGCCGTTTACCAACACGCGACAATGCTGCAGGTAGTAGAGATTGGCACGCTTGGAATGCAGGATCGTTTTCAGATCCGTTGGCGACAAATCGTCCATGGTCCCTCCATCCTTATGTTTTCCCTTATCTAAGCATTTCTACATCAGCCCGAATACTGACATTTATCATCTTTTCCTCACATTAATAAAACATTGTCTCCCTCTGATAGCCGGGTAAAATACGCGGCGGGAAAATATGTCTCAGCCTTAATTGTTATGTTATAACCTACCCTTCTTTTTCAAGCGCCATTTCGGGAGGCGCCATGCACTCACATCACCGCAGCGCTGGCCAGCACGGCGCTCACCAGAACCATGCTCATCAGCACAACCGGGAAGGCCCGTGCCATTTTTCGCTGATGTCGCTGTCGGCCGTACGGCGGCTAGCGCTTTGTGCCCTGCCGCTGCTCGCGCTGTGGGGGCTGGTGGCGTGGGCCGTGGGGTGGTTTTAATGGCCCAGGCCCCGAAACTCCGGCTGCACAACCTGCATTTGGCGCAGGCGCGGCGCAGCGTGCTGGAGAACGTCAGCGGTGAGTTTTCGCGCGGCGCGGTGACGGCGCTGATTGGCGCTAACGGCGCGGGCAAAAGTACGCTGGTACAGGCGATGATGGGCGAGCTGCGCCCGCTTGCCGGCAAAGTGGAATGCAGCGCTCCTAAAGCCCGGCGTGCGTGGCTGCCCCAGCAGCTGGCGCTGGATTTATCGTTCCCCATGAGCGTGGAAGAGCTGGTGATGACCGGCAGCTGGCCAAGCCACGGCGCGCTTAAAGGCTACTGCGCGGCACACTACCGCCGCGGCCGCGAGATCATGGCCAGGCTGGGTATTTCAACGGTGGCGCACCGCCCGCTGGGCGAGCTTTCCGGCGGCCAGCGCCAGCGCGCGCTGATTGGCCGCACGCTGATGCAGGAAGCCGAGCTGTTACTGCTCGACGAGCCGTTTGCCAACGTCGATAGCGAGACGGTGGATATCCTGATTCCGATTATTCGCCAGATGGCCGACGACGGCGCCACGATTATCGTCGTGCTCCACGATATGGATCACCTGCATCGCTTGGCCGATGCCGTGCTGCTACTGCGCGATGGCGGCGGGCACTGGCTGGCGCCGAACGAAGTCGCCGCGCCGTCTTATTTACCCACAGGAGGGCGCCATGCTGGACCTGCTTAACGCCTGGCTGATCGCGCCGTTCGACTACGGTTTTATGCGCCGCGCCGTGGTTGGCGGGCTGGCGCTTTCGCTGGCCGCCCCGCCGCTGGGGGTGTTTTTGGTACTGCGCGGCATGAGCCTGATTGGCGACGCCATGGCGCATGCGATTTTACCCGGCGTGGCGCTGGGCTTTTTAGTCGCGGGCTTTTCACTGCCGATGATGAGCCTGGGCGGCGTGCTGTTTGGCCTGGCCGTGGCGCTGCTGGCCGGCGCGGTGTCTAAAATGGGCGGGCAGCGCGAAGACGCGGCCATGGCGAGTTTCTTCATAATCTCGCTCGCCGCCGGGGTGATGCTGATTTCACTCGGCGGCAGCAGCGTGGATTTAACCCACGTGCTGTTTGGCTCAATACTGGCGATCAACTCGACGGCGCTGTTGTTGATCGCGGCGATCAGCAGCGCGATTGTGGTCACGCTGGCGGTGATTTTCCGCGCGCTGGTGGTCGAATGCCTCGACCCGCTGTTTTTGCGCGGCCAGAGCCGGCGCAGCGGCTGGGTTCATAGCGTATTTTTGGGGCTTTTGGTATTGAACCTGACCGCCGGCTTTCAAACGCTGGGCACGCTGATGGCGGTGGGCTTGATGATGCTGCCGGCCACCTCGGCGCGCTTCTGGAGCAAGCGGCTGGAGGGGCTGATAGGCATCGCCGTGATGCTGGCGATGCTGTCAAGCACCGGCGGACTGCTGCTCTCGTTTCATCTGGATTTGCCGTCCGGCCCGAGCATTATTCTGCTCGCTGGTGCAGGCTATTTCTTCTCGGCGCTGTTTGGTCGCTACCACAGCCTGGCCGCCCGCTGGCGGCGCAAGGTCACGCCGCTGGTGCGTGATTAACCCAGGGAGGGTTTATAACAATGTTGATGAACGTACTGAGGCGCGTATCTGCCGCTTTGCGCTGGGTAACCGGCGTGGCTTTGTTGCTGGCGCTGCCCGCCGCTATCACCAACGCCCTGGCCGCCGAGCGCATGCCGGTCGTCGCTAGTTTTTCCATCCTTGCCGATATGGTCGACAACGTCGGCGGCGAACACGTTGAGGTAACGCCGCTGATCGGCCCGGATAGCGATGCCCACAGCTACTCGCCAAGCCCGGGCGATGTGCGCAAGCTCGCCCACGCCGAGCTGGTGGTGTTCAACGGCCTGCGCTTTGAAGGCTGGATGGAGCGCCTGCTGGATACCAGCGGGTATAAAGGCGCACTGATCACCGCGACCGAGGGCATTACGCCGCTGGCTCACGAGGGCCATGAGCATGGCGATCGCGGCACCGCCGACCCTCACGCGTGGCAGGACATGACCCGCGCTCGCACGTATGTGGCCAACATCCGCGACGGGCTGATCGCCGCCGATAGCAACCACGCCGCCGACTATCGCGCAAACGCCAAACGCTATCTGGGCAAGTTGGCCGACGCCGATGCCGACATCCGCCAACAGCTGAGCGACGTGCCGGCCGATACCGCGATAATTACCGGCCACGATTCATTCAGCTACTTCGCCGCGGCCTACGATCTGCGCTTTCTGGCACCGGAAGGGCTCTCAACCGCGACCGCACCCAGTGCGGCGCGCATGGCGGGGCTGGTGGATACCATCAGGGATCAGCATGTGCAGGCGCTGTTTCACGAGAACATGACCAGCCCCGTGGCTGTTACCCAGCTGGCCGAAGAAACCGGCCTGCCTATTGCCGGTACGCTGTACGCCGATGCGCTGGCAAGCGAGGGCGAAGCCGCCAGCTATATTGGCATGATGCGTCATAACGCCCGCGTGCTGCACCAGGCGCTGGCGCCTTAATCGCTCTATTTAATCACCCTGTTTAATCGCTCTTTGCGACCATGCGGTCGGCCTGAACCACCTCAATCCAGTAGCCATCGGGGTCCTTGATGAAGATAACGTCCTTCATCTTGCCCTGATCGGCGCGCTTGACGAAGGTAACGTCGTGGGCATCAAACCACGCCTGCGCCGCTTCCAGGTTGGGCACGCTGATGCAGATATGGCCAAAGCCCTGGGGCTCAGCGTTGCCGTCGTGGTAGGCGAAATCTGGCTCGTCTTCGGTGCCCCAGTTGTGCGTCAGCTCAAGTACACCGGTTTGGCTGAACGTCCACTCGGTGCGCGCTGCCACGTCTTCGGGGGCCGGGCGGCCATCTTCCAGGTGGGCGAGAAAATACAGCGAGAAGTTCATCTCCTCGAAATCCAGCCGGCGCATCACCTGCATGCCCAGCACCTGGGAATAAAACGCCAGCGCGCGCGCAGGGTCTTTAATCCGCAGCATGGTGTGGTTAAAACGGAATCCTTGGGTTTCCGGCGGCGTGGGGGCAACGCCTTGATGCGATTCACCGTGAAACGACATGCACTTTCTCCTTTACCGTTACCTGTATATTAGGCTGCACGCCTCACTTTACCTTAACAACCGCACCGACGGGAGGACTGGCATGACCTTATCCACACCCGGGCGCTATCTTCACGCCCTGCAAGCGCGCACGCCGCTGGTGCACTGCATCACCAACTTTGTCGCGATGAACTCAAGCGCCAATATATTGCTGGCCATTGGCGCCTCGCCGGCGATGCTTCACGCCCGTGAAGAAGTCAGCGAGTTTGTGCCGCTAGCCGGCGCGCTATCCATCAATATCGGCACCGTTAGCCCCGCTTGGGCTGACGCGATGCTTGACGCCACACGCACCGCCCATCAAACCGCAACACCCTGGGTGCTCGACCCGGTCGCCGTGGGGGCCACCACCTACCGCCAGCATCTGTGCGCCGAGCTTATGGCCCACCGCCCCAGCCTGATTCGCGGCAACGCTTCGGAGATTCTATGCCTGAACGGTATCGCCAATTCGGGCCGTGGCGCCGATAGCACCGCACACACAGAGCAGGCGCGCGACGCCGCCGTGGCGCTTGCCCGCCGTCAAGGCTGCCTAGTGGGCGTCAGCGGTGAGATTGACCTGATCACCGACGGCCAGCGCATTGTGCAGGTGCGCGGCGGGCACGCGCTGATGCCACGTATTACCACGCTTGGCTGCGGGCTCAGCGCCACCGCCGCGGCGTTTCTGGCCGTAGCCGACGACGCCCCCTCAAGCCAGCTTACAGCGACGGCGGCGGCCTTTGGCTGCTTTGCGCTGGCCGGTGAGCGCGCTGCTGCCAACGCCACAGGCCCCGGCAGCTTTATCGCGCCGTTTCTGGACGCGCTTTACCAGCTTACCGACCACGACCTTGATACCCACCTCGCTCTGGAGACCTGCGATGCGTTTTGATTTATCCGTTTATTTGGTGACTGACGCCGCGCTGTGTGGCGACTACGGCGTAGAGCGCACCGTGGAGGAGGCGGTGCAGGGCGGCGTTAGCATCGTCCAGCTGCGCGACAAACACGCCTCGGATGAGGCCATGATCGCTCAGGCGCGGCGCCTGAAGGCTTGGCTGGACGCTCACGCCGCCCGCAGTGGCCGGCGCGTGATGCTGATCATCAACGATCGCTTGAGCGTGGCATTGGAAAGCGACGCCGACGGCCTGCACGTCGGCCAAAGCGATACCGCCGTGCGCGAAGCCCGCCAGGCGATGGGCGAAGATGCCATTATCGGCCTTTCGATCAACAACGCCGAGCAGCTCGCCGACGCGCCGGTCGCGTTGCTTGATTACGTGGGGTTGGGGCCGGTATTTGCCACACCCAGCAAGCAGGACCACGCGGCGCCCATTGGCTTTGACGGGCTGGCTGCACTGGCTGAAGCCTGCCCGTTGCCCGGCGTAGCCATTGGCGGGGTAAAAGCCGAACACGTGCAGGCGGTTAAGCAAAGCGGCGCTCACGGCATGGCGGTCGTCTCGGCCATCTGCGGCCAGCCCTCGCCGTATGACGCCGCTAAAGCGCTGGCGCAGAAGTGGCAGGCCTCGTCAACAACGTCTTAAGTACTGGGACGGCGGTTGAGGGTAGTCCGGCGATCATAGTAGGCAATAGCAAGCCCGCTTGAAATAATCAGTACGCTGCCCGCCAGCACCCAGAGGTCGGGCAGCTCGTCCCAGAACCACCAGCCGAGCAGCACCGCCCAGAGCAGTGCGGTGTAATCAAACGGCGCGGCAATCGCCGCCGGTGCATAGCGAAACGCCAGGGTAATAAAACCGGTGGCGCCTACGCCAAACACGCCGGCGGCGAGAAAGCCCAGCCAGTGCCACGGCTCTGGCGTTTGCCACACCCACGGCAGCGTCACTGCGGTCAGCAGCATCGGAACCAGCGCAATATAAAACACCAGCGCCCAGAAGTTCTCCCGCCCGCCGTAGCGCCGCGCGGTAATCATGGTCAGCGCATAGCACACCGCCGCGGCGACCATGAAAAACGCGCCGGCATTAAACGCGTCACCCCCGGGGCGCACCACGATCACCACGCCGATAAACCCCAACAATGAGGCCGCCATTACCGGACGCGCGATGCGCTCGCCCAGCAGCGGTACCGAAAGCAACGTGACAAACAGCGGTGCGACAAAGGCAATGGCCGTGGCTTCAGCCAGCGGCAGCAGCGTCAGCCCCAACACGAAAAAACCCATGGTGCCGGTGTAGATCAGCCCGCGCAGCAGGTGCACGCCGGGGCGGCGTGTGCCCAGGGTGCGCAGTCCGCCGCCAAAATGAGCCAGCACGGCAATCAGCGGCAGCGCCACCAGGGTGCGGAAAAATACGATTTCAAGCGGCGAATGCACCTCACCCAACCATTTGGAGACGGCATCGCCCAGCGCCAGAAACAGCACGCCGATGCACATATAGCTGATGCCTTTGAGTGAGGTTGTCATCGCCCTCTCCTCCCGTTACGGGCCTTCGCGTTACAGGCTTGCGTTGACCACCATGCAGTCCATGCCGGAGGCCTTCAGCCGCTGGCAGGCCTGGCGTGCCTGGGATTCACCCAGCGCCACCAGCCGCGCCCGGAACACGCGCTGGGGGCCGTCCAGCGCGTCCACCGAGACCTCACCGCCCACACTGCGAAGCTGGCTGGCCGCTTGATTAGCAAAGCGGCGAGCGTTTGCCTGCTCGCTGAAAGCACCCACCTGAATGCCCCAGTCACTGGCCGTATCGCCCATGGCCGGCGTGGTGTTGGCCATCAGCGGTTTGAGCGGGTCGCTCGTCGGCTTGGGCGCGGCGCGGGGTGCCGGTGCTTCGATCGTATCCACCGCGGCGAGCATCGGCTGAGATGAGCGGGGAGTCAGCCGGTCAAACTCCATAAACTCGCGTGAAAAGCGCGTATCGGCAAGCCAGGTCGCCCGGTCACGCAGCGACGCACGGGCAAAGCTGCGGTCGAGCAGGTCGGTCATGTGGGTATCGCGGGAGCCGGAAGAAAAGCCGCCCATCACCACGCCAACCATGCGCCGGCCGTTATGGACAGCCGTAGTTGCCACGTTAAAGCCTGAGGCGCGAATAAACCCGGTTTTCAGCCCGTCGGCACCCGGGTAGTTTTTCACCAGGCGATTATGGCTGGTGTGAGTTGTACCCCGATAGGTAAACTGCTGCAGGCCAAAATAGTGATAATACTGGGGGAAGTCCTGCATCACGTGCGTCGCCAAAATGAGCAGATCGCGGGCGCTGGTCACCTGCCGGCTATCGGGCAGGCCGGAGGCGTTGCGAAACGTGGTGTTGCTCATGCCCAGCTCGCGGGCCTTTTGGGTCATCTTGCGGGCAAAGGCGCTCTCGCTGCCACCCACCGCTTCGGCCAGCACCACGGCCACGTCGTTGGCAGATTTTACCGTCAACGCGCGGATGGCTTTATCCAGGGGAATGGTGCTGCCTTCGGCCAGCCACAGCTTGGAGGCCGGCATGGCAGCTGCTGCGTGGGAGACATCAAGCGGTTGGTCGAGCGTCAGGTCGTTGTCCACCAGCGCCTCAAACGTCAGGTACAGCGTCATCATCTTGGTCAGCGAGGCCGGATAGCGACGTGCGTCGGCGTTTTCAGCGTAGAGCACCTCACCATTGTCCATATCCACCACGATACCCGCGTAGCGCGGGTTGGCCGCCTGGGCGCTGGCGGCCAACGTGGCGACCAGCATCACAACGATGGCCAGCCCCCATCGCTCAAGGAGCTTGCGGCGGTGGGCGGGCATTGCAGTAATCGGCGCGTTTGGCATGGTAAGTCCCCAGTGTAGGCGCGAGCAGCGCAATAACCTCATCATAGATACCATATCTAAACGCAAAAAAACCGGCCGAACAATCCATCGCGGAAGGTTCGGGCCGGTTTTCGCTTGCGGCGAGGCAAACGCAGCGCTTTATTCTTCTGCGGCTGCTTCCACCACGGGGCGGTCAACAAGCTCAACGTACGCCATGGGCGCGTTGTCGCCGGTGCGGAAACCGCACTTGAGGATACGGACGTAACCGCCCGGACGCTCGACGTAACGCGGACCCAGCTCGTTGAACAATTTGCCCACAGTGTCTTTCGACCGTGTGCGGGCAAATGCCAAACGGCGGTTGGCGACGCTGTCCTGCTTGGCCAAAGTGATCAGCGGCTCGATAACGCGACGCAGCTCTTTGGCTTTGGGCAGGGTTGTCTTGATGATTTCGTGCTCGACCAACGAGGCTGACATGTTCTTGAACATGGCCTTGCGGTGCGTGCTATTGCGGTTTAATTGACGACCACTCTTACGATGACGCATGGTTGTAATTCCTTACCAAACTGGGACTTGAGGCGACGCTCACGCGGAGGTCTTGTCGTCCTTCAGGCTAGCGGGCGGCCAGTTTTCCAGCCGCATGCCCAGCGACAAGCCGCGCGCTGCTAGAACATCCTTGATTTCGTTCAAGGACTTTTTGCCGAGATTAGGTGTTTTCAACAGTTCCACTTCAGTGCGCTGAATCAGATCACCGATATAGTAGATGTTTTCGGCTTTCAAGCAGTTCGCGCTGCGGACGGTCAGCTCAAGATCGTCTACGGGGCGCAGAAGGGTCGGATCAACGTGATCCTCTTCTTCTTCGACTTCCTGCTCTTTGTCGGCTTTCAGATCGACGAAGGCGGCCAGCTGCTCTTGCAGGATGGTCGCGCTGCGGCGGATAGCCTCTTCCGGATCCAGCGTGCCGTCGGTTTCCAAGTCGATAATTAGCTTATCGAGGTCAGTACGCTGCTCGACACGAGCGGCTTCGACCGCGTAGGAAACGCGACGCACGGGGCTGAAGGTGGCATCCAGCTGCAGGCGGCCAATAGCGCGGGTCTCTTCATCAGAGTCGCGCATGTCGGCCGGCTCGTAGCCACGCCCCAGCGCCACCTTAAGCTCAATATTCAGCTCCGCACCTTCATTAACGTGCGCGATGACGAGTTCCGGGTTGACGATGTCGACGCTATGATCAAGCGCAATGTCACCGGCGGTGACGACGGCTGGGCCCTGCTTGTTCAGCGAGAGCACCGCCTCGTCCCGGCTGTGCATCTTGATCGCAACATCTTTCAAGTTCAGGAGGATTTCGATGACATCTTCCTGCACCCCTTCAAGCGCACTGTATTCGTGCTCGACGCCTTTGATCTCGGCTTCCACCACGGCAGCGCCGGGCATGGACGAGAGCAGAATGCGACGCAGTGCATTCCCCAGGGTGTGGCCAAAGCCGCGCTCAAACGGTTCGAGCACGATCTTGGCGTGATGTGCGCTGATTTCTTCGACCTTGATATCGCGAGGACGGAGAAACTCTGTCACTGAACGCTGCATAAGAACACCTTTCAGGCTGCCAAACGGATACTTGGTACTCGAGCGCCTGGGCAGTGTGCGCATGGCGATGGCCCAGGCGAAAGAAGCGGACTGTTAACGCGTTAACAGCGCTTACTTCGAGTACAGCTCGACGATCAGGTTTTCGTTGATGTCAGCAGACAGGTCACCGCGTTCAGGCAGAGCCTTGAAAGTGCCTTCCATCTTCTTGGCGTCGGTTTCAATCCACGCCACATCACCGCGGTTGGCAGCCAGTGACAGCGCGAGTTGAATGCGAGCCTGGTTCTTCGCCTTTTCGCGAATGGCAACCACATCGCCCGGCTTCACCTGGTAGGAAGCCACGTTGACGGTTTTACCGTTCACGGAAATCGCCTTGTGACTGACCAGCTGACGCGCTTCAGAGCGAGTCGAGCCAAAGCCCATGCGGTAGACGACGTTGTCCAGTCGGGTTTCGAGCAACTGCAACAGCACCTCGCCGGTCGCGCCTTTGTTGCGCGCCGCGTGCTTGTAGTAGTTACGGAACTGCTTTTCGAGTACGCCATATATACGGCGTACTTTCTGCTTCTCGCGAAGCTGCAAGCCATAGTCGGAAAGACGCTGACGGCGCTGGCCGTGTACACCCGGAATCTGCTCGGATTTACACTTTTTCTCGAAGGGAGTCACGCCACTCTTGAGGAAGAGGTCCGTGCCTTCACGACGAGATAATTTGCACTTCGGTCCAATATAACGGGCCATGAATCTGTCTCCTTAAACGCGGCGTTTCTTCGGCGGACGGCAGCCATTGTGAGGGATGGGCGTCGCGTCGATGATGCTTTGCACGCGGAAGCCGGCGGCATTCAGTGCGCGCACGGCGGATTCACGGCCGGGACCGGGGCCTTTGACCAGCACGTCGACGTTTTTCACACCATACTCGGCTGCAGCGGTTGCTGCACGCTCACTTGCTACTTGAGCAGCGAACGGGGTGCTCTTACGAGAACCACGAAAACCCGAACCACCGGCGGTCGCCCAAGCAAGGGCGTTGCCCTGGCGGTCTGTGATCGTCACGATCGTGTTGTTAAAAGTGGCGTGGATATGCGCAACGGCATCCACTACCTGCTTTTTAACCTTTTTGCGGTTACTACGCGGGTTAGCCATGTTGATGTCTATTCCTGTCTTTACGCCAGAACGTGCGTGTTATTTGCGGATCGGCTTACGCGGGCCCTTACGGGTGCGCGCGTTAGTCTTGGTCCGCTGACCACGCAGCGGAAGACCACGACGATGACGCAGACCACGATAGCAACCCAAGTCCATGAGACGCTTAACATTAAGCGTGACATCACGGCGAAGGTCGCCTTCTACGGTATACTTGCCAACTTCAGACCGCAGGGTGTCGACTTCATCAGAAGACAGCTCCTGGATCTTGGCAGTCGGCGCGATACTCGCGGCGGCACAAATGTGCTCAGCGCGAGTACGGCCAATCCCGAAGATATAGGTCAGCGAGATCGCCGCATGCTTGTTGTCCGGGATATTGACGCCTGCAATACGGGCCATCAGCTTACTCCGAAATATGAGCGGCTTGCTCGTTGTTCATCTTTAAAAGGCGCAACAGCATACCCCGTTAACCGCCTCCGTGCAACTGCACGGTGCGTGGGGTATGCCGGCACCCGCTTAATTCAGCCCTAGGAATTAACCCTGGCGCTGTTTGTGCCGCGGTTCGCTGCAAATGACGCGCACGGCGCCATTGCGACGAACGATCTTGCAGTTACGGCACATCTTCTTTACGGAAGCTCGAACTTTCATCGTTCTTTCTCCAAAACGGCTGCGACGCGCCTCAGCGCATGATGCCGCCGCTACCGTAGCCTTTCAGGTTGGACTTCTTCATCACCGAGTCATATTGATTCGACATGAGGTGCGACTGCACCTGCGCCATGAAGTCCATGATGACCACGACCACGATCAGCAGCGACGTACCACCAAAGAAGAACGGCACGTTCCACGCCACGATGAGGAACTGGGGCATCAGGGAAACCGCAGTGATATATAATGCACCGAACAGGGTCAGACGTGTCATGACCTTGTCGATATAGCGAGCAGTCTGCTCGCCGGGGCGAATACCCGGCAGGAACGCGCCTGACTTTTTCAGATTGTCAGCCACATCCTTGGGGTTGAAGACCAGCGCTGTGTAAAAGAAGCAGAAGAATACCACCGCGAGCCCAAAAAGCAAGATGTAGAGCGGTTGACCCGGACCTAATGCCTGGGATGCCCGCTGCAGCCACTCCATACCTTCACCGGCCCCTACCCACTGGCCGATGGAGGCCGGAAACAGCAGAATGCTTGACGCGAAGATGGCCGGGATAACACCCGCCATGTTCACTTTCAGCGGCAAATAGCTGCTTTGGCCCGCATACATCTTGTTGCCTACCTGGCGGCGCGGGTAGTTCACCTTGAGGCGGCGTTGGCCACGCTCGATAAACACCACAAACGCAACGGTCGCAATACCTAGCGCCGTAAGCGCCAACAGCGGAAGCACATTCCAGGCCCCTTCGTTGCGGGCAAGCTCAAAAGCCTGACCCACGGCGCTGGGCAACCCGGCAACGATACCGGCGAAAATCAGCAGCGAGATACCGTTGCCAATCCCCTTCTCGGTAATCTGTTCGCCGAGCCACATCATGAACGTCGCCCCGGCCACAAAGGTGATAACCGCGGTGAAATAGAAGCTCAGGTCAGCGCTGTAGGCAATGCCTTGACTCGCCAAGCCCACCGACATACCGGTGGCTTGAACAAATGCCAGAATCACCGTGCCGTAGCGGGTGTACTGGCTGATCTTGCGGCGGCCGGCTTCGCCCTCTTTCTTGAGCTGCTCAAGATGGGGCGAAACCGCAGTCATCAGCTGCATGATAATCGACGCCGAAATATAGGGCATGATGCCCAAGGCGAGAACGCTCATGCGCTCCAGCGCACCACCCGAGAACATGTTGAACATGCCCAGAATAGTGCCCTGCTGCTCCCTGAACAAGGCAGCAAGCTGGTCAGGATTGATACCGGGAATGGGGATATGGGCACCGATACGGTACACCACAATGGCGAGAAGCACGAAGCGCAGACGCGCCCACAGTTCACTCAGTCCGCTACCCATCGCCGGCATGTTTCCTGACTTGGCCATTTAGTCCTCTACCTTGCCGCCGGCGGCTTCGATCGCGGTACGGGCACCTTGGGTGACCTTGATACCGCGAACCGTAACCGCCTTTTTTAGTTCGCCAGAAAGGATGATTTTCGCATTACGCGTGGCATCCTTCAGCACGTTGGCCTGCTTCAGGGTTTCCAGAGTGACGTCGTCACCGGCAACCTTGGCAAGCTCGTCCAGGCGTACTTCCTCAGACACGAGCGATTTGGCTGAGGTAAAGCCGAATTTCGGCAGACGACGCTGCAACGGCATCTGACCGCCTTCGAAACCGGGCTTAACACTGCCGCCACTACGTGATTTCTGACCTTTGTGGCCACGGCCACCGGTCTTGCCCAGACCGGAACCGATACCACGGCCGACACGCTTTTCAGCGTGCTTGGAACCCGTTGCGGGGCTCAGGCTGTTAAGTTTCATGGATTACTCTCCCTCAACACGCACAAGGTAGTTAACCTTGTGGATCATGCCGCGAACGGCGGGGGTGTCTTCCAGCTCAACCGTGTGACCGATACGGCGCAGGCCCAAGCCGTTAACCGTGGCCTTGTGCTTGCCCAGCACGCCGATGGTGCTACGGACCTGGGTAACTTTAATCAAAGCTGCCATGTTGGATTACCCCGTGATCGCTTCGACTGACAGGCCGCGCTTGGCAGCCACGTCTTCCGGCGAATGCATTGCGGCGAGGCCATTGACCGTCGCGCGCACTACGTTAACCGGGTTAGTGGAGCCGTAGCACTTGGCCAGGACGTCTTGGACGCCAGCAAGCTCAAGTACGGAGCGCATCGCACCACCGGCGATAATGCCGGTACCTTCAGTGGCTGGCTGCATGTACACCTTGGAAGCACCGTGACGGGCTTTTACCGGGTATTGCAGCGTGCGGCCAGCGAGGCTGACCTTAACCATGTTGCGACGCGCCTGATCCATCGCTTTCTGGATTGCGACCGGCACTTCACGTGCCTTGCCACGACCAAAACCGATACGGCCTTTGCCATCGCCCACGACGGTCAGTGCGGTAAAGCCGAAAACACGACCCCCTTTGACCACCTTGGCGACACGGTTGATCTGCACAAGTTTCTCTTGCAGGTCACCGTTTTGCTGTTCGTTCTTCGCCATCGTAAAACCCTTTAGAATTCCAGGCCGCCTTCACGAGCGGCGTCGGCCAGAGCCTTGACGCGACCGTGAAACTTAAAGCCAGCACGATCGAAGGCTACCTGGGTGATGCCTGCTTCCTTAGCGCGCTCGGCAATCAGGGCGCCAACTTTCGTGGCCGCTTCTGAATTACCGGTTGCACCCTCGCGCAGTGCCTTGTCCAGCGTAGATGCGCTGGCCAGCACTTTGCCACCATCCGGCGAGATAACCTGCGCATAGATGTGACGCGGAGTACGGTTGACGCACAGGCGGAACGCGCCTAGCTCGCGGATCTTGGCGCGAGCGCGGCGGGCACGACGGAGACGAGATTCTTTCTTCGCGTTCATAACCCTGCCTTACTTCTTCTTGGCTTCTTTGCGACGCACCTGCTCGTCGGCGTACCGGACACCCTTGCCTTTATACGGCTCGGGCGGACGGAAGGCGCGGATTTCTGCAGCAGCATGGCCGAGTTTCTGCTTGTCCGCGCTTTTCAGCACGATAACGGTGTTCTTGGGCGTTTCCGCCGTAACACCTTCAGGCAGTTCATAGTCGACCGGGTGCGAGAAGCCCAGTGAAAGATTGAGCGTCTGGCCCTTTACCTGGGCACGATAACCGACGCCAACAATTTCGAGGGTCTTGCTAAAGCCCTCGGTTACACCCGTTACCAGGTTTTGCACCAAAGCACGGGTTGTGCCGGCCATCGCCCAGCTTCTTGCCGACTCACTCGGGGCGAAGGTCAGCTGGCCGTCTTCCTGGCCAACCACCACGTCGGGATGGATGACCATCGACAGCGTGCCCAGGCCACCCTTGGTGGTCAGTTTGTCGGCGTCAATTTTGATCTCGACGCCGGCGGGCACTTTAACCGGATATTTCGCTATGCGGGACATTCCAGCCTCCTAGAATACGGTGCAGATGACTTCACCACCGACACCCGCCTGGCGCGCGGCGCGATCGGTCATCACCCCGTTGGAGGTAGTGACAATCGCGATACCCAGACCGTCGGCAACTTTGGGCAAATTACTCTTGCCCTTGTACTTACGCAGAGAGGGCTTGGAAACCCGCTGGATGTGGTCGATAACCGACTTTCCCTCAAAGTACTTGAGAGACACGGACAGTTCGGGCTTGCTGCTTTCAGCCACCGCGTAATCGGCGATGTAGCCCTCTTCTTTCAGCACGCGGGCCACTTCCACTTTCAGCTTAGAAGACGGCATGGTGACCGTCTCCTTGGTGGCCATCTGCGCATTGCGGATACGGGTGAACATATCCGCCAGAGTGTCTTGCATGCTCATTTAATGTGCGCTCCTGATGTTTCTACGTGGCCCTTACCAGCTGGACTTCTTGAGTCCAGGGACGTCGCCACGCATGGCGGCTTCACGCAGCTTGTTACGGCCGAGGCCGAACTTAGTATAAAAACCGTGCGGACGGCCGGTCACGCGGCAGCGGTTACGCTGGCGTACCGGGCTTGAGTCGCGCGGCAGTTGCTGCAGCTTGAGCTGCGCGTCGAAGCGCTCTTCGTCAGAAACGTTCACGTTGTGAGCGATCGCTTTGAGCTCGGCACGCTTGGCCGCATACTTCTCGACCAGCTTGGTACGCTTCAGTTCACGCTCTACCATGCTTTTCTTTGCCATGATCCAACCCTTATTTCTTGAACGGGAAGTTCAGCGCACGGAGTAGTGCGCGGCCTTCCTCGTCGGTGTTGGCAGTAGTGGTAACAGTGACATCCAGCCCCCGAACGCGATCGACTTTATCATATTCGATCTCGGGGAAGATGAGCTGTTCACGCACCCCCATAGAATAGTTGCCGCGACCGTCAAAAGACTTCGGATTGAGACCACGGAAGTCACGCACGCGAGGAATCGCGATGTTGACCAGACGGTCTAGGAAGTCCCACATGCGCTCAGCGCGCAGCGTGACCTTGATACCGATCGGCCAACCTTCACGCACCTTAAAGCCCGCGATGGACTTGCGTGCTTTGGTCACCAGCGGCTTTTGTCCGGAAATCTTTTCCAGATCACCGATGGCATTGTCGATCAGCTTTTTATCGCTGACCGCATCGCCGATGCCCATGTTCAGGGTCACTTTCGTGATCCGAGGCACCTGCATTACGTTGGCGTAGCTGAACTCACTTGTGAGTTGCGACACCACCTCGTTTTGATAACGTTCTTTCAAGTTCGCCATTTTGCTACCCGACTCACGTTAGGCGTCGATCTGCGACTGCGTCGACTTGTAGATACGTACCTTGGTACCGTCTTCCTTCGCCTGGAAGCCGACGCGATCCGCCTTACCGGTCTCCGAATTGAAGATGGCTACGTTGGACGCGTGAATCGGAGCCTCGCGCTCGACGATACCGCCCTGATTTCCCGCCATGGGATTTGGCTTGGTGTGACGCTTAATCATGTTCACACCGGACACCACAAAACGGTTTTCAAGTACCCGCTTCACCGTGCCACGCTTGCCCTTATCCTTTCCGGCGAGGACGATGACTTCATCGTCACGTTTGATCTTTTGCATATCCGCCTCGCTCCTTACAGCACTTCAGGCGCTAAGGAAATGATCTTCATGAACTTTTCGTTGCGCAGTTCACGAGTGACCGGCCCGAAAATACGAGTGCCGACGGGCTGTTCGTTAATGTTTTGCAACAGAACCGCCGCATTTCCATCGAAACGGATCAGCGAACCGTCGGGACGACGGACGCCGCTTTTTGTACGAACGACTACCGCTTTCATGACCTGGCCTTTCTTGACCTTGCCACGCGGTATCGCTTCTTTCACTGATACCTTGATGACATCACCAACACGAGCGTAGCGGCGATGCGAACCGCCCAGCACCTTGATGCATTGCACCCGGCGCGCTCCGCTGTTGTCAGCGACATCCAGTATTGTCTGAGTCTGAATCATCGGTTTTCTCCAAACCTAATCTGACTGCACTGGTTGAACAGGCGCAGGAAGTTAACCTTTAGCCTGCTCGACCACTTCGATCAACGACCAAGACTTATTCTTGGACAGCGGACGGCATTCCTCAATGAATACCGTATCGCCGGCCTTCGCCTGGTTCGTCTCGTCATGGGCGTGCAGCTTAGTGGAGCGCTTGACGTATTTTCCGTAGATCGGGTGACGCTCACGGCGCTCGATCATCACAACGATGGACTTATCCATCTTGTCGCTCACCACCTTGCCGGTGAACGTACGTGTTTTCTTTTCTTCGGCCATCTCAGTCACCTGCCTTCTCGTTGAGCACAGTCTTCACGCGGGCAATGTCCCGACGGACCTGCTTGAGCAGATGAGTCTGGCTCAGTTGGCCGGTGGCCTTCTGCATGCGCAGGTTAAACTGCTCGCGGAGGAGTTCAAGAATTTGCTCCTGAAGCTCTCCGGCGGATTTTTCACGAATTTCCTGGGCTTTCATCACATCACCGTCCGTTTTGCAAAGGTGGTGGATACGGGCATTTTCTGTGAAGCAAGCTCAAACGCTTCGCGCGCAAGCTCTTCAGAAACACCTTCAATCTCGTAAAGCACCCGACCCGGTTGGATCTGGGCAACCCAGTACTCGACAGAGCCTTTACCCTTACCCATACGAACTTCGAGAGGCTTTTTGGAGATCGGCTTGTCGGGGAATACGCGGATCCAAATCTTGCCGCCACGTTTGACGTGACGTGTGATCGCACGACGGCCGGCTTCGATCTGACGCGCGGTAACGCGACCACGACCGGTTGCCTTCAGGCCATATTCCCCGAAGCTAATCTTGCTTCCGCGATGCGCGAGGCCACGGTTACGGCCTTTTTGCACCTTACGGAATTTTAAACGCTTGGGTTGTAACATCGACTCACTCTCCCCTTACCTGGAACCTTTCTTCTTGGGCGCGTTACCGGCAGGCTGCTTGGCCTTGGCACGAACTTCCTCGATACCGCCGAGGATTTCACCCTTGAAGATCCACACTTTGACGCCAATGACGCCGTAGGTGGTGTGAGCTTCGTAAGTGGCGTAGTCGATGTCCGCACGCAGCGTGTGCAGCGGAACACGACCTTCGCGGTACCATTCGGTACGTGCGATTTCAGCACCACCCAAACGTCCTGATAGCTGAATCTTGATACCACCAGCACCCAGGCGCATAGAGTTCTGTACCGCGCGCTTCATGGCACGACGGAACATCACTCGACGCTCGAGCTGGCCGGCAACGTTACCAGCGACCAGTTTAGCATCCAGCTCCGGCTTGCGAACTTCTTCGATGTTCACATGCACCGGAACCCCCATCAGCTTGGCAAGATCACGGCGCAGACGATCAACGTCTTCACCTTTCTTGCCGATCACAATACCCGGACGGGCCGTGTGAATCGTGATACGGGCGTTGTTCGCCGGACGCTCGATGTGGATGTGGCTTACGGAGGCGTGTTTGAGACGCTCTGCCAGGAAGCTACGCACTTCGAGATCGTTATTGAGCTTATCGGCGTAAGCGCCGCGCTCGGCATACCAGACAGAAGCATGGTCTTTGACAATGCCCAGTCGAATGCCTATTGGATTGACTTTCTGACCCATCTGGTCGACTCCTACTTCTCGGCTACCTTGACGGTGATGTGGCAGGTGCGCTTCAAGATACGATCCGCGCGGCCTTTGGCACGCGGCTTGATACGCTTGAGCGTCATACCCTCATCGACGCAGATGGTCGAGACACGCAGCTCGTCGATATCCATGCCGTTATTTTCTTCCGCGTTTGCAATGGCGGACTGAAGCACTTTTTGGACCAGTTGGGCAGCCTTCTTCGGTGAGAAGGTCAGCAGGTCGAGTGCTTCGGAGACCGGTTTATCGCGCACCTGGTCAGCCACCAAACGGGCCTTCTGGGCGGATAACCGAGCGCCACGCAGCTTAGCTGTGACTTCCATCTCTAATCCTCTCTGGCTTACCGTTTGGTTTTCTTGTCCGCCACGTGCCCGCGATAAAGCCGGGTAGCAGCGAATTCGCCCAGTTTGTGGCCAACCATTTCCTCGGAAACATGCACCGGGATATGTTGGCGACCGTTATGTACTGCAATGGTCAAGCCTACCATATTGGGCAGAACCATCGAACGACGCGACCAAGTCTTGATCGGTTTGCGATCGTTCTTCTCCGCTGCAGTCTCGACCTTCTTCAAAAGGTGAAGGTCAATAAAGGGACCTTTCTTTAGTGAACGTGGCACAGCCGTTACCCCTTAATGTCTATTACTTGGCCTTGCGGCGACGAACGATAAGTGCGTCGGTGCGCTTGTTCTTGCGGGTCTTGTAACCCTTAGTGGGGACGCCCCACGGGGTGACCGGGTGACGACCGCCACTTGAGCGACCTTCACCACCGCCGTGCGGGTGGTCTACCGGGTTCATCGCCACACCGCGAACGGACGGACGCACACCTCTCCAACGCTTCGCACCGGCCTTGCCAAGTCGACTCAGGCTGTGCTCGGAGTTGCTCACTTGCCCCAGGGTCGCACGGCACTCGGCCAGGACCTTGCGCGTTTCGCCGGAGCGGAGACGCAGGGTAACGTAGTTGCCTTCACGAGCGACCAGCTGGGCGCTAGTGCCGGCACTGCGAGCAATTTGCGCGCCTTTACCCGGCTTGAGTTCGATACCGTGAACGGTAGAACCCAGCGGGATGTTACGCAGCGGCAAGGCATTGCCTTTCTTGATGGGCGCGTTGACACCTGATTCCAGCACATCGTCGACGCTCACGCCGCGCGGTGCAATGATGTAACGACGCTCGCCATCAGCATACTTCAACAGCGCGATATGTGCGCTACGGTTGGGATCATATTCCACACGTTCAACGGTGGCGGGAACGCCATCCTTGGTGCGAGTAAAATCGATCAACCGATAGTGGTGACGGTGACCACCGCCGATGTGACGGCTGGTGATGCGACCGTTGTTATTACGCCCACCGGTCTTGGACTGCTTTTCCAAAAGCGGCGCGTACGCCCGGCCCTTGTGCAGTTTATCGCCCACGATCTTGACGACGTGGCGACGACCGGCGGATGTGGGTTTGGTCTTGACGATTGCCATTATCCGTACTCCTGCCCTTATTCGGCGCCAGCGAAGTCTTCGAGCGTTTCGCCCGCAGCCAAGGTCACATACGCCTTGCGGTAGCCCTTACGCAAGCCAACGCCGTGTGCCGTACGTTTGGTTTTACCCTTGACGTTAAGCGCTTGAACACCATCAACCTTTTTATCAAAAAGGGCTTCAACGGCCTTTTTGATCTCAAGCTTGGTAGCGTCGCTCGCCACTCTGAAAACGTACTGATTACGCTCTGCTGCCATCGCGGCCTTCTCGGTCACGTGCGGCCCAAGCAGAACCTTGAATACGCGTTCTTGGTTCATGCCAGCTTCTCCTCGAATTTACGCAGGGCGGAGACGGTGATCAGGACCTTATCAAAGGCTACCAGGCTCACCGGGTCAGCTGCCGCAACGTCCACCACGTCTACGTGGGGAAGATTGCGCGCGGCCAGGTAGAGCTTCTCATCGATGTCTTCCGTGATGATCAGCGCCTTTTCCAGCTCAAGCTCTTGAAGCTTGACAGCTACCTGCTTGGTCTTGGGCGCATCGACGGTGAATTCTTCCACCACCACCAGGCGTTCCTGGCGTACGAGCTCAGACAGGATAGAACGCATCGCAGCGCGATACATTTTACGGTTAACCTTCTGGGAGTGATCCTGCGGACGTGCCGCGAAGGTTACACCGCCGCCGCGCCAAATCGGCGAGCGGATGGTGCCGGCGCGAGCGCGACCGGTACCCTTCTGACGCCACGGCTTTTTACCGCCGCCACGCACGTCAGAACGATTCTTTTGTGCACGAGTGCCCTGGCGGCCACCGGCGAGATACGCCGTGACGACCTGGTGAACCAGCGCCTCGTTGAATTCTTTGCCAAAGGTGGCGTCGGCTACTTCAACGGTACCCGCGCCTGCAGCAAGATTCAGATTCATTGGTATTATCCCCTTCAGCCAGCTTTCACGGCGCTGCGTACGATAACGTCGCTGCCGGTTGCTCCCGGTACGGCGCCCTTGATCAGCAGCAGGTTGCGCTCGGCGTCTATACGGACGACTTCAAGGCTTTGAACGGTGCAGCGGACGTTGCCCATCTGACCGGCCATCTTTTTGCCTTTGAATACGCGACCTGGTGTTTGGCACATGCCAATGGAACCCGGTGCGCGGTGTGCGAGCGAGTTACCGTGGGTCATGTCTTGGGTGCTGAAATTCCAGCGCTTTACGCCGCCCTGGAAGCCTTTACCCTTGGAGGTACCGGTCACATCAATCAGCTGACCAGCTTCGAAGAGGGATACGGTGAGTTCGCCGCCCACCTCAGGAGCCTGCTCGCCTGCTTCCAGACGAAACTCCATTAGCGAACGGCCAGCTTCAACACCTGCCTTGGCAAACTGTCCCGCTTGCGCTTTGGTAAGGTGTTTTGCTTTACGAGAGCCAGTTGTTACCTGAACCGCCGCGTAGCCGTCAGATTCGACGGACTTAACACGCGTGACGCGGTTAGGATCAACCTCAATAACGGTTACGGGCACTGATGCACCGTCTTCGGTAAAGACACGGGTCATCCCTGCCTTTGTACCGACCAAACCGATAGTCATTCTCAGTTCTCCTATAGTGTACGGGGCTGTCACCCGCTATGGCTGCCCTTTCCAGAGCATTCCACTAGCACGTTGTGTGGCGCCTCACGGCGTGGCGGCTGCTGCTCACTGGTAACACAAAAGGTAGAAGTGAGCGCTGGGCCGCGAGTGACTAGTGTTATTAGTCGAGCTTGATCTGCACGTCTACGCCGGCGGCGAGATCGAGCTTCATCAACGCATCAACTGTTTTTTCCGTCGGCTCGACAATGTCAAGCACACGCTTGTGGGTGCGAATCTCATACTGATCGCGCGCGTCTTTGTTGACGTGCGGTGAAATCAGAATGGTAAAACGCTCGCGATTAGTCGGTAGCGGGATCGGACCGCGAACCTGAGCACCAGTGCGCTTGGCGGTATCAACGATTTCCGCGGTGGACTGATCGATCAGGCGATGGTCGAACGCTTTCAACCGAATGCGAATCTTTTGGTTCTGCATTTGCCCTAAACTCCAATGGATGTCGACGGCGCGAGCCGTCTACCCACGCATTCAAAGGATGCGCATTATAGGCACGCAGACGAAAGCTGTCAAACACTTCTCGCCAGTGCGCCGAAAAGGGGGCTCAATTGAGCCCCCCTGGAACCCCTGGAGGCTCTGCTTACTTGATGATCTTGGCAACAACACCAGCACCAACGGTACGACCACCTTCGCGGATCGCGAAGCGCAGGCCGTCATCCATGGCAACCGGTGCAATCAGGCTGACAACCATTTGTACGTTGTCGCCCGGCATAACCATTTCAACGCCTTCCGGCAGTTCACAGGTACCGGTGATGTCGGTGGTACGGAAGTAGAACTGCGGACGGTAGCCCTTGAAGAACGGCGTGTGACGACCGCCTTCTTCTTTCGACAGCACGTAGACTTCGGCTTCGAACTCAGTGTGCGGCGTGATGGTGCCGGTCTTGGCCAGAACCTGGCCACGCTCGACGTCGTCACGCTTGGTGCCGCGCAGCAGCGCGCCAACGTTCTCGCCGGCACGACCTTCGTCGAGCAGCTTACGGAACATTTCCACGCCGGTGACGATAGTCTTGACGGTATCGCGGATACCCACGATTTCCACTTCTTGGCCCGCCTTGACGATACCGCGCTCTATACGACCGGTCACAACGGTGCCACGGCCAGAGATAGAGAAGACGTCTTCGATCGGCAGCAGGAACGGCTGATCGATGGCACGTTCCGGCTCCGGAATGTACGCGTCAAGCGCTTTGATCAGGCTGGCAACGGCGGTAGTACCCATGCCGTTGTCGTCCTTGCCTTCCAGCGCCATCAGCGCAGAACCGGTGATGATTGGCGTGTCGTCGCCCGGGAAGTCGTACTCGCTGAGCAGCTCGCGTACTTCCATCTCTACCAGCTCGAGCAGTTCTTCGTCATCGACCATGTCCGCTTTGTTCAGGAACACGACGATGTACGGAACGCCAACCTGGCGAGACAGCAGGATGTGCTCGCGCGTCTGCGGCATAGGGCCGTCAGCGGCAGAACATACCAGGATCGCGCCGTCCATCTGCGCAGCACCGGTGATCATGTTCTTGACATAGTCAGCGTGCCCGGGGCAGTCGACGTGCGCGTAGTGGCGCTCTTCAGACTGGTACTCAACGTGAGACGTGGCGATGGTGATGCCGCGCTCGCGCTCTTCGGGAGCGTTATCGATAGACGCGAACTCACTCCAGTCACCGCCGAATACTTCGGCAGACACACGAGTCAGGGCCGCTGTCAGCGTGGTTTTGCCGTGGTCAACGTGACCGATGGTACCGACGTTGATATGCGGCTTGGTACGTTCGAATTTTTGCTTAGCCACTGCTATAACCTCTTTACGTTAGCTAAAACGGTTAACCGTTTTGGTTGATGACGGCTTCTACGATGCTGGAGGGCGCCTCGTCGTACTTCGCAAACTCCATAGAGTAGCTTGCACGGCCCTGGGTTTGAGAGCGGAGATCGGTTGCATAACCGAACATCTCGCCCAGCGGCACCGTGGCGCGGATGACTTTACCAGCGGATGTGTCATCCATGCCCTGCACCAGACCGCGACGACGGCTCAGGTCGCCCATGACGTCACCCATAAATTCTTCGGGGGTCACGACCTCGACCTTCATCACCGGTTCCAGCAGCACGGCCTTGGCCTTTTTGGCACCTTCTTTGACTGCCATGGAAGAGGCAACCTTGAACGCGGTCTCGTTAGAGTCCACGTCATGATAGGAGCCATCAAACAGCGTGACCTTGACGTCAATCATCGGATAGCCCGCTATAACGCCGTTTTTCAGCTGCTCAGCGGCCCCTTTCTCGACGGCGGATATGTATTCCTTGGGAACAGCACCACCAACGATTTCGGAGATGAACTTGAAGAAAATCTCGTCGTCGCCTTCGCCCTTTTCTTCGTAGGTCAACGGTTCGATGCGCATGACCACGTGACCGTACTGGCCGCGACCGCCGGACTGACGAACAAACTTGCCTTCCTGCTCGACGCTACCACGAATGGTCTCGCGGTAGGCAACCTGCGGCTTACCGATGTTGGCATCCACCTTGAACTCGCGACGCATACGGTCGACGAGGATATCGAGGTGCAGCTCACCCATGCCCGAGATAATGGTCTGACCGGTCTCTTCGTCGGTTTTCACCTGGAAGGACGGATCTTCTTGAGCCAGCTTACCCAGGGCAATGCCCATCTTGTCCTGGTCAGCCTTGGACTTGGGCTCCACGGCAACCGAGATAACCGGATCCGGGAACTCCATGCGCTCAAGGATGATCTTGTTATCGATGGCGCACAGGGTATCACCGGTAGTGACATCCTTCAGGCCAATACACGCAGCAATGTCGCCGGCGCGCACTTCCTTGATTTCTTCGCGAGAGTTGGCGTGCATCTGCACGATACGACCAACGCGCTCTTTCTTTTCCTTGACCGAGTTGAACACGCTGTCGCCCGAGTTCAACACGCCCGAGTAAACGCGAATAAAGGTCAGTGTGCCCACAAACGGGTCGGTAGCGATCTTGAACGACAGCGCCGAAAACGGTGCACTGTCATCAGCCTCGCGCGTGTCAACCGTGCCGTCTTTATCGTCAAGCTCGCCTTCGATCGCCTTGACTTCGGTCGGCGACGGCAGGTATTCGATAACCGCATCGAGCACGGCCTGAACGCCCTTGTTCTTGAACGCTGAGCCGCAGGTCACCAGCACGATTTCGTTATCGCACGTACGGCGACGCAGGCCGGCCTTAATTTCGGCGATGGTCAGCTCCCCTTCTTCGAGGTACTTTTCCATCAGCTCTTCAGAGCTCTCGGCAGCCGCTTCGACCATCTCTTCGCGGTACTTCTCAGCGGTTTCCTGCAGCTCGGCCGGAATGTCCAGAAGATCGTAGGTCGCGCCGAAGTCATCCTTGTTCCACAGGATGGCCTTCATTTCGACCAGGTCGATCACGCCTTTGAAGTCTTCTTCAGTGCCCCAGTTGATCTGGATCGGCACGGCGTTAGCGTTCAGACGATCGCCCAGCTGGTCAACGACGTTGAAGAAGTCAGCACCGATGCGGTCCATCTTGTTGACGAACACCATGCGCGGCACTTCGTACTTGTCGGCCTGACGCCATACGGTTTCGGTCTGCGGCTGAACGCCGGAGCTGCCGCAAAGTACGACAACCGCGCAGTCCAGCACGCGCAGAGAACGCTCAACTTCGATGGTGAAGTCAACGTGCCCCGGGGTATCGATGATGTTGATACGGTGCTCATCGAACTGGTGGCTCATGCCCTTCCAGAACGTGGTGACAGCAGCGGAGGTAATGGTAATACCACGCTCCTGCTCCTGATCCATCCAGTCGGTTGTCGATGCACCTTCGTGTGTTTCACCCAGCTTGTGGTTGATGCCCGTATAAAACAACACGCGCTCGGTGGTGGTTGTTTTACCGGCATCGACGTGGGCGACGATACCTAGGTTGCGATAGAGATTTAGTGGAGTCTTGCGTGCCACGGTGGAAACTCCCGTTTGTTGGCAATGCTCGTTAATCCAGCTAGCGACGCGTTAAGGCTTGGATCGCCGCCGCTGCGCGGTGGCAGCGGCGGGGGTATTGCTACCACGAACCTTCACAACGCGAAACCGGTACGTTTCGCTCAACGCCGCTATTAGAAGCGGAAGTGAGAGAAGGCCTTGTTGGCCTCTGCCATGCGGTGTACGTCTTCACGCTTCTTAACGGCAGACCCCTTGCTATCGGCGGCGTCCAGCATTTCGCCGGCCAGACGCTGCACCATGGTCTTCTCACCGCGACGACGCGCCGCATCAGCCAGCCAGCGCATAGCAAGCGCTTGGCGGCGAGACGGACGAACTTCTACCGGCACCTGATAGGTCGCACCGCCAACGCGGCGCGACTTGACTTCGACCATGGGCTGAATGGCTTCCAGCGCCTTGTCGAAGATCTCCAGCGGGTCTTCTTTACTACGATCGGCAACCTTGTCCAACGCACCATAGACGATACGCTCAGCTACGGACTTCTTGCCGCTGATCATCAGGTGGTTCATAAACTTGGCCAAGCGCTCACTTTTGAACTTCGGATCCGGCAGGATCTCGCGCTTCGCTACAATCTTTCTTCTAGGCATGATAAGCCCTCTATCAAGGATCCTTCAGGTAAACCCGGAACTCGCGCCGCGCGCCAGGCGCCAAAAGCGCCGTCCGACCTTACTCTTATCAGACCGTTACATGAATATTGGCCGTTAGGCAGCGCACTTTTTATCGCTGCCTGGCGTTCGATTCAGGCCCTTTTTAATCAGGACTTCGGACGCTTGGTGCCGTACTTGGAACGACCCTGACGACGGTTCTGTACGCCAGACGTATCCAAGGCGCCACGGACGGTGTGATAACGCACACCCGGCAAATCCTTTACCCGGCCGCCGCGGATCAACACCACGGAGTGTTCTTGCAGGTTGTGACCTTCACCACCGATGTAGGAGGCGACTTCAAACCCGTTGGTCAGCCGCACACGGCAAACCTTACGCAGGGCCGAGTTCGGCTTTTTCGGGGTGGTGGTGTAAACGCGGATGCAAACGCCGCGCTTTTGCGGGCAGGCCTGCAGCGCCGGCACGTCATTATTAGTGACGGGGCGCTTGCGCGGCTTGCGCACTAGCTGATTAATCGTTGCCATAGTAAGTAGCTGACTCCAATGGTTGCCTTGCTTTAGCAGCAGATTCGGGCGTACCCGCCCCACTGTTAAAGGCTGCGCATTCTAATAGCTGAGCCAGCATGGCGTCAAGAGCTGCGGGCTTTTTTGCCGGCCTTGACGCCATGCTTGGCTGCAGTGCCTCGGGCTAGAGCTCGTCGTCGTCAGAATCAAGAGCGGTCAACTGAGCCCCAAGCTCCTGCTCGACTGCCGTCGCTGACGGATTGAGCAGGGGCTCGACGTCGTCGCGCTTGCGGCGGCGTTCGGCGTGGTGGGTAAGCCCGGTACCGGCCGGAATCAAGCGGCCAACCACCACGTTTTCTTTCAGGCCGCGCAGGTAGTCGCGCTTGCCGGTGACCGCCGCTTCGGTCAGCACGCGAGTCGTTTCCTGGAACGACGCCGCCGAGATGAACGATTCGGTGGCCAGGCTGGCCTTGGTGATACCCAGCAGCAGGCGCTGATACTTGGCCGGGAACTTGCCCTCTTTCTCAAGACGGGCATTTTGTTCCAGCACGCGCACCAACTCGGCCTGATCACCGGTAATGAAGCTGGAATCGCCGGCGTCGGCAATTTCCACCTTGCGCAGCATCTGACGCACGATCACTTCGATGTGCTTATCGTTGATGCCCACGCCCTGCAGACGGTAAACGTCCTGTACTTCAGCGGTGATGTACTTGGCTAGTGCCTCTACGCCAAGTAGCCGCAGGATATCGTGCGGGTTACTCGGGCCGTCAGAAATCACCTCGCCCTTCTCGACGCTTTCGCCTTCAAACACCGCGATCTGGCGCCATTTGTGAATCAACAGCTCGAACGGATCGCCGTCTTCGGGCGTGATGGTCAGGCGACGCTTGCCTTTGGTTTCCTTGCCAAAGCTGATCATGCCGCTGATCTCGGCAAGAATCCCCGATTCCTTGGGCTTGCGCGCTTCGAACAGATCGGCCACCCGCGGCAGACCACCGGTGATGTCTTTGTTACCCGACGCTTCTACCGGAATACGCGCGACCACTTCACCTACGCCAATCGCGGCACCGTTATCAGCCGAGATAATCGCCTTGCCCGGCAGCAGGTATTGAACCGGCGTGTTCGAACCGGCAATCGCAACGTACTCGCCCGCGTCATCCTTGAGCATGATCATCGGGCGCCTGTCACGGCCAGCCATGGGCCGCGCCGCCGACTCGATCACTTCGATCGAGGACAGGCCAGTCATTTCATCCACCGTGCGGTGCATGGTGACGCCTTCGTCAAGGTCGACAAACTGCGCCCGACCTTCCATTTCGGCAACGATCGGGTGAGTGTGCGGATCCCACTTGGCGACCACGGCGCCGGCATCGACTGCGTCACCGTCGCGTACGGCAAGCTCGGCGCCGTAAGGCAGCTTGTAGTACTCGCGTTCGCGGCCATGATCGTCAGCAACGGCCAATGCGCTTGAGCGCGACACCACCACCAGCTTGCCGTCAGCGCGCTCCACATGCTTGATGTTATGCAAACGCACGCTGCCGCCGTGCTTGACCTGGACGCTGTCGGCCGCCGAGGAGCGTGATGCTGCCCCGCCGATGTGGAAGGTCCGCATGGTCAGCTGGGTGCCTGGCTCACCGATAGACTGCGCGGCGATAACACCGACTGACTCGCCCACGTTGACTTGGTGGCCGCGCGCCAGATCACGCCCGTAACACGAAGCGCACACGCCGTGGCTGGTTTGGCAAGTAATCGTGGAGCGCACGATAATTTCATCCACACCCATGGTTTCCAGCGCCGCGCACCAGGCTTCGTCGAGCAGGGTGTTGCGTGCAATCAGCACGTCTTCGTTACGCGGATCAATGACGTCTTTTGCCACCACGCGACCCAGCACGCGCTGGGACAGCGGCACGATAATATCGCCGCCTTCGATGATCGGGTGCAGCGTCAGGCCCCTTTCGGTGCCGCAGTCGGTCTGGGTAATCACCAGATCCTGCGCCACGTCGACCAAACGACGCGTCAGGTAGCCCGAGTTGGCGGTTTTCAGCGCCGTATCGGCCAGACCTTTACGCGCCCCGTGGGTCGAGATGAAGTACTGCAGTACGTTAAGGCCTTCACGGAAGTTGGCGATGATCGGCGTTTCGATGATCGAGCCGTCCGGTTTGGCCATCAGGCCACGCATACCGGCAAGCTGACGGATCTGGGCGGCACTACCCCGGGCGCCGGAGTCGGCCATGATGAACACGCTGTTAAACGAGTCCTGTTCGACTTCGTTGCCGTCGCGGTCAATCACGGTCTCTTTCGAGATGCCCGCCATCATCGCCTTGGCCACCTTGTCGTTAGCCTTGGACCAGATGTCGATGACCTTGTTGTACTTCTCGCCGGCGGTTACCAGGCCCGACGAGAACTGGTCTTCAATCTCTTTAACTTCCGCTTCAGCCGCGTCAACGATCTCGACCTTGGCGTCGGGGATGACAAAATCGTTAACCCCGATAGAAGCGCCTGACCAGGTCGCCAGACGGAAACCGGTATACATCAGCTGGTCGGCAAAGATGACCGTGGGCTTGAGCCCCGAGCGGCGATACACCTCGTTGATCAGACCCGAGATGGCTTTTTTCTTCATCGGCTGATCGATCAGCTCGAACGGTACGCCTTCCGGCAGAATACGGAACAGCATCGCACGGCCAACCGTGGTGTCTTCAAGCCGCCGATGCTGAGTCTTCTTACCGGTGTCTTCGTCAACGTCGACTTCGTCCAGACGCACCTTGATCCGTGCATGCAGCGATACCGCCTGGGTACCGAAGGCGCGCTCGACCTCGTTGAGGTCGGAGAAAATCATGCCTTCGCCCTTGGCGTTGATGCGCTCGCGGGTCATGTAGTAAAGACCCAGCACCACGTCCTGGGACGGCACGATAATCGGCTCGCCGTTGGCCGGCGACAGCACGTTGTTGGTGGCCATCATCAGCGCGCGGGATTCCAGCTGAGCTTCAAGCGTCAGCGGTACGTGCACGGCCATTTGGTCGCCGTCAAAGTCGGCGTTATAGGCGGCACACACCAGCGGATGCAGCTGGATCGCCTTGCCTTCGATCAGCAGCGGCTCAAACGCCTGGATGCCCAAACGGTGCAGCGTCGGCGCGCGGTTTAGCAGTACCGGGTGTTCACGAATGACGTCGGCGAGAATATCCCAGACTTCCGGCAGCTCGCGCTCGACCATTTTCTTCGCCGCTTTGATCGTCGAGGCGTAGCCCAGCGACTGCAGCTTGGAATAAATGAACGGCTTGAACAGCTCCAGCGCCATTTTCTTGGGCAGGCCACACTGGTGCAGCCGCAGGGTCGGGCCCACGGTAATTACCGAACGGCCGGAGTAGTCGACGCGCTTACCCAGCAGGTTCTGACGGAAACGCCCCTGCTTGCCCTTGATCATGTCAGCCAGCGACTTCAGCGGACGCTTATTAGAGCCGGTGATGGCACGGCCACGGCGGCCGTTATCCAGCAGCGCATCGACCGCTTCTTGAAGCATGCGCTTCTCGTTGCGCACGATGATGTCCGGCGCGCTGAGGTCCAGCAGACGCTTCAGGCGGTTGTTGCGGTTGATCACCCGACGGTACAGATCATTGAGATCCGAGGTCGCAAAGCGGCCGCCGTCCAGCGGCACCAGCGGGCGCAGATCCGGCGGCAGCACCGGCAGTACTTCCATGACCATCCACGCCGGCGCGTTGCCGGAGTAGTAGAAGGCTTCCAGCAGTTTCAGACGCTTGGACAGCTTCTTGATCTTGGTTTCCGAGTTGGTCTGCGGAATCTCTTCGCGCAGATGGTTGATCTCTTCCTCAAGATCGATGTCCTTGAGCAGCTCCTGCACTGCCTCAGCACCCATGCGCGCGTCGAAATCATCGCCGAACTCTTCAAGCGCTTCGAAGTACTGCTCATCGTTGAGCAGCTGGCCGCGCTCAAGCGTGGTCATGCCCGGGTCGATCACCACGAAGGACTCAAAATACAGCACCCGCTCGATATCGCGCAGGGTCATGTCGAGGAACATGCCGATACGCGAGGGCAGCGACTTCAAAAACCAGATGTGCGCGACTGGCGACGCCAGCTCGACGTGGCCCATGCGCTCGCGGCGCACGGCGGCCTTGGTGACTTCTACGCCGCATTTTTCGCAGATGATGCCACGATGCTTCATGCGCTTGTACTTGCCGCACAGGCACTCGTAGTCTTTCACTGGACCAAAGATCTTGGCGCAGAACAGGCCATCCCGCTCCGGCTTGAAGGTGCGGTAGTTGATGGTCTCGGGCTTTTTCACCTCACCGAAGGACCAGGAGCGAATCAGGTCCGGCGACGCCAAGGTAATCTTGATCGCCTCAAATTCTTCGGACTGAGATTGCGATTTGAGGACTTTCACCAAATCTTTCATTGGAAGGCTCCTAGCTCTCTAACTCGATATCGATGCCCAGCGAGCGGACTTCCTTCACCAGAACGTTGAAGGATTCCGGCATGCCTGCCTGCATAGTGTGATCGCCGTCCACGATGCTTTTGTACATCTTGGTGCGCCCTTCGACGTCATCCGACTTAACGGTGAGCATCTCTTGAAGCGTGTAAGCGGCGCCGTAGGCTTCAAGCGCCCACACTTCCATCTCACCAAAGCGCTGACCACCAAACTGTGCTTTACCGCCCAGCGGCTGCTGGGTCACCAGCGAGTAAGAACCAGTTGAACGCGCGTGCATCTTGTCGTCGACCAGGTGGTTGAGCTTCAGTATGTACATGTAACCAACGGTTACCGGGCGATCGAAGGATTCGCCGGTACGCCCGTCGTAGAGCGTCATCTGGCCGGATTCTGGCAGATCAGCCAGGCGCAGCAGCTGCTTGATCTCGTACTCTTCGGCACCGTCAAAAACCGCGGTTGCCATGGGCACGCCATCTTTGAGGTTCTTCGCCAGCGCGATGACGTCATCATCGGTCAACAGCGACAGATCCTCGACCTTCAGGGTGCTTTCGGTGTTGTACACCTGCCCCAAAAAATCGCGTATTTCAGCCACTTGCGTTTCACGAGCATCCTTCAGCATACGGTCAATCTTGACCCCTAGCCCGTGCGAGGCTAACCCCAGGTGGGTTTCAAGCACCTGCCCCACGTTCATCCGTGAAGGTACGCCCAGCGGGTTAAGCACCACGTCGACAGGCTCGCCTTGCTCGTCAAACGGCATGTCTTCCACCGGCATAATTGCCGAGATGACACCTTTGTTACCGTGACGCCCGGCCATTTTATCGCCCGGCTGGATGCGACGCTTCACCGCCATGTAGATCTTGACGATCTTGAGCACGCCCGGCGCCAGATCATCGCCCTGGGTAAGCTTGCGCTTCTTGTCCTCAAAGCGCTCGTCCATTTCCTTGCGGCGATTTTCCAGCTGCTCGTCGGCCTGAGCCAGCAGCTCGTTGTGGGCTTCTTCCTGCATGCGCAGCTTGAACCACTGCTGACGCGGCAGCGCATCAAGGTAGGCGTCGTCAAGCACATCGCCCTTGGCAAGCTCGGGCCCGCCGTTAACGGCCTGACCCACGAGCGTGCGCTGCAGACGCTCGAAGGTAGCGTCTTCAGCGATGCGGTAGGTTTCCTGCAGGTCACGGCGCACTTCGTCGAGCTGCATTTCTTCGATGGCAAGCGCGCGTGGGTCTTTCTCCACACCGTCGCGGGTGAAGACCTGCACGTCGATTACCGTGCCTTTCATGCCGGTCGGCGCGCGCAGCGAGGTGTCTTTCACGTCGCTGGCCTTCTCACCGAAGATGGCACGTAGGAGCTTTTCTTCCGGCGTCAGCTGGGTTTCGCCCTTGGGCGTTACCTTACCCACCAGAATATCCCCCGGCCCGACTTCGGCACCGATGTAGACCACGCCCGCTTCATCCAGACTAGACAGCGCCGATTCGCCCACGTTGGGAATATCCGAGGTAATTTCCTCAGGCCCCAGCTTGGTGTCGCGCGACACGCTGGTCAGCTCCTGAATATGGATCGTGGTGAAACGGTCCTCCTGAGCCACCCGCTCGGAGATCAGGATGGAGTCCTCGAAGTTGTAACCGTTCCACGGCATGAAGGCCATGCGCATGTTCTGACCCAGCGCCAGGTCGCCCATGTCGACCGACGGGCCATCGGCGATGATATCGCCGCGTGCCACGTTGTCGCCCGGGCGCACAATGGGACGCTGATTCATGCAGGTGTTCTGGTTGGAGCGCACGTACTTAGTCAGGTTGTAAATATCAACGCCGGCTTCGCCGCCGATGATTTCATCTTCGCTGACACGCACTACCACGCGACGAGCATCGACGGAATCAATCACCCCACCGCGGGTTGCAATGGCGCACACGCCGGAGTCGCGCGCAACAAAGCGCTCCATGCCGGTACCCACCAGCGGCTTATCAGCGCGCAGGGTGGGCACGGCTTGGCGCTGCATGTTCGCCCCCATCAGGGCACGGTTGGCATCATCATGCTCGAGAAACGGAATCAGCGCGGCGGCAACGGAGACCACCTGGCGTGGCGACACGTCCATCCGCGTGACCTGCTCAGGACGCATGAAGGTGGTCTCGCCGCGGTGGCGAGCCTGTACCAGATCGTCACTTAGCCTGCCGTTTTCGTCCACCGCAGCAGACGCCTGGGCGATAACGAAGTCGCCTTCCTCGATGGCCGAGAGGTATACCACCTCGTCGGTCACCTGGCTGTCGACTACCTTGCGGTACGGCGTTTCCAGAAAGCCGTAGCTATTGGTATGGCTGTACGTCGCCAGCGAGTTGATCAGGCCGATGTTGGGGCCTTCCGGCGTCTCGATCGGGCACAGGCGGCCGTAGTGAGTCGTGTGTACGTCGCGCACTTCGAAGCCGGCGCGCTCACGCGTCAGCCCGCCTGGGCCAAGCGCCGAAACGCGACGCTTGTGCGTCACCTCGGACAACGGGTTGTTCTGGTCCATGAACTGCGACAGCTGGCTTGATCCGAAGAACTCTTTCACCGCCGCCGCGACGGGCTTGGCGTTGATCAGGTCTTGGGGCATCAGGCCTTCGCTTTCGGCCATGGACAGGCGCTCGCGCACCGCCCGCTCAACGCGTACCAGGCCCACACGGAACTGGTTTTCGGCCATCTCACCCACGCAGCGAATGCGGCGGTTACCGAGGTGGTCGATGTCATCCACGTTGCCAAAGCCGTTACGGATACTGATCAGCTCGCGCAGCACATCGAGGATATCCTCGCGGCCGAGCACACCTGAGCCGGTGTCGGTACCGCGGCGCAGGCGACGGTTGAACTTCATGCGGCCCACGCCCGACAGGTCGTAGCGGTCCTCAGAGAAGAACAGGTTGTGGAACAGCGTCTCGGCGGCCTCTTTGGTGGGCGGCTCGCCGGGGCGCATCATGCGATAGATTTCCACCAGCGCGCCAAGGCGCGAGTCGGTGGTATCAAGCTTCAAGGTATCGGAAATGAACGAGCCGCAGTCCAGATCATTGGTATACAGCGTCTCGATCTGGGCAATACCGCCCTGCCCGATCTTTTCCAGCAGTTCAGGGGTGATTTCGGTATTGCTCGGGCAGATCAGCTCGCCGGTCTTGGCGTCGATCTGATCTTTGGCCAACACCTTGCCGCACAGGTACTCCATCGGCACGTCCAGACGATCCAGGCCGGTCTTTTCCAGCTGGCGGATGTGCTTCTGGGTCACTCGACGGCTTTCTTCGACGATAATATTGCCGTCGCTGTCCTTGATGTCGAACGTCGCAGTTTCACCGCGCAGACGTGCCGGCACAAGCTCTACCGCGAAACCGTTTTTCTCGATGTGGAACACGCTGGTAGCAAAAAACTCGGCGAGGATTTCCTCGGTGCTCATGCCCAGCGCGCGCATCAGCACGGACGCCGGCAGCTTGCGGCGGCGGTCGATACGCACAAAGACGTTGTCTTTGGGATCAAACTCGAAATCGAGCCAGGAGCCGCGGTAAGGAATCACGCGAGCGGAGTACAAGAGCTTTCCGGAGGAGTGGCTCTTGCCCTTATCGTGGTCGAAGAATACACCCGGCGAGCGGTGGAGCTGGGAAACGATGACGCGCTCGGTGCCGTTGATCACAAAGGTGCCGTTTTCGGTCATCAGGGGGATTTCCCCCATGTAAACTTCCTGCTCCTTGATATCCTTGATGGCCTTGTTGGAGGAATCGCGATCATAAATGATCAAGCGAACCTTGACGCGCAGCGGGGCGGAATACGTCACGCCGCGCAGCTGGCACTCCTTAACATCGAACGCCGGCGTGCCGAAACGGTAGCTGACATATTCAAGTGCCGCATTACCGGAGAAGCTCGCAATCGGGAACACGGACTTGAACGCCGCATGCAAGCCGACTTCGTGCCGCTCGTCGGGCGAACGATCTTGCTGGAGAAAGTCGTAATAGGAATCAAGCTGGATGGCCAGCAAGTAAGGCACATCCATCACTTGGGGCAGTTTGCCGAAATCCTTGCGGATGCGTTTTTTCTCAGTGTATGAGTAAGCCATCTGTATTCCCCAGCTTGTTCACCATGGGTGACCGATGCGCGTGGTCATCTGCCCCGCGGGCGTTTCAGACGCAGACAGCAAGCTCCAAAAAGGGTAGCTCGCCGTCAAAAAATCTTTATGTCGTTGCGTTTCTTCAACGCATTCTGTTGTCGTGTTTGCCGACTCTTGACGGGCAGGCCGCTCATAGCGGAAAAACACCATTGTCACAACGTGACGACAACAGAAAAAGGCCGGCAGCGGGAATTGCCCGCCGCCAGCCGAGGAAGCTTACGCAGCGCGTAAAGCCGACAGCATCAAGATTACTTGATCTCGACGGAGGCGCCAGCTTCTTCTAACTTGGTCTTCGCTGCTTCAGCGTCGTCCTTGGACATGGCTTCCTTGATGGTCGCCGGTGCGCCGTCAACGGCACCCTTAGCTTCCTTCAGGCCAAGACCGGTGATCTCGCGAACTGCCTTGATCACGTTAACTTTCTTATCGCCGGGGCCGTTCAGCACCAGGTCAAATTCAGTCTGCTCTTCTTCAACTTCAGCTTCACCACCCGGGCCAGCAACAACGGCTGCGGCTGCGGTTACGCCAAACTTCTCTTCCATCGCCTCGATCAGCTCAGCGACTTCCATCACGGACATGTCGGCGACGGCGTTGATGATATCGTCTTTGCTCAGTGCCATTGTTTCATTCCTAACGTTGCGGGAGTCTCGCATCGGCGAAACTCAAAAGTTTTGCCTGGTTCATGCAGCCTGCCTGTGTCGCACAGTGCCGCATTCGGAAAAGGTGGCTTACGCCGCCTCTTCTTCTTTCTGGACGCGCAGCGCATCCAGGGTACGAACCAGCTTGCCAGCGGAAGCTTCTTTCATGACCGACATCAACTGGGCAATTGCCTCGTCGTAAGTCGGCAGGCTTGCCAGACGATCAATATCGGCAGCCGGAATCAGCTCACCTTCGTAGGCCAGCGCCTTGACTTCGAAATCCGGAGCGGCTTTGATAAATTCCTTGAACAGACGCGCGGCAGCGCCGGGGTGTTCGTTGGAAAAAGCCAGCAGAGTCGGACCTACAAACGTCTCGTTCAGACACTCCCACTGAGTGCCTGTCAGGGCGCGACGTGCCAGCGTGTTGCGCACAACACGGATCTGGACGCCATTCTCGCGTGCCTGCTTACGCAGATCGGTCATTTTGTCGACCGCGACGCCACGAGAATCGGCAACAACGACGGAGAGTGCGTCCTTGGCCGCTTCACTGACTTCGGCAACAATCGCTTTCTTGCCTTCAAGTGCTAGTGGCACAGTGATCACTCCTTCGTGCCGAAATCTGTCACCAGATCCCGGCGTTACCATCCCTTTCCGAACCCTAAGGTAGCGGAAAGCCGTAAGAGATGGTGCTCACCAGCAAGTGCAACGCAATACTTTCGCTTAACGTTAAACTGGCTGGCGGCAACACCATCTGCGCAGGCGCTCAAGCATTAAGCCGTTTATCGCCGCAAAGCGGCAGGCAACGGCACCTGCGGTCTTTGACGGTGCACCGCGTTCAGCACGGAGACCGCAAAGTTCTTGCTCATTAAATCATCTATCTAACGCGGCCTGGCTTATACCAGTGCTGCGTGATCAATCGTCAGACCCGGGCCCATGGTGGTGGACAGCGTCATTTTCTTTAAGTAAATGCCTTTGGACGTGCTCGGCTTGAGGCGCTTCAAGTCGGCGACCAACGCTTCAAGGTTGCCCTTGATGGCGGTGGCGTCAAAGTCGGCCTTGCCCAGCGTGGTGTGGATAATACCGTTCTTGTCGGTACGGAAACGCACCTGGCCGGCCTTGGCATTTCTTACCGCGGTCGCAACATCAGGCGTTACCGTGCCGACCTTGGGGTTCGGCATCAGGCCGCGCGGGCCCAGAATCTGGCCCAGTTGGCCAACAACGCGCATGGCGTCCGGCGAGGCAACCACGACGTCAAAGTCGAGTTTGCCATTCTTCACTTCAGCGGCCAGATCGTCCATACCCACGATATCAGCACCGGCGTCTTTAGCGGCCTGCTCGTTGGCGCCCTGAGTGAAGACGGCAACGCGCACGTCTTTGCCCGTACCGTTGGGCATCACGGTTGCACCGCGAACCACCTGGTCGGATTTACGCGGATCAACGCCAAGGTTGACGGCCACGTCCAGAGACTCGTTGAAGTTGACGGTCGACAGCTCAGCCAGCAGCGCCACCGCTTCGTCAATGGAGTAGGCCTTGTTTGCATCGACTTTTGCGCGAATCTGCTGCGCACGCTTCGTTAGCTTTGCCATGATTAAAGGCCCTCCACGTTAAGGCCGATGCTGTAGGCGCTACCAGCAATGGTGCGCACTGCAGCGTCGAGATCGGCAGCCGTCAAGTCAGGTTCTTTGGTCTGGGCAATCTCTTCGAGCTGTTCGCGGGTTACGCTTCCGACCTTGGCCTTGTTCGGCTCAGCCGAACCCGTCTTGATGCCTGCGGCTTTTTTCAGCAGCACGGCAGCCGGCGGCGTCTTGGTGACGAACGTGAAACTACGGTCAGAATAAACGGTAATCACGACAGGCGTTGGCAGACCGGGCTCAATGTCTTGAGTTTCGGCGTTGAACGTCTTACAGAATTCCATGATGTTAACACCGTGCTGACCCAGTGCAGGGCCCACGGGCGGACTTGGATTGGCTTTACCTGCAGCAACCTGCAGTTTGATATAAGCCTTTACTTTCTTGGCCATTTTCTACTCCAAATGGGTAATAGCGCCTTGCGGCTCCCCGGTAACAGCAAGCCGGCCATTAAGACCCGCTTGCACGACAAATAGAATTTACTCTTTCTCGACCTGGGCGAACTCAAGCTCAACCGGCGTAGCACGACCGAAGATCAGCACGCTCACATGCAGGCGGCTTTTCTCGTAGTTGACCTCTTCGACCACGCCGTTGAAATCGGCAAACGGCCCGTCGGTAACGCGCACCGACTGCCCCGGCTCGAACATGGTCTTCGGGCGCGGCTTATCGGTGCCGTCCTTCACCCTACGCAAAATCGACTCGGCCTCACTCGCGGTGATCGGCGCAGGATTATCTTTAGTACCACCGATAAAGCCCATGACACGCGGCGTCTCGTTAACCAGGTGCCAAGTATCGTCGGCCATTTCCATCTCGATCAGCACATAGCCGGGATAGAATTTGCGCTCACTCTTACGGCGCTTGCCGTCACGCATTTCGACGACTTCTTCAGTCGGCACGAGAATCTCGCCAAAGCGATCCTCAACGCCGTAAAGCTTCACACGCTCATTAAGCGAGCGCATGACGTGCTTTTCAAAACCGGAATACGCGTGAACGACGTACCAACGCTTGGACATGAAAACTCCTAACCAATCACGCCGGACATCGCCCAGCCGAGAAGCGTGTCAAGTAACCACAGCAATAGACCGACCACCATGACAGCGACCAGCACAATTGCGGTTGTTTGCACGGTTTCTGGCCGAGTGGGCCAGATAACGCGCTGAATTTCTTTCTTGGATTCACGGGCCAGGGTGACAAGGCTGCGCCCTTTAGTTGTGGTAAGCGCAACCGCAGCGGCGAGCACACATAAAACGACAACGCCCAGCACGCGATACAAAAGACCAACACCGGAAAAATAGGTATTAGCCACCACTGCAACTGCCAACAGCGCTACTACCGCCACCCATTTGAGCCCGTCATGGCGCGTCTGTTGCACCTCGGCGCCATGTTTTACAGAATTAGGCTTCATAAAAACGAGACTCCTCGGGAGTGCGGCAAACGATAAAGGAAATCTGGAAAGGCACGCCAACTTGGGGAAAGCTGGCAGGCCAGGAGGGACTCGAACCCCCAACCTGCGGTTTTGGAGACCGCTGCTCTGCCAATTGAGCCACTGGCCTGTATCGTTGCTGCCACGGGAATCATTGCAATCCCAAGTAACAGCGGCCGCCATACTAGCGAAGAAACCTCCGCCTGACAACCCCTTCTTCTTACCGACACGACATTCTCTGCCGATAGAGACAAAAAAAGCGAGCTACGCTCGCTTTCTCTGCAATGTGGAGCTCATGAACGGAATTGAACCGTTGACCTCACCCTTACCAAGGGTGTGCTCTACCCCTGAGCTACATGAGCGCAATTCGTATAACCTGGCGCACAATAATATGGAGCGGGCAGCGGGGATCGAACCCGCATCATCAGCTTGGAAGGCTGAGGTTCTACCATTGAACTATGCCCGCAGAGCCGCGCTCACCTGACGGAACGCATAACGCTGCCCGTTTGGCAACTTGTGGCTGCCAGTCATAAAATCTGGTGGAGGGAGAAGGATTCGAACCTTCGAAGCTTTCGCGGCAGATTTACAGTCTGCTCCCTTTGGCCACTTGGGTATCCCTCCAGCACTGGCGGCGAATTATACCGCCTTCCAAAACAATGTCAAGCCGGCGCTTATAGCCGCTGCCTTCTGCCTTGGAACGCGCTGCATTCTGTCAAAGCAACATGGAGAATGCAAGCCCCGCGCGGATTTTTTCTAGCGCCAGCGTTCCAGGAACGCTCGGCGCACCGGCCATCTTCCCTGCGCGCTCGGCCATGGTCAGCGGAAAACAGGCCTCAAGCCCGCCATAGACCATATCCGGCCAGACAGCATGGGGTACGTGCACGCCACGCGACACCACGCGCGCATCACCGCCGGTCAGCAACAGCGGCAATGCCACGCCGTACTGGTCGCACACTTCGCTATAGATACGGTGCACCGCGCTGGTGGCCGCCATATAGATACCGTGATTGACCGCATCCACGGTAGAACGCCCCGGCGTGAGCAAGGTGTCGGCTTCGTCTTCGGAATCGATGGTGACGTTACGCGTACCTAGCTTAAGGCTCTCTTTCATCAGCCGCAGTCCGGGGACAATATAGCCGCCCACATGAGCGCCGCCGGGCAGCACAAAGTCCACGGTTATCGCACTGCCGCAGTCTACTGCGCAGCAGCCGCCGGCCAGCTGGTAGCCGGCCAGCGCGCCGAGCCAGCGATCAACGCCTAACCGCCACGGCTCGCCGTAGCCGTTGGTCACGCCC
>Ga0208135_100191_pt1 | contig 47817 bp, 53 predicted proteins | sample AntDeeMetag02WF5_FD_184757 | JGI IMG/M metagenome (GOLD analysis project Ga0208135, IMG submission 184757) | Saline lake microbial communities from Deep Lake, Antarctica - Antarctic Deep Lake Metagenome 02WF5 (SPAdes) (version 2) | ecosystem: Environmental > Aquatic > Non-marine Saline and...
TTAAGAAGCTGGTCCTCGTGGATCTCACCGTCTGCTTGTTTGGTTTTAGACACACCTTCAGCAAGCAGACGTTCTAACTAAGCGGCTTTGTGAAGTACTGATCTTGAAAGTAGTCCGGCATACAGTACTGTTATATTCCAGCTACATATGGGTTGTACATCGTGAACATCGTCAACCCCACGGGTGTGTCGTGAACTATCTGAAGTTGTCGTGTAAGCATAATCACCCGACACCCGGGTGGGTCGCGAACTCCGTCTTTGCCAGTCGACCAGTTTGAGTACGCTGCTGGCTGTGAATTCCGCTCATCTCGGCCCGATACAGACAGCTATCTAATCGTGGACTCTCATTGAAAGTTCACGACACACCCGGGGGAAGGGGTAGGTGTATACAATGAAAGTACAACTATAGCGATGGTCGCACACCTGCCAACGAGTGAAGACCGGTTTACTGGTCAACAACCAAGTTTTGAGCACGTTGAAACGTGTTTATACGCCAGTATCTGACACCAGACACCCTAAGTAACGACTGAACAGCAAACAGAAGCGACCTATGAAATTGATCGAAGATTGTACACAGACTGGAATTTAAATGCCACAGATGTTCACAAGAGTGTACATCACATAGCCAACCAGAAGGTCGACCCAACAAAGTCATGTTGCAAATCTCCAGTCGTCGACCAACACCTCCCAATGAGCACGCCAGTCGTGACAACAGCTGCGCTCGGAGACACCGTCGACCAACCTGTGGGACCCAGGCTTCGATGAGCCAGTGTGCGCTCTACGGTTTGTCTGACCAGATGGATTAGGGTAATATTTATCTGTATTTCTGACGTTCACTGACATAGACAGACATCAATGCCAATCAGACTAGATTCACAAAACGAGGCACCACCAGTTTCCCCTGGAACAAACGCCCACGAACTCCTTGTGGTCCTACTAGACCATCCAGAGATGGGATTTACCCCAAAAGAACTGGCCAAAATGACCGATGTCCCTCATTCGAGTGTTCATAAGACGCTCGCACGACTGCAAGAGAAAGGACTCGTCCGCAAGGTCGAGTCCTACTGGGCAGCAGCTGAAGACGTAGCAGCCTCACGGATCGCCAACGTCGTCAGTCTCAAAGAGATCCAAGCGGAGTACGGCAATGACGCCTATGGGAACGACGAGGATGACTGGGCCCAAACAGTCCCAGACCTCGGAGAAAACGCCTAATGAATGGCGTACGCACAGGGCAGCATTATTCTCGCACCGGCAACGTTCAAACGTGGCGTCCAGCCATACCTCATTGTCTCCAACCAAAATCGACCGTTCAACGGTGACCGATACACCGTCGCAGTCATCACTTCTACCGAGCGACAACGAGCCGTCGAGCTGGTAGCGACATCGCTCACCGAGGGTGAACTCAAAACATACCCCAGTTATGTGAATCCGTGGTCGCTACACGTATTTCCTGATCAAGAAATCGTCAAACGTGTCGCTCAGGTCGACGAGGAGACAATGGACGCTGTGGCAACAGAAATTTATGAATTGACCAGAGTGCTTTGAAGCGCGAGACTTTCGCCTCGAATATTCCGTAATCAGAGTGTGCTGATAAGAGCAAAGTCGACCAATCGAAAACACACACAGATATATTCGAATACAAATCCAATGCATTGTATGGGTATCAAACGCTTCCGTACTATGTTCGAGAGAGTTGTTGCGAAGAATCCGACGCCCTCTAACGACACTGAAACCGAGGGCACTACAGAAGACTTCGAGACGCCGGAAATGGATGAATTTCTCAGAGAAAATCAGACCGCAGACGAACTATAGGACACCATCTTAGTCAAAAACAACTGCCTTCTCTCTTTCAAGACCTGTGAGAAATACACAAAACCAAACAGAGAAAAAGCTCGCAGACTGATTCCGGTACCAAGGCATCTCCAATATCGAATGTCTTGGAGAGTAGGCAGTACGTCTTGGCATGCGAGGTAGACTACAACTTCCACGAAGGGATCTAGCAGACCTTAGGCTCGATCGAAATCCCAGCCCCCCTCGAACAGCCGCCAATAGGTCTGCCGGCCATCCGGACCCTCGGCACGAGCGACCTTCTCGATGCCACTGAGACTACTTAGTATCCTAGCGAGTGTTGCGTTAGACGGGGGTGTCTTGGTTGTGGTGTTGGCGATCCAGCAGCGGAGGAATCCATACAGCTCCTCGGTTTCGATTTCGGTGCTCCGTTCAGTTTTTGTTCCTCCCTGTGCCTCTGTTTCCGTCTCGTTGTCCGGGTCAGCTTGTTCGTCGACACCGTCAGAATAGCGATCGACAAACAGTTGCACTATAGTGTACTCGTGGTAATGCGTCGTCCGGTCGGCTGGCTCGAACTCGACGACTTTCGAGTCCTCGAGATAGTGGATGTCGACAACGGTCTCGATGAGACACTGCGTTTCGACCAGCGCGGCAAATAGACGTCGTGCGGCCGCATACGTCTCGACGCAGACTGTGTGGTGGATTGCCTCGTGGCCAGCAGTGCTGTCGATGACATCCAGGACCGTCCGTGGAGCCTGGGAATCGAACTCCGAAAAGTAATTGATGCCGTCTTTTTCAGAGACAATCCAATTTGGTTGCGGGTCGGTTGGGATAGCTGCATCCTGCTTGCCGGCCGGAGAGGCTTCAGATGCATCGTCTGCGAGGCGCTCATTATATGCGCCAGACGGTTCGATTGGGTCTGTGATGTGTTTTTCTTTCATTTGTGTTTTTATAACATCGTGTTTATATGTCTCGCTACAGTCAGAGACTGCAGGTACCAGTTCAATCGCCAGATTGTCTCTTACATATCGTGACAACAAAGCGTTGGGAGGGTATTGACAAACCTCTAGCATAGAGCTCAGTCGACTGAGCTGAGCAAGGGGGTTTATAATAGTAAAAAACAAATAGTTCACTAAATTTAGCTGTCTTATTAAATAATACCGTCCCCGAGTATCCGCCAAAAAAGAGGTCTCATCACCAATTCGAATTAGTCAGGATTTGAACATAGACTTATGTATTAATAGCTTGATTATCAGGGAAATATGTATGAAGCGAAGCCAGATATACTAAATCTCGACGACCATCAAAAGGAGACCTATGAGAAAATACTCTCACCCAAGGCTAAATCATGCCTCAAAATCGCAGACAATAATTTTGGCTATGATCCTGAGAAAAACGAAGTAGCGTTTTCGGCAGATCCAGTCTATCCTCTGCGGGTGTTTGGTGTCCTCTCGTTAATGATTGCAAGATCAGAAGTTGAGGGCCATGGATTGAAAAACGGCTTTTCGGCGACAGAGGTCCAGAGGCGACACGAAAAAAACAATAATGTCGGAGACTACAGCGAAGCTCTCGAATTGCTCGCAAAAGCAGGCCTCGTTATAGCTGACGATGGAAGAGGTCCAACCAGATACTATCTCCACCCTGATGTCAGTCTAGGCCCTGTGTTTGAGGATGCGAGCACAACGGATTTGGACAAGATTGTGGTGGCAAACGAAGAAACAGCGACATCTCCGAACTACATCGCAACACTCCTTCCCGGAATGGGAGATCTGATAGACGCTGCTGGCAATGATCAACTGTTTGAGCGTCCACTGGCGTCTGGGAAAGCAGGCCTGAGTGTCGGCGTCGTACTGTCTCTGGGTGCAGTGTTGCAGTTCGCGACACCAAGTGTCACTCCAGCCGTTGACTTTCTTATGGCTGCCTGGCTGATACTCTCTGTTGGGATTGCAGCTACCTGTGGTGGTCTTCTGCAGGGGTGTGATTTGTGGCTGCACAACAAATTGGCAGCGTGAGACGTTTTCGGCAAGCGGTTTGTTTGGGTCGATCGTCTGGAGATAGTACGGTGTCCCTCCGTAGAACCTGACGTCAGAAAGAGACTCAATTATATTAGCTGAAAGTAGATTTATTACTCTACACCCATTACATGAAGCCATGACTGACCAGAAGCCGGGTGTTGAAGCCTGGAAAGAACACACGACAGCGTTCGATCGTGTTCAATCAGTTGCGACTACAGTCTCCAAACCACGTCCAGTTTCCTATATCGCGGATGAGGCCCACGTCGCAGAAAACACAGCACGAGGCCATCTTGAACGACTTGTCAACCTGAACGTATTGCTGAAGACAAAACGTGACGATGGTGCACTCTATTCACCAGATCCACTTCACACCCGGATGCAAACACTTCGGGACCTTCTCGAAGCACATGACCGTGACGGACTGATCGATCTAAAAATCAAGTTACAGTCTAAAATCGAAGCCTGGAAAGCTGACTACAGCGTCGACTCTCCTGGCGAACTCCGTACCCGCGCTGCAAAAACGGATACCGCTTCGCAGACGCGAAATCTCAAAAAAACCGCAAGTGACTGGGAACTCGCACGCTACCGTCTCTCAGTTCTTGAAGATGCGATCGAAAGCTACGCAACGTACACCAAGGACTTTCGCGCATCTGCGTAGAGCCAACAGATGTCAGATTCGTATACGTCCTCAGAGGCGTCTCATCGAGCACTTCGTGCAATCCAGCAAGAACTCGAACGGCATCCAACAGTTGTTGCTGTACAGGGATTTCCAGATGGCTATTTCACAGAATTGCGGGCAGAGCTAGCGGTAGATCGATGGGGAATCGACCGTGAGAATGCAACGATAACTGTTCGCTGGTTTGCAGGAGCAACCCCAGATGCACGCCCTGAGTTCGAGTTTCACTACAGTGATGAGGAAACTGATTTCGGTTGGCACCACCATGAGCAAGAACATGTCGATGGCTGGGGGAATTTTCAGGAACGGACTAATGACGGCGGATATACATACGAGCCATATACGTTCCACGCACAAAACCCAGCTCAACTTTCCTGGGAAATCATGTCGAGTCTTTCTTCCGGACTGAATTCTGAATAAAAGAATTGTGGATGTCGATCAGTGTTACCTACCAGTTGTCGATGTACGCAGTATATCTCCCAACGCATACAGCGAGATATCATCCCGCTGTTGAGCTGTCGCTTGCAGATCATCGGAGAATCCAGACCGACTGAACAGCACAGATCGTGTCGTGCTGTCGGCTGGCTCATCCGACCACTGTACGTGTTCCGTTGTCCGTTGGAGATCTCTAAGTACGCCTTCAGTTACTGGCGTCGACGTGAACTTACACTCTCCAGCAACAAATCCCTCGGTAGTGAGCCCAAGCACATCGAGTTCGTGCTCTCGGAACCACCACTGACCAACGGCTCGATACTGTCTGTCATCAAGCTGGGCCAACGTCTCCTGACAAAGCCGTTCGAATAGCGGACCCACGTAATCAGGGAGCTCCGGAGCAACCAGCTCATCGAATGCGCCCACACCGAGGAGTCGCAGGCGGTCCTGTTGAGCATACACAAACCGGAACCAGAACCGAAACAAGGGGGCTGCGATTCGGTACCGACCACGTTTGGATGCGGTTGGCGATGCAGTGACTGGAATATGGCGTTCGACAAGCCGCAGTCGACGAAACTTCTGCAGGTACGTACTCAACGAGTTTGAATCGATGCCAGCCATTCCGGCGATCTCGTTCGGTGTGCGTCGACCGTGAGCCAGCGCCCGAAGGATGCTGAAATACGTGTTCGGTTGTCAGAGTTCGGTTCGCAAGAGGAACTCTGGTTCAGTGTGCAACAACCTCTGTTCGGAGAGAATCGATTGGGAGACGTTTTCGGCAAGCGGTTTGTTTGGGTCGATCGTCTGGAGATAGTACGGTGTCCCCCGGTAAATTGCCCACGTTTTGACGGCAGTTTCGGGATCGTATACTGGGAAAAATTCGGGTGCGTCGCCGACCGATCGTTTGCATCGTTTGCTGATCGAGTCGACCGGTTGTCGGCGGCTCGCCAGTAGCATCATCACCCATTTGTTCACTCAGGCAGACACGCCACTGTCGACATCCTCCCGGCGTTGTGTTGCGCGGTGTGCCGCACGCTGAAGCACACGGAGGTCGTCTCGAAGCGTTCGCCACCGAGAGAGTGCCTCGAGTGTCTCGTGAGCTGCTTCGTGACTCTGGTCTTCGATCAGCGCCGGTGGTACTACGTCAGGGTCTGGAACGTTAAATCGATCCTGAAGACTGGCATCTTCGGACGCCAGAGCATCGATCTTTGTCCTGAGTTCATCGGCAGTATGCTCGCTCGCAAGCGTTTCGACCCGTTTCCACCGGAAATACTCGTCGTTGCGACGATATTCAACAGGTCGACTGCCACGTGTCTTGACGACTCCCATCTCGACGAGTTGCTTGAGAGCATCGCGTGCCCCATCAGTCGAACACGCTGCGTGCTCGGCGATCTCACTCACCGGTTTATATGCTGTGATTCCACTCGTTACGTCGTAGACACGCTGAAACGTCGTGCGTTCGGCTTGCCACTGCGCGTGGGCATCACCAGTGTCATCTCTATTTTCTATCCCATCGCTCATACGTGATCCATGGATCCAAAAAGCCATATATCTTTCTTAGTAGATATATGCCGATTTGATCAACATATACGACCGAACAGACACACCCCACTATGTCGAGTGTTCTTGATCACAGCACAGTGACTCTCACAACTGGGAGCAAATACGATTTGGAAGCGAGACTCCATCGAGTGTGTCGACTACCTCAGAGACCAGTGTAGGTTCGACAGTGAATTCGTACTTGTAGTACTGGCCGCCAGCACGACCTTCATTTTGTGACTGGCGGTTGAGGATCCAAAGTAGTACGAAACCTCCAAGATGGTCGTGCATGTGTCGACGGACCGGGGGGCGAAATCTGCATTCACACACCACGCAACGAGTGAAAGCAGACACACTACCACTTCGAGTGTGAACTCCTGATTTTTCGCCATAGAATGTTTGAGAAGGATACTTTCGTTTGTATCTAACCATCTATGATTGAATCGGTCGCTGCTCACCCACACACCGAGTAAAAACCGACACACTAAGCCATGTTTTTCGAAGCGTATAGGGCTTCGACGATGATTTTAGGATCCCGCAAGAGGCGATGTTCGAGATAACTTCCCTTGCTCTGGCCGCCACCGGTGTGATTGGACTCTGTAACCCCGGGGAACGATTGTTCTTTCAGCAGTCGATACACTCGATCCTCCGAAAGGGGCTTGGATCCCGCTTGCTCGGCTAGCTTTACGTACAGTGTATATATTTTGTGTGTACGAAACCCATCTTGGGCAGGTGACTCGGCACTTAGTAGCGCGAGTGCGCGAAGAATATGTTTCACATGCGGTGTTGTTCCTTTGATGAGTTTCTCGAATCGGATTACCTAAATCGAGGCGCTAATGCCGCTTCCTCAGCGAGCGAAGCGAGCAGGGAGGGGATACAGTGCCGCACGAATTTCATACACTGTTCTAGAGCAGGCCCGCAGGCCAACGCTCTCGGTAGTTTTACGAGTATCTACCTTGTAGATACACTTAATGGATCGGTACGAGGTTGAAGGACACGAAGTCCTCAAAGCCGAAGTCAAACCGACCGGCAACGGTGCGCACATCTACGTCCCGAAAGCGTGGACTGGTGCGACCGTCAAAGTCGTCCGCGTCACCGATCCAACTGACGAAAACGACGAAGACGAGTAGATCATGCGCTACAACTACAGGTATCGGCTCAACCCGACCGACGAACTCCACGACCGGTTAGCGTGGACTGTCGATACCTGCCGACAGGTCTACAACCACTTTCTGCATCGACTCAATCGGGAGGGCGGCACGTCGGCCTACTCCGAGCAGTCGGTCCTTCCCGACCTCAAACAGTGGTGGGACGATCTCAAACAGGTCCACTCGAAGGTGCTTCAGAAGGTCGTACAACGACTGTACGACAACCTTTCAACACTGAAGGGGCGGAAGGACAACGGCTATCACGTCGGCGAACTCAATTGGAAAGCCCCTCAGGAATATTGCTCGATCAAGTACAGTCAAACTGGCTTCGAACTCAAAAAAACGAGTGGCCGCGCTGTACTTTCTCTTTCAAAAATCGGCGATATTCCGATGGCCTACCACCGCGACGTTCCCGACGACGCCACGATCAAAGAGGTCGTCGTCAAGCAGGAACCGACCGGCGACTGGTTCGCCGTGCTCGGGATCGAAACCGAGAACGACGCACCGCCGAAGCCCAAGAAACTCGAGGACTATGTCGGGATCGACGTGGGCATCCTGAAGTACGCTCACGACACCGACGGGACCGCTGTCGAACGTCCCGACCTCACGGACGAACGCGAACGGCTGGAACGCGAGCAACGGAAACTCTCGCGCAAAGAGCACGGATCGGCGAACTACCGCAAGCAACAGCGAGTCGTTGCCAACCGCCACGCCGATCTGAAGCGAAAGAGACGGGACTTCTTGCACAAACTCTCGAACCACTACGCTCGAGAGTACGATCTCGTGGCGGTCGAAGACCTCGACGCCAAGGGGTTGATCGAACTCCCGTCGAACAGTCGCAACCGTGCTGAAGCGGCGTGGGGAACGTTCCTCCGGATGCTTGAGTACAAGTGCGAACGCGAAGGAACGCACTTTATGGCCGTCGATCCGGCCGGAACGACCAAAGAGTGTGCGACCTGCGGTGTCTCGACCGATAAGCCACTGTGGGTCCGCGAACATTCCTGTCCCTCTTGTGAATTCACAGCGGACAGAGACTGGAACGCGGCCTACAACATCTTGGTGCGCGGACTGAAGCAAGTAGGGACGGGCTGTCCCGAATCAACGCCTGCGGAGACTGCGCTCCCTACGGGAACCGATTCGGTTCCTGCAAAGCGCGTCATGGAAACAGGAAGCCCCATCCTCAAGGAGCGAACGACGTCGGCCGTGAGCGAGTAGGGTGGGGAGGAAGTCACTTAGGTCAACTCACCGAACAGGTCGAGGTGAAAATACTTGGAATCAAAAACGGGTTACGTTCGACACCGATATCGAAATGAAATAGACACCTGCTTATCGATTCACACACCGCAATCGAAATGAAATGGAATTTGGTAGTGGGTGGTGATGAGTCGAACTCAATATCGAATCAGCCTTGACAATAATATCCCTCGAAACAGACGTTAGAGCCTCTCTTGAGCTAAATTCTTATTTTTGACACAGTCTGTATTTCATCTCGAACACGGTGTGTGGGTGTCGACTGATATTGCTATCATGAGCTGAGATTTCATTTCGAATACAGTGTGTGACTCTATTTGACCATTATTTTACAAAACATCGAAAACGAGTTTTCACTCGGTACAGGGTGTGGGTGGACGATTTGTGCAGTCGACGCTCGTTCGTAACACACCACTGCTTCGAGTGTATATCCGCTAATGAGCCCACCTGTGGTTCGAAATCGGATGCTTACACTGTTCTCTCCTTGAAGAAAGATAGCCGAACCAGGTACTGATCTCACTTAAAATAGACTGCCGTTTCATAAGCCGAGAATTGGCCTCTTATGCCCAGTCATGATTGTCGACTCCCTCGTAGTGTTTCAACCGACTCTTGATCTCCCAAGCTTCCCATCTACACTCATAATAAAGAACATCAGCGAGGTCGTCGAAATTGCTTTTATTGAGTTCGATACCGCGGTTTCCACGGTATGTGATGTAGGGTTCGCTTCGGAGGTCAGCGAAGACCTCACGTGCAGTGGGGTAGTCATCTCCAATAGCTGAAAGATTGAGAAGAGCCTCCTCTGCAATCGGTGTCCCCCACTTATGCTTCGCAATCATTGTCGCCAAGAGGGCACATTTCACCGACGGTTTCTCCATGGTCAATGCACAAAACCACTTTGATATAAATGCTGTTAATGTCTATTAACAGTAGTGGAAACACTTATACACACACGGGCGTTGTCTTACTGTATGAGCAGTATAGGACACACCACTGACCGTGGAGAAAAAAAGCAACTCCGCATGGAGCACCCAAGCGGATGGCTCTATCTCACCCAACATGATGCCGTTCCGATCTTGGTAGATGCACTACTTGATCTCCCACCGAACCGTGAATTCAACAAAACCGAGCTTGCAGAGCATGCTGGTGTTACACGCCAGACTGTCGGCAACTATACTGAACTCCTACTGGAGGTAGAACTCATTGAGGAGGTTCCAGATACGTCTCCACGTCGGTACCGAGTTTCGGATAGTAACGTCGTTCAGGAACTCTTTGCGTTGAATAGCGCCCTCAATAACGTCGCAGAGGAGTAAGGCGATTTTAGTCTGTTGAAAAACGGGTGTGTAAGTCCTGACTTACTTGTTTCGAGAACACTCGACATAGTGGGGTCTGTGAGCCTGATTAAAAATAGTCTCGTGAGTACACCAGACTTCTAGTCTGAATATAACATATTGTGAGTAAGGCTGGAGACTGGTGGTATTATGCGTAATACGTCCAAGGGTCAGAGTAGATCATCCCAAGATACGTCCAAAGCTCAAAGAGTGACAAAAAGAAGCGAGTAGGGTGAGTAATTCAGTCACTCCTCACGTGGATCGTCGACGAGCTCGTACAATCCGCTGGGATGGATTTTTTCGACGTGGCCAGCTGCTACAAGGACGTTCAATCGACTATGAATAGTAGGCTTCGAGAATCCAGTGATGTCGACGAGAAACGCAGGGGTACAGCGACCCTCGGCGAGTGCATCTAAGATCTGTTGATCGCTCGCGAGCAGCTCTTCTGGCTCCATAGACGGACATATCTGGCCTACAAGTATAGCTATTTTGACTAAGGTATTATACTTAATAGATACGCAACCCAAATAGGACAGCCTAATAAGATTAACTAAAAGTAAAGTATAAGTAACTAGCCATTGTATATCTAAGTGAGAAGTACGAGGTATCGCCTCAGAAAGTGAGGCCGGTGTTCCAGCACCGACCCCGTGCTTCGCGACCTACACGAAGCATGAAAGAGTCCAACAGTCGACTAAATGAATCTGTCGAACAGCCCAGCCAATCACACCCACGAACAAACCTCGTAACCTGTCGACACTGCGGTCGACGTGGCCTACCCGAACGGATTGCAGCCCACGAGTGTCCAACCCAGACACCACTTGGAAGACTGACCATCCTCGAACACCCTAGCTCAACACGCCAAACACCGCAGTCACTCCCAGTCGACCAACTCACCATTGAGTGGACGCCCACCGATGGCCCGACACAAACGCTCACCTTCGAGCCGACGGCCACAGGCTTCGATCGTATCGAGTCGACAAAAATCGCGACGACATGGCACACTGGTGGGACCGAGCTACTACCACTGACTCTCACGCTCACACACTCACAGTCGCAGTCGACTACCCAGGAGGCTCACCATGAGTAGTCTCGACGACGAGGACCTCACCAAAGACACCACCCCTGGTCGCGGTCAAGGCAACGGCGAGTGGCTCGAACAACAACTCGCCGAGGCTCTCGAAGCGTGGGGCTACGTGACCAAGCGTCGAGAGGACATCATCGCTTTGGAAGCCGACGTCATCGCTCGCCGCGAGGAGTTTCGTGACTGTCCGGATGATTACATCGTCGCCGAATGCAAAGACTGGACAACTCGTCCAATCGACGAACAAACCATCATTCGACTCTGCTTGCTTGCCTTTAGCGCGCGAGCCATGCCAGTGTTGTGTCACACATCGTACCTCTCAGATCGCGCCTGGCGGTTGGCACAGGCCTACGACGTCCTCTTGCTCACACCCGAGGATTTCACGTGGGATGAGTTGCCATCGCTGACGATCCAACGGCCATCGCGAAAGACCGCCAACCACCGCCAGCCGAAGTACCCCAGCCAGTTCCGTGCAGTGCGAGCCATTCCAGCGATGTTCAAGCGATTCGGGACTCAAAAAGTGTGTGAAGCCCCAATATATGGAAGCTCGATCAGCTCTCCGTGTTATGTCGTCGACCGGACGGGCCACGAGGATTACAAAACAACGATTAGGAGGTAAGACGTCCACGAACGGTGCTGAACGGTCCATTCTACGAACACTAGCATTTTTCGAACTGATTGGTTGACACACCTACTTCGGTGGACCACAAAGACTAGGAGTCGATACTTAGCGAGGAGTACGACGTCGCCAAACATGTATAGTGTCAACAATGGGTGGCTCGACAGCGGTGTGTGGACTCGCCATCTTGAAATCAAATATAATACTCTGAAGTATCATACTTCAAAGTACGATTCTCAAAAGTATTATTATTTTTGTGGGTATTTACGTTTGATCTCCTTCACGTTCACGCGGAGGAATCCCACCGCGGGATTTCGGGCCGAGCGAAGCGGCCTATTGGTTTCAAGACCCATACGTTCCAAGATCGTCGACCAGTTGGAGGTGAAAATAGTCATTTTTTACACACATTGTGAACCAGGCCTCCGATAATTATATTGCGCAACCACTCTTATATGTGAGTATGACAGCAAACATCGAAGAACAGAGCCCTCCCGAATCGGATTTCTCTGCAGAGCTTGCAGAACGAATCCGTAGCGCACCGACTGATGAGAGAGTCTACCGGACCGCTCTCGAACTTCATGAACCAACACCGGTCTCAGAAGTAGCTGCACGCGCTGACTGTTCCAAGAATGCTGCCCGTCGTCATCTCAAACGGTTGGATGAAATCGGTCTCCTAACGTGTGTTATGGAGAATCCAGAGACATTCAAGCGCAACGAATCGTATTTCGAATGGCGACGACTCAATCGACTAGCAGAGCTGAGTGATACCGAATACAAAGACCGCATTGGAGAATTACTAACGGAGAACAAGGAGTATCAAAAAACGTATAGTGTCGAAAAGCCAGCTGACATCAATCCATTAGAGTACGATGCATATGGAGATCCCGAACAGGTATGGTTAGATCTGAATAATTGGGAGGCTATTCAGACCGAAATTCAGGATCTTCGCCAAGCTCGTCAAGATGAGACTGTTGGTGAAGGAGTTGCCTAAGTGTGGATAATGGCACCCATAGCCGAGAAGCAAATCGAGCACAACTCCATGAGCTCGCCTCCATCCTCAGTTCCGAATCCTGGATTGAGAAGATATCTGTGTTCCCAGCAAACCGGCCAGAGTCAATTGTCGTCTTCCTCATAACAGAACACTATCCGAGCCAATTCGTTTCTGAAGTATACATCGAGATTCAGTCGTATACAAACGGCGCGTTCCATATCAGCTACATTGAAAATCAACAAGGAGCCAAATGGATGGCCCGGTGGGACCGCCACGAGAGCGATGAGTATTCACGAGATCACTTTCATTCACCACCAGACGCACGGAATGAAGATGGTGAAGACCAAGATTATCCAGTTGGCCTCATCGAGGTGATTTCACAGGTGATCGCACCGTGGGTCTATGAGCGAATCGGGGATGTGTGGGATGAGTGTGAATGACTTAATGATACAGCGAGCGGTCGACGGCCGTCGCAGTCACCCCGAGGGTTAAAACAGTTCGTCGAGCGGTCGACGTGCACCATCGTCAGTCGTGACGTCGTCATCCGGTTCAATGGGAGGCGCATCGAAGAGGCGACCACCGTCTTGGTCTCGGCCAGCAAGCACGTCATCAATGAGCACCGCCGTATCATCGTCGACGGCAGGAATAGAGAGGGCCTCACGAACGTCTTCGGGTAGCTCCGGTCGGTGTGCATCCCGGTGGCGTTCGATTTTTGCGTTCACATAGAGGTTTTCTTGGAGCGCACGCAGCACCGGGACATACCGAAGATACCCATACTCATCCAAGAGCATGATCCCATAGCTGGTCAGCCCCCAGAAATCTCGTGGGTCGGTACGCTCAGCATCATCACCACGGTATGTGTACTTCGTTAATACCTGCTTGTTTGCAAGCCGATCGAGGTGTTCTCGAATGGTCGAGCGGTTCTTTGGCACTAAGTATTCGAGTTCGTCGAGCGTCGCCAAATAGTGTGGATGGCCAAGTACGGCCTGTATGATATGGTAGCGGCTTTCTTGGGTGAGAAATTGGTGTGCCCGTCGTTGTTTCTCGATCGGCAACACATCGTCACCATCAAACGGGTCTGGCTCACCGTCGACCGGATGGCGGGGACTCTCCGCACTGTTGCTCATATGCAGTTGTTTAGACTGCGTTCACGTAACTGTCCGGGATAACCGAGTTGGAAATATAGATCATATCCAACCTGTATGAGAATTTTCAAGCCGAATATGATAGTGAAGCACCTCGGGGTCAAGCCTCGAGGCACTCGCCTTGCTCATCTGTAGATACAAACATGAGTCGACCACGAGTTCCACGCAATTCGTACGCCATTTATCGAATCCGCTACCGTAAACTCACTCGACAGTCCACTCCCTGTTAGCAAGCTGCCAGCTCACACTCAGTTGACCTTCCGAATCAAGTTTGGTGACCTTTTCGAGACCATCGACACTCGACAGCCGCCTGCTGAGCTTGGTTGGACCTTCGGGGACACTGCCGGTATAGTTGGCTAGCCAGCAGCGAAAGCGATCCAACAACGGTTCGAAGCCAATCAGACTGTCCGGAGACTCTGATGTCGAAGGCTCACTGAGTCGCTTTATGAACAGCGACGCTGGAGTTTCCGACAGCGTCGCTCCGGATCGGCTGACGAGCCCGTCAGGTACAAACTGAACGAAGTCCGAGTCGCCGAGACCACTTGGGTAGTGTATCTCGACGATCGTTTCGGTCAGACAATGCGATTCGAGCAGCTCGGTAAACACACGTTGTGCATCCGCTTTGGTTTCGACATACACTTCATGGACATCAGCTTTGTGACCGGCCGGACTGTCGACGATGCCCAGAACGGCACTCGCCGACCACGGTTCAAGCGCGGTTCGATAGCTCAGACCGTTTGTGAGTGTTGTGATACTCTTCGATTTGGCTGCGGTTGGGACGGTTGTTTCGAGACACTCAATCAAGGAGCTCTCGGGTGTGTTTTCGAGTAGGGAGTCGACATACTGATCAATCAGTTCGGTGTGTGGGTTGTGTTCTGTTGATTCGTCCATTTTTTGTGGTGGTGTGCAGATGACTGACTGCACGAAAGTGGTTTGTTAGCGGTTCGTCAGTTGGACTGTTTGAGCGTGGTTGTGGCGGTGGTTTGGCGGTCAAATGTGGCATATTTGAAATATGATATAGCATGCTCAGGTTTCGTCGTCGACAAACGGCAGATCCGGCGACTCTAAGCCCTCCGAAAACCGAAGTTTCCGGCCGACCAGCATTTTGTTATGGTCGTCTGAGGCATCAACCTCGAAGTACGCCCGCAGTGCGCGACCAAACCACGTCTCGTTTGGCTCTTTGAGGTCCGTCTGAGTCCGATACCAGGGTTTAAATTGGCGGCGCAGCGCTGGAATCGGGATCTCAGCGCCCTCACACGGAACCGTGAATAGCTCAATAAACGTTTTAGCAGCCTCCTCATATCGGATCGAGTTATTTTGCTGGGGCATTTCCCAAAGCGGTGACTCGTCAAAGATGGTAAAGCCGTCTCCGGTCTGGAACTCGACGGTGGTCGCTTCTAGATACTCGAATTGCGTTGGTACGATGGGCTTGCGAATGAACGTATAGCCGCTTGCGGCCGCACGTTTGGTGGCTCGCCGTCGGAGGATCTCCCCAGAGGCTGACTCTAGTACCCACTCGTTGCCATCTTCGTATACGCGTGGGGTATTGTACTGAAACGAGTCGACCGACCGCTCTGCATGGCCTTCGGCGAGGACTTCACCATCCGGACCCAAGAGTTGTAAGCGATCACTGGGTGTGATCCGCCAGATAGCTTCGGTCTGTGATTGTGGAAGCACGTACCAGCACTCTTGGTCTTTCGGGCCGGTGTCTCGGCGTTGATTGTACAGGATTGTCCCCTTGTCGTCAGTATATTTGAACGCCATGCTCACTGGGCCCTCTTTCGCCACTAGCTTGTCCTTCCAGAGTTTCGACTGCGCCTCCGAGTGTGTCTCTGTTATAATGTGGACAGGATGGCCATGATAGTCCGCTCGAGCAAGGTTGGTGATGAGTGCTGCTGGCTTACTTTTATTTTCGACCTCAATTTCGTGGAAGTGTATGTTCCCATCTTTTTTACTAACGATATCTGGACGCGACGAACCGTCCAGATACTGCTGTTGTGTTGGATTGGGGTCCGTGATGTCTACGTCAATGACGTCTTGATCAACGGCGATGATTGTGTGACCGTGACGCAGTAGGTACCGGATACGTTTGTTGACCAACTTTTTGTGGCGCTGTGACTCTTCGTTGTTCGACTCATCGTCGATTGTCATCTCATCAGGATCTTCAGTGCCGTATGACTGGGCTGTCCCATCGACGTCTTCGCCGAGTTGCTCAGTGCTCAATCCGGGCTTGTCCGTCGTCGGCAATCGACCGAACGGGCAGGTATCGATGTACGCCGCAGGCAGCGTGAAGAAATGCTCCAGCTCAGTCTTGTGGATCGGGATTCGACCATAAGCGCCGAATAGTTCCTTGTAACGGTCGTCATTGTGGACGCGACCAGCCAGTGCTGCTCGGTACTCTGGGTAGCCTACAGCAAGTGATTCGGTCGTACCCTCCCGAATGCTCATTTCACCAAATTGTTCGATTTTTGATGGGAAGGCACTCTGCTGATTCGCATACCGTTGGTGGGATTCGACTGGAAGTTGCCAATTGTCCGATGATGGACCCGGGAAGTACTTCGAGATTGTATAATCGTTGGAGGTCTTGAGGTGACTGCTGAGGTCGTTTTTAGTGACAATCCCATGGCCAGAGCCGAAGACGATGAGCCGCGCAGTAACGAGATAGTCATACCCTTTTGATGCGGCCGCAGGCTCCAACAACACCTGAAAGAGATACGGGATCCGATCAGCGTTTAGCTCTTGAATGAGCTCAACTGATGCAGCCATCTGTGTGGCCTCAATGGGATCAAGCGACATGTTCGGTGACTGAAGGAGTCGACTCGTCGGGACTGGCATCACACCCAGCGTAGAGAGATCGACGGTACAAATTTGAGCACCAACGGTTAGGTGTTCTTTGACGATCGCTTTGATGCGTTCTGGGCGAGTGTCGCGTCGCTCGCTGGAGCCTCCTGAGGTTGGCTGGTCGGGATCGATTGATGAGTCGCCGTCGGCTGCTGTATCTGTATCCGAGTCTGTCTCGTCGGTAAGCTCTGGGTCATCGTCTGCATCCGAGAGTGGCTCAGAGTCCACAGACCCACCATCAGCAAACACGGCTTGGGTCGTCTCATCCACAACCGAGGAGTCCGAAGACACATCAGACTCAGCAGAATCTTCATTCTCCTCTTGGGCTGGTTTGAGATACGGCTGTGTGTTGGAGAATTGGTAGCTGTGGCCAATAAGATAGTACTCTTGTTGAACATCTCCGGAATGGCTTAGCAGCTCAAGCATGTCGATGCCATACTCCTCAAGGACATCCTCTACGACGGTGTAACACTTGAGCGCCTCCAGGAGACGCTTATCCTCGTCCGTATGACCAGGGAGCATCAGCCGCACAGCACCAACGCGAAAGTACTCGGATCGTTCCAGAGGAGTGATCGTGTTACCAGTCATTTGGCAAGCCCTCCGTGCGAGGTTCCGTGCAATCCACCAAAGCGGGTTGGTGTGTGTTGAGTAGTCGGCGTCTGAGTAGCAACCTCACCGCAAGCTATCAGCGAAGCCAGATCGCTCAAGGCGACCCAGTCGATGCGGCTGGTGTGTTGGTAGGTAGTGTTCATTTGTTGAATTGTGTTATTTGATCGAATCTTGTTTTCAGAAGTCGTGCAGCACCGCAAGCGAAAGGCCCTCCGTGTCAATCCACCATTGGCGGCCAGTGATCCCGATTGGATCACCCATCATATCGGTGCGAGCCCCAACCCCGTCAGGAAGCAGCTGACCGAGCCGCTCGACATGACAGAGTTTGTGCGTTGAATGATGGCCGTACCAACCCCAGAACTCCTCGAAAAACCCAAGCGTCCGCCCAAACAGCTGCTCGGAAGTATACTGTTTTGCGAACCGCTCGAGTGCACACTCGATGTGGGCTTCGGGTGTCGACTCCTCAGTCGAGGCTGTCCAGTCGCGCGAGGCGAGTGGTTCGGTGAGTTCGGTGCCGTCGCGATAGACGACACTCACTGTATCGCAAAACAGCGGTGCAATCGGTACCACGGGATACAACACAGGACGATAATCGTCCATACACGCCGACCGAGACGAGAGCGTCTCACGAACACTGCCGTCTGAGTTTGCCATCTCGATCGGTGGATCGATGCCACACATCCGTGGTGTAGCATACTGCTGGGCAGCAACTGGTTCGGTGAGTGGCCCCGAACTGAGACAGCGCTCAGGTGTATGGAGGCTCCGATGGGTGCTGTCTGAGACACGCCACGACAGCGAGGGTGTCTCACGCTCGACAAGGATGACCTCGCCGTGGTCCGTGATAACTGCTTTCGGGATGGTATAGAGTTCGTAGGCTTGGGGGCCTACTTGAGCAGCATACGGGACACCCAAGATGGAACGTGCCTGCTCGGCGAGTTCCTCTGTGGGACTAACAACCAGCAGATGCGAGCCGTTGTGGACGGCGTTGTTGGCAGCGACAATGAGCTCGCCTGCCGATTCAACGAGCGATACGTCGTGGCCGACTTGACAGTCGTCGACCGGATCGAACAGCACAACCGGCCCATCGGGATCGTTGGGATGGCCGACAAAGTGCGGCGAACCGAGCGTCCGATGTTCATGTGAGCTCGACAAACAGCCACTCTCACCGAGCCACCCACGTGTGAACTCCCACAGCGAGGGGCCCGCTTGGAGACCACGCTGTGTCATACTCGAGTCAGGATCGGCCAATACCTCGGTGTGGGCTGTGCCAGCCGCTTGGCTACAGACCCGGTCGCGGATGAACCGAGGAGGGCCCCGAGAAACCCCAGCGGGCCACGAACACGGCTCATACAGCGGCGTTATATCGAGCAGCGACGAGAGATCTGCACTCGAAAGTGCCAGTGTAGCCTTGACATCGAGTGAGCCATACGGTTCGAGTCCCTCAACGCCCTGGAGCATCGAAGCGTACTCATGCGTGCTATCTCGGAGTCGAGCCGCGGCGAGTGCGGTGGATGAGGCCGAGACAGGACCCTTGTACCATCGTGCTGTTGTCGACGTTGGATCAACGGTGTAGAGTCTTTTGGAAGAGTGAGCGGACTGACTAGTCTCGACCTCCCAGTGGCGGTCTGCAAGTCGTCGACTCGAGGTGATTGACTCCGGCGTCTCCCAATTGATTGGACACGAACGAGGGGTCTCGATCGAGTCGGCAAGCCCAACTCGTCCCAGTGGTCGTGGAGTTGTGCTGAGTTCGGCGACCCGAAGCGTCACTCGATACAGCAACTCTGGGTCCGACTGATACCGGGTATGCAAACTCCGGCATAACAGTAGCTGGCAGACGGTAGGGATGTTGCGGCTGTGGTTGTCCTGGATGATCGATCGTAAGATCGACTTGTAGTCCGACACAGGTGGACTGTTGCCTTCGTACAACAGCCGACTCGTCGGGACCGCAGCAAGCCCCATTGGATCAAACACGAGTGTGCCCTGTTCGATGCCGTACCATTCGGGGAGTCTCGATCGGAGTGCAGCGGTTAGTTCGTCAGTCCCGATTGTATCTGTCTCCTCCGTGTCCGTGGGAGCCATCCAGCCGGTGTTGTGGACGTCCGTCTGCGAGCCGTGGAAGACGACTGTCGGCGTCTCAACTCCCGTTAGAGCAAGCACCTCAAGCGAGATCATCTCCGGGACAGCAATCCAGACCGACTCGACAGCGTCAGCCAACAGCGAGGCATACACGCGCGAGAGTCGTAGTGATGGATCAGAGATCCCACTTTGGAGACAGTGGACCGCGTTATGACGAGCGATAGCTGGTGTATGCTCATCAGGTCGAGTCCCAATCGCTGGGAGCCTCAACTGATAGGCCATTGGCTCTGTGCATGCGCGTCGATGAGTCGACAGTTGATTATTGGTTGTTGTGCGAATGGTGTCGTCATGGTGTTTTGTGTGTACAGCGGGCAACTCAGTGCTGAGCAGTCTTGCAGATGCACAGATACCCGGATATAATATAGACGACCCGTCGGTGGTGGCTAATAGCGAAAAGCACCCATAGATTTATTACAATCGCGGTAGACATACGGAGGAATAAAAAGGCATGGGAATACAGAACACTCAAACAATATCTCTTGATCAAGAGTATGAACTGCAGGATTATCCCGTGATACCTCAGTGGGCGTACGATCGAATAGATGAGAATGATGATGTACAAATTCTTGACGTTTTTCCAAGCGAAAAGAACATAGTAGCTGCACGTGCAGAAGGTTTCATACGAGACATAAACCGAGAACTCTATCCGGTGACCGTTTTTTCTCTTATCCAATTGCTTGTAGCCGAGCGTGGTAGTAGATATTTTACGTTGTATGAGATCATGGAGCGACATAAAAAGCGCTTGTGGGAATATGAATACAAATACAATGAAAAGACCTATCGGGGCATACTTCGGAACTTGGTCGAAGTTAATCTATTAGAGGAATTACCATCCAACAAACGGATTAAATATCAAATTCCTGAAAATGAATCTGTCGCCCCTGCGTTCGACCCAGACAATGCCGACAGTATCTTAGATGACATCGTCGTCGACCCCCCAACAAAAAAGAAAGAAGAATATCAAAGCACGTGGATACCGATCTCGTTGCAGCCGCTCGAGATCAATCCAAAAGACGCTCTGAGTGGTCCCTTTGGGACGCTATGGCATAGCGGCTGGATATTTTTGGCGACATGGTTCGGACTGTCAGTGGCGTGGGCCAGTAGACCATGGATGGAGACGTTTGATCCAACAGCATCGATAATTGTGGTCTTTTGGGCACTCATCTCAGTCGCGACTGCTGCACTAGTAGTCGACACCCTTGATCAAACTCGACGAGGATATCAGAGCTCAATGCAACAATAATCAAGCAGAGTTGAGAGAGCCAAATCAACCTATTTCTCAGAATTATAAACACTCTATATTTTTGAATTTTATGCGTTCATCGCGGTATATGAGTGCTTTCGGAAAACGCGAAGACAGCCACATCGTAATTTAAAATAGTAGTATGTGAGAAACAGGTTTGGAGTTTACTCTCTGCCCACGATGATATACTGAGACAATATCGTATACAGTACGTTCGACTAAAGAATAGATACAGCATAAATTGAAATTATATTTTTCTTATATATAATGGTAACATTGGTAGGCTGTGTGAGCTCATACTACCCTACATACTACTGTGATCTAGGGTGCCCCCTACTCATAGTACCCAACACTAAATCGCAAGCAGAGACCAGGGTCATACTACCTGAGACCGATTGGATATAATAACAAGTAGGGTGGTGGTTCCGGAAGCGGTATAATGGAAAAAGCAAGTATCGAAGAACAGAAAGAAAGACAAAAAATAGGGGGAGAAAAATCAGTTCAATCAGAGATGCTATGAGGTCGACCTCAAAACAGAGTGAGTTCCCACCCGAATCGTCGACAACACGTTCTATTGGAATTTTGACTAATAACTAAACCAGGGTGACACTCCAATTTGTGGGACCGAGTTTACTATATAGAAAATCTACACTATACAACGTCGACATCCCAGAGTACATACTACCTACCATTTTTATTATGTATTTAGAAACCCCGGACTACAGAAGAATCCGACCCTTCACTAGAGTAGTAGAGTAGTACTCCAAGAGATCTACTTTCTTCGCACAACATAGGAGGTGGGCGATCAAAATAACGCAAAAGAGAGATGCTCGATATGACACCGGTTTCCAGCAGTCGATATGCCGAGTGTTTCAAAAATGGATTTAGCCGAAATTCTGTTATGTAGGTATCCAACAAGCAGAAAATTATCTCAGTAGTCGACGGCCCACGGGGATTGATCCAAACTCAAACTCTAAAGAAAGGAGGCTTCCCGCCCGAGGGTCGACGTCTGTGGCCTCAAAGTTGGTTGCTTCCCTCCGTGGTTGGCCAGTGGCTTTCTTGTGTTTCTCACAGGTATTTGTTGTATGGGGTTGTTATTGTTATATCCAATCGGTGCTGAGTAGTGTGAGTTGCCCACGTCTAGGGGTTTAGTATTAGATAGTGCTTATAACAGCCATACTAGATACGAAGAAAGCACACACAAGCTGTCTTAGCATGTGGATAGTTAGACCCTCTGAGACAGGGTTTGTGTGGATTCATACAACTCAAACCGCGCAAACACCCACAGCACTCGGTTTGGAGAAAAATAACCGATATGGCATCACAAAAACCCGTAAAATAGCTCAAAGATGCTCTCGTTGTGAGTTACTGGGCGAGACTGTCCTGTGAGTTACTGTGCGAAGTCGACTGTGACTGGGTGTCTATAGACTCTCCGACTACTATCTAGAAGAACGAAGGACTCTGAATATCAATAAGAAAGATACCTAGCTACTCGACGTTTGATTCACGATTAAACACGTAATCTTGGGGATTCAAATCAAGCGTTCCAAAGAACTCACCGTGGGCAGCTATCCAAGTGGTCAGACAGACCGTATCAATACCTTGTTCGACAAGCACCGATTCAAACATTGACAACTCATCAAGACGCATGACTAATCAACTACATCTAACTTATTTATGATTGGCGTGGTTACATAACTATCCGTACAGAATCCTCCCCTTTCGTTTGGTATGCTGTGGGGGACACAAATATTTCAAGACAAAAAAGTCTCTTTCGGATTTGATTTGGATCCTATCGTCGCTAACGATAATCCCTCGTTTAGAGTCATTCTTGATCCGGCACAGATCGTCACAACCCCTTGTGAAAACCCAACCAGTATTATTGAAATTATTCCAATAGCCTGTACAAGTGTATATTAATTATTTACAAATTAGACTAAATCTACTAACCCATCCTGCAACCGAACAGTCGACTCAAATCCAAGATCCTCAGTTGCTCGATTGACTGCTGCTCGACTCTCATCGATATCTCCCTCACGCTTGTCAATATGTTCGATCTCAATAGAACCCTCAGATGCAATCACCTCTCGAACGGTCTCTGCAAGTTCTAAAATAGAAATACTCGTACCGGTCCCAATATTGTAGGCTGTCCCAGGTACGCCCTGAGTGGCTGCAAGCAAGTTCGCCTGTACTACATCCCTAACATGCACAAAGTCTCGGGTCTGTGCCCCATCGCCGTGGACCGTTATTGGACCACCAGTACGTGCCTGCTCCAGAAAGATGCTAATGACCCCACTGTAATCCCCTGCGGTCTGTCGTGGACCGTAGACATTGAAGTAACGCAACGGGATCGCCTCCAGATCATACAGCTCTGCATACAGCCGAACATACTGATCGGCGTTCAATTTCGCAAGCCCGTACGGAGAAGTCGGTCCAGTTGGATCCGTCTCAGAGATCGGCACGGACTCTGGGTGGCCATATATGGCTGCACTCGAAGCGAAGACAACTCGGGCTGACTCTCTGCGAGCCAGTTCAAGTAACTGAATCGTCGCTCGTGTGGTAACGTCGTGGGTCAACTCAGGATCTTCAATTGATTGCTCAACACTCACGATTGCAGCATGATGGAAGACGATGTCGACGCCTTCCATTACTGCAGACATAACGTCTCGATCTCGTACGTCACCCTCAACGAACTCGGCTTCAGTTGGGACGTTGTCTAGCGACCCTGTTGAAAGATTGTCGAGTATCACTACCTCATTATTATCAATCACCGCATCAGCGATATGGCTCCCAATGAATCCGGCACCACCAGTCACCAAGATCCGTTGACCACGAATAATTGGCTGCTCAGAATTACTCATCGGTAGCTTAGTTTGTACCACCCTGAACTATTAATTGTCTGTTTGATCTGCTTCAGGATCCTCGCCACGTAGGACTGCCACTGCATCTATCAGAACCATCCAAATTTGTCGAACTACGATGAGCAGATCGTTGCTAAAGGATTGTTCTCGGACATATTTAATGTCGTACCGGAGTTTTGTCTCCGGTTCATGTCCCGTTGCACCGTTGATTTGTGCCACACCAGTTAATCCAGGCTTGATGAACCATCTCTTGCTCCAGTCAGTACCATCCGTCTGGATGTCTGAATCAATCTCTGGACGCTCAGGACGTGGTCCCACAACACTCATATCTCCTACGAGAATTGACCACAGCTGTGGAATCTCGTCCATGTGCGTCTTCCGTAGTATACGCCCAACACGTGTCACTCGTGGGTCAACATCGCCAGCATCTTCTTCGCTAATTTTCGCGCCCGTCTTAGCCTCAGCATCCGTAACCATACTCCGGAATTTATACACCGCAAACGTTTCACCAAACACGGCTGTCCGATCCTGCGTATAAAATACTGGCCCAGGACTGTCTAATTTGATTGCAATCGCAATCAGCACCACCAGCGGAGCAAGCACAATGAGTCCAAAGGCGGCAAACGCCACATCAAAAAGTCGTTTGAACACGTAATCCTGAGGGTCCCATGGCTCGACATCCACATTCGCAAGCGTTGCAACGTCTCCAGACGAAGTCAGCACATCGTCGACATACTCACGGTGGACCTTCGCGTTCACACCGTGCTTGTGACACAGATCAAGCGTCCCGAAAAACTCACCGCGGTCGGCGGTCCGAAAGGCCAGACAAACGGTGTCGACGTCACGCTCGACAAGCACTGTTTCGAGCTTTGAGAGACCACCGAACCGCGGCAACCCCTCAATTGCGTCCCCACCGTCTGCAATCGGGGCGGCGATCTCTATGTCAACAGACTCATCCTCAAAACCCACCTGATAGGCAGTTGGTGGACAGAGGTAGCCCAGCACGGGTAGATCGCTTTCGCTGACGATTCGTTCGAGTTGAGACATATCATCGCCGACGATGATGGCTCGCTCAGAATCGCTCTGAGACCGAGTCCGAATCAGCACAAACCACAGTGGCATGACAATCAAAAGCATTCCAACTACCAGTGTAAGTGTTGTTCGTGGAAGTCGGAATGTATAGTTGAAATACCCAAGTGCTGCAATCGCCAATCCAGCGACGATAATTCGCTTTTGGGAAAATGCAACAATATCAAGAATCCGCCACGGCCGCGGTTTGAACAACGGAAGCAACGTCCCGACAACGACCGCGACACTTGTGCCAATTGCCAACTGCAACGAAGTCCCCGAAAGAGTAGTTGGTTCGAGCCGCCACAACAGGGGAACATATGTTGTCACTGGCTCCTGCAAAAGTGGATGATTTGCGAGCGCTACCGCAAGGACTGTCACCATACTTGCTCCGGTGGCACTGATAATCCGATACCACCATCCACGTATCATTATCAAGTAGGTGATTGGTAACACTCAAAAGCATTCCCCTATTGCTATATGTAGAGATATAATATATACTCTTACTCAAATTTCCCCTCAATTGATGTCTTTTGGCTCGACTGTTCGATTCCTGCTACCAATCTGTACCATTATTATACGTGGAGATCTGTAGTATGTGTACTCAAAATAGATTCATTTTGTCTTGTTCATACGAGTTAGATATTCGTAGTTAGATTCTGTATGAAAATTATTATTTAGGCAATCACGAGACACTCGGTAGTCACAACAGCGTCCTATTCGTCGGCTTGGTCGTTCTCACGGTCGACTTTTTGTCGAGCAGTCTCCGAGAAATCCGACGAGCGCTCGGTTTCGACTCGTTCCGGTGGGGCTGGTGGCTCGAATGTCGACGCCAAGAACTGATACCACCGCGTGTCGGTCAGCTGGGCCCATGTGTGTGTGGTCTGGGTTCCACGGGCCGCAAGCAACAACAGCCCAAACAACACAAACGTCGACATACCAATCGGCTCACCACTTGTTGTCAGTCCAAGAAACGCAAGCATCACGACAGCAATCAAACCAATACTCAAGATTCGAATCGGCTGTTCGAGGAATCGTGCTCGAAGCTGGTAGCCACTGCGTAGTCCACCAGAGGTCGGCATCACTGAGATGAACTCTCGAATACGCTGTTCGATCTGTGCCAATACTGGCCCAGCCGATAATGTCTCTCTCAAGTCAATGACGATCACCTCTGACTCGGGTTCGGCGGTCAGCCAGCCATAGAGCCACGAGGATTCGACGAGCCGTCGACCACTTCTCACTCCTCGATAGACGACCGACGTCGACTGTGGGCCTGTCAGAGAGGCTGTCGACCCAGTGTTAGAATGTGATGATTCGCTGGGAGACGGGATACTACCCTCAGACGAATCAGGCGACCTCTCTGAAACACCACTGAAGTCACTGCCGACAGTCTGCGGCTCTCCTTCGGCAAACAGTCGACGAGCCAGACGAACGGTGTGGGCTTGGTCGGCCCACTGTTCGTACTTCGTCTGGGCTGTCGTCCACAGACGGACAGCCGTCGACCCCTGTCTTGTTGATTGGTTTGAAAGTGCCATCGGATGGAGTTGTGTATCGACCTATATTTGCTATTCAATACTCGTAACTTCGCCGCTGACTGTGATTCCACCGAGGTCCAGTGTTAGCTCTTGATCACCACGCAATCGTTGGCCGCGGAACAGCACAGTTCCATCTGGCTGTTCACGAACATTCAAATCAAGGGTCAGCGTCACGTCTCGGTTTCGTGGGTGTTCGATAACCTCGAACTCACTGCTCCCACTTCGAATGACCTCTGTAGGAACCACGTCGACTGCTGTCACAGTTGCAGTTTCGTCATCGCCCAACACTTCGCTCATCCCGACGCCCAGTCTGTCGGCACGCTGCTGTGGAAGTTCGTTGATCTGGACGGTCACTATTTGGCTCGCCGAGGTCCCAGCGTTCTCTTCGAAGCTGACGTCAGTGACAGTGCCCTCGGCAACATACTGTGTCGTCTCAATCATCATTGTCCGGCCGAAGCGTAGTGGCTCCCCAGCGAAACGAATCGCACTTTGATTGCCCGCCTCGGGATCGATCGCACTCCCGTTGACTGCGGCTCGAACGATAACGTGTCTGTCACCATCAGCGCGAGGCGAAACAAACACTTCGCGTATCGTGAGCCCACCACTGCCTCCTTGTGGGTTCCATTGGTCGCCGGCGGTAATCTGGCTGGCAGTATACTCTGGTTGGGGTCCTAAGTCAATAGTCGCATACCGAGTGTCAGCAGGTCCACCAAACGGCCCGATAAGCGCAATCCCCGCACCAACGATCGCGATAACAAACAGTATAACAAGTGCATCGATGACGTTTATGAGCCCGAAGAGTTGCCCATCCTCGTCGATGACAGAGGACAACGTGGAATCGTCGGCCATAGGTAATCGAAGGTGGTAGGCTATCGGTTAAAACCTTTAACATTGAGATGGTCACGCAAAAGGAATATTAAACAATTGTTATAACTCTCCCACCCAACGCTCTCGATATGCAAGATGACGCTGGTGATCCCCCAATTTCGGTCGACCGGGCACAGGGGATCTCAGAGGATATTCTCGACGAACTTTCAGAGACCGTAATTACTTCTGAGACGTTCTTAGAAACACTTCTGACGGGCGTTCTCGCCCAGCAGCATGTGTTGATCGAAGACGTCCCAGGAACTGGCAAAACACTCACTGCACAATCACTGGCCGAGGTACTGGGCCTGGAGTTCAATCGGATTCAATTCACGCCCGACCTGTTTCCCTCGGATATCACTGGGTCGACCATCTTCAATGAACAAGAAGGCAGTTTCGAGTACAACGAAGGACCAATTTTCTCGAACATCGTGCTGGCCGACGAGATCAACCGTGCACCACCGAAAACACAGGCCGCACTACTTGAAGTCATGGAAGAAAAGCAGGTCAGTGTCGGCGATGCGACTCGGTCGTTGCCAACTCCGTTTTTCGTGATCGCAACCCAAAATCCAGTCGAACAGGAAGGAACCTTCGAACTACCAGAGTCCCAGCGGGATCGGTTTATTATCAAGACCTCCATCGGCTATCCTGACCGGGCTGGCGAACAGGAACTACTAACCCGCCGGGTCGACCGAATGGCCGCTGCCCCCAGTGCCCAACAGGTCATCGAACCGGATATTTTCGAAACAGTCCAACAGGTTCCCGAGTATATCCATGTCTCTCCAGAGATCCGTGATTACATTCTCGACATTGGGCGTGCAACGCGAGAATACGAGGGAACTGACGTTGGTGTCTCGCCGCGTGGGATTCAGCGTCTCCTCGAAGCAACACGCGCCAGAGCCGTCCTCCGGGGCCGCGAGTACGTCGTTCCCGATGACGTCAAATCACTCGCAATCCCAGTGTTTGCCCACCGGATCGTTCTGAGTTCCGCATCCATGATTGAGGGAGCAAGCCGCCGTGATATCATCGAAGCTGTCCTGCAAGAAGTCGACGTTCCAGCAATGGAAGCTGTCTAAGCAATCGAGCGATATACAGGCCAGATTATACCGAATTTTCTGTTGGAGTCGACTCAGAGTCTGCCTGCAGTCGTTGTTGTCGTTCACCATATGCGTATACCAACGACAGTACGACTACCGAACCCACAAGCCACAGTCCAGCGATTCCGAGTCCAAGAAGGTACAGCGAAATCGGAGGGAACATAGGTTACGTTCCTGTACTACCGGCTTTGTTAGAACCATCATACCTTCGGTTAGCCAACAAAAAACACTCGTTAGCCGCGTAAGAGCGTACTCACAACGAGTGTCGCGACAACTGCAAGCACAGCAGTGACCAGTAGTCCCTCCTCGTTCACGCTTACACCGGCCAAAAGCCAGTAGACCCCAACAGTTCCAACAAAGGCCACACCACCGACCAACAGGCTTGCAGCTGCGTGGACAAGTTCACCCTCTCGGTGGGCCGGCGTCGACCCAATGTCAACAGTCAGCCCGATACCAAACGCCGAAACATCCCAAACGATGACCGCAGCTACAGCAGCCCCAAACCCGGCGATCGACGAGCCGGTAGTCGCCCCAACAATCGTAGCAACGAGTAGTCCCATCACGACCAGTCGAGGCCCGGCCGTCGACGTTGGCAACAACCCGAGTCCGGACAAGACGGGAAACACTGTCAATCCCATCCCAACCGCAAGCAACGCAAAAAACCCAACGCCGAGTCCAGTCGCGGTCGGACCGACAACTGCCGTCGACGCCTCGAATAGTGCTGCTGGAACAATCCCTATCGACCCAAGGAAACCCATTGCTGGGCCAGCACCGACAAGCACTACCCCAACTAATCCACCGGCTGCTACAACCCCAGACCGAGACCAAGAGACGTTACCGGCGAGTGCAGCGACCCCAACAGATCGACCACCAAGGACAAGAGCAGTCACGACCAGTCCACCGACAAAAACACGTACGAGTGCTGTCCGAAGGACCTGTGATTCAACAAGCAGGCCAATGGTCGACGTAATACTGGCCACTCCAATTTCGAGTCCTACTAGATACACCATGGCCAGGATGATGCCGCCGACCCCAAAGACAGTTCCAGCCGTCGACACCGATTGGGACTGGAAAGCCAGATACTGTGGGCGTCTCGAGGCCGGCAACGCCGTTTCGGGTGGCAATGACGCCATAACAATCCAGACACCAGCGAATGCAAGCCAGGAGACGACAACAAATCCAGCCACAATACCGGTCTCAGTAGTTGGGGCGAGTAGCTCTGTGATACCCCCAGCACTATCGCTGGTCACCAGATAATTGAAATCAAACCGAACTACTACCACTACCAGTGCCACCAGCCCGATTACAATAGTTGCTCGGAGAATCCATCCAATCGCCTGTGCGATAGCCCCATCACCGAGTGCATCGACCCGAAACCGTGCGAGGCCAAAACCAATGAGGATCCCAGCAAAACCGGTCCCCCCGACAAATTGGGTACCAATAGAAACAGAGTACGCTAAAAGCCCGACAGCCACGCCAATCGAAACAACCAGACCGACACCACCAACGATAGATCCGAGTAACTGATTGTTGCCAGTGGCCGCAATCGAGACTGCAACTGCAATTCCGATTACGAGTCCTCCAATTGCACTGAGGACCGCACCAACAGTGACAGCGATAGCAAGCAATGCCACAGTCGCTACGAGCCCAGCAATGAGACCACTCCGTCGTGAGACCGAGCCAGCCTCGGCAGTGATCGTTTGAGAAAGTCCATTACTGAACGATCGGTTGCTATCGGTGCTGTCCTGTGGGGGTTGACTCATTGTTGTGAAAGGGCCGGAGATGTGGTTTGAGTACGATCCAAGGCCATCGCAAGTGGTTCTTCGGGATCCCAATTTACAACTGAGATACCGAGTCGACGGAGTTCGGTAAGTCGGAGTGATCGTTGGGCGCTCGCCACTCGCCCGCCGGGTGTCGACCGTTTGGTGATGTCGGGCGAATACATGCTGACAGTGTAGCCTGTTGCTCGGAACTGCTCAACCATCTCGACAGGAAACCCATCACAGAGTGGTGTAAGAAACACAACCTGAGTCTGTCGGCTAAGCCGGCGGATGATCGCTTCGGGATCCATCGAAGAGTGATCAGATTCAGTCTGGTGATTCCCTGGACGAACAGTTGCGGCTGCGGCATCCAGAAGGAGTTCGATTCGCGTTCGTGCCTCTCGGGTGTTGGTTGGCGACACCCATGGGAGAGAGACCCCACTTTCTGCAGTAATCTTGGTGTCGAGGTCGACTGTATCGCCGTCGACTCCCAAGGCAAGGGCACCGACGTTGTTTCGATCTTCGAGTAGGCTTGAGACGAGGTCATTCGCCAGCGAAACACACAGTTCAGTTCCTGTCGGTGCGGTCTCGGCACTCGCAACCCCTGAACTCGGGCGTGCGTCGACAATGACGAGTACCTGGGTTGCCTCCTGTTGGCGATACTCGACGGTCGACAACACACGGTCCCGTGCGTACTGCCGCCAGTTGATCCGGCTGGCTGGATCACCCGGTTGATATGGTCTGACACCGTAAAATTCGAGTCCTTCGCTTCCACGGTCTGTCATTAGCGTGCCAGAGATCCCAGAGGTCTGTTGGGATAGTGGATAGGACTCGGGTTCGAACATAGCGACAAGACGAGTATCCCCATCGGCCGAGATCTCAGTTGTATACGTACTGGCAGCGCTCACACTGTGTGTTCTGGCGGTGACGGGAGCAAAGTCGAACTCACCGTACCGAGCGCGAAGGCCGTACTCGATAGTCGTCTGTTCGTTACTTCGAAGTGTGAGCCCCGCCCGTGGTGAGCCATCGACGACGGCGAGCTCGTCGGGGACGCCGTCGACAATACGAAGATCTGGGATCGGACGATCTCCGTGGTTCGAAACGGTGAGTTTGACTGTGATGATTTCACCGGCGTACGTCCGATTCGGTGTTACTGTTCGTTCGAAGGCGATCTGGGAGTCGACAACAGGTGCACTTGTGAGCGAACTGTAGGCGAGAAAAACGATTGGTGCCATCGCAGCGATCAAGAGACCTGGATTCCCTATCCAGACACCAGCCGCAGCAAGTACGAGTGAACATCCAATAGCGACACGCCAACGTTGAGATCGTTCGAACATGGTTACTTGTCTGTTCCCACAGGTTGTTCAGGATCGGTTGTGTTTCTCACAGCAGTTTCTGCCGGTTGCGACGGTCGGTCAGAATCGGCATCTGAGTCGCGATACCCATCTAAAGTCGCTCGAACAGTTGCCAGCCAGTTGGTAGTTGGTTTCGTCTCACTGTCGACAACAGACCCAGTCAACGGTGAGCCACCAGCGTGTCCAGTCCTCAGTAGCTGTTCGACCGCAAGGCTAGTTCGGTCGACTGCCGTTTCGTAGGCATCTCCTGGGTTTGCCCACCGGAGTAGCTGATAGGCCATTGGGTACTCAATCGAGTCACTGAGAAATGCTCGGGCAACTGGATCAGTGGTCCACTCTCCGGTTCGAAGAATGTGGTCTGCCTCCTCAAAAGAACACTCGAACATCAGTTGTATACTTGACTGGGCGGTCTTGGTGAGTGTTTTTTGTGGTTCGGTGGTACTGTAGTCGACATCCTTGAGCCTGACTTCACGAAGTGCAGTATCCATTTCGGTATCGAACGTCTCACCGACAATCTGTGGGGCGTTACGAGGCACTTCTGGAGGTGATTCTGTCGATATGAGTCCCCCAACCTGATCACGTGTTTTGCTTCCTTGTCGGAAATAAAACAGTCCAGCACCAGTGAGTGAAACAACCAGCAGTAGTTGTACACCTTCCACAGAGGATGGAATAATCACAGAAATCTGTTGGGAAATCCATACTGGGAGCGGCCCAGAAAACGACATGAGTACGACTGCAATGCCGATTAGCAACACGGCGACCACCGACGGCACAAGATATTTTACACGCAGAATCTGTTGCTGGTTCATTTGTTACTGTCTTCGGTCGTGTTTGTTTGGTTACGCTGTTCGGCCGTTGAATCACCAGGAATCATCGTTTCGATCTCTGTCAACGCATCTGTTGCCTCATCGACTAATGACTCCGAGCGTTTAGGTCCGTACACGGTGGCACGGAAGGCGTTTGTGAGTCGTAACACTGGCTTGCGAGGGAATCCCTTCTCAATGGCTTTATGTGCAATCTCACCTGGTGTATTGGTCGGCGCGATACGCCGGACAGTAAGACGAACAAACGTCGACCAAATTTGTCGTACAGAGGTACTCGTCGTCTCATCTCGCGTGCTAGTCTCGGAACGTGGAGTCGGGTCGGACTCAGCTGAATCTACAGGAGTAGAACCACCAACGCTTCGAACCACCAGCAACAATGACAGATAGAGTTGCTTTCCAAGTGCCAATATAGCCCCTACAATTGAGTCCGGACGTCGAGCCCATAGTCGACGGGGGACTGTGAACGGGAATCGAACAACAGCCACCACAGTCGACCACACTCCACGCTTGCCTTCACGTTCGAACTCCATCGCGGCTGGTAGCCTTTCGAGCCACATGATCGCAGTCATGACCGCAGCGGCGAGACGCTCACTGAAATTCGAGGCGCGGCCACGAGTGGTTTCGATAACTGCGTACTTCCGTTTAACAACGAATCCAATACCGCTCACGAGTCCAATACTGCCGACTCCGACAAGGAGTATCGACAGCAATTGGTTTTCGATCTGTGTCGAAGCCTGCTGTCCGACGTAGGTCGACTCGATAGTGGTTTGTGATGCCGCAGACAGCACTACGCTTGCGGTTCCATTCTCATCGGTTGGCCCAACAACAGAGCCATCATGGATAATCTCAACACCTTCGATCGGAACAGAACCGACAGTCGCAATCACCGTTGCCTCCTGTCCAGGGAGTGCAAGCACGCGTTGTGGATCAGCTGTCAACCGGAACTGCCCTACAGAGACACGCTGTTGTTTTTCAATATCCCCGCGTCGGACCGTAATCGGCACCTCACCCTCAGCAAACTCATCGGGAACCACGAACTCAATAGTTCCATTGTCAGTAGTCGTCCCTATGTTTTCGGCACCAATACTGACAGTGGCATTTGACATGGGCTCGCCATCGAGTACTGCCTTTATTGATGCCTCCCCACCGATAACCAACGGCTCTGGATCGGAGACAATGGTTACATTTGGACCTGTCTCTGATACTGAGTCATTCTCAGAATCAGTGCCACCATTTTCGTCAGAAGGCGTTCCATTGCTCGACTCATCGCCAGTATCTCCAGATGACTGTTCATCAGAGTCATCAGGCAGTTCATCAAGGTCGACCGAACAACCAGCAGGCATCGGCACCTGGGTCATATCACCGTTTCCAGCTGCAGTATTCTCAATGGCAAGCCGGTCTGTGGATGACGTCGGATCGAACGGAATCCAGCCGTGTCCTGTCACATATACTTCCGTCCACGCGTGAGCATTTACCGCGCGGACCGCATACGTATCATTCGTGGTTTCGAGTGCCTCACCAGGGGAGTAGCCAGTTACGTATCGTGCTGGAATATCCTGTGAACGCAACAATACCACCATACTGGATGCCGAATACTCTGCGTTGCCACCATCCATCTCGAACAAGAATTGGTCGACCGGATCGGCTCCGGATTGATGTGTCGTATCGTGGTCGTACTCAGTATTCGTTGTCATCCAGTCCTCGATCATACAGGCGGCCCCAACCGGTGTCTCCGCATCCGCAGTGATCTCGTCTCCCAGTGTGGTGACACGGTCGGGTACCGAATCCGGAAGCCCAGTATATCGTTGTGCTATCGACGAGGGGTAGTTTGCTCTCGCGCTGCGAAGTTGTCTGAGGTCCGGCTCGTACTGATAACTACTAATTGAATAATCACTGCTGGGTTGAACTGGAGTAAAAGCGTGTAAGCCAGTTTCGGGACTCACAGCGAAGGCGGAATCGCCACTGGTCGTAATACTCGCTGGTTGCCACGGAGCCGGTAGAGTTGTGGCATCCCGTTGGAGAGTGATTTGATGAGTAACTTCTTCGGTGACAGAACCTTCAGGAGGTAGCTGCCCCCGGTAGTCTTCGTATTCACCCGTCCGAACCCATGTCCCATTCGTGTATTCGTCATATGCGTCGACCCGCCAGTAGTTAGGATGATCTGTTTCGACGAAAAACTGGAGGTCGCCAGACCGAGTTTGGAATGGGTTCGTCTCGTTGTCGACAGCGATTCCAACTGGATTCCGATCAGCACCACCGAGACTACCACCACCGATGAGTCCTGGCCGATCAATCCGATCAGTATTGTCGACTGATTGCGATACTCCGTCACCAGGGGCTGCACTAGTGAGTGTTCCGCCACCGCCAGCAAGTGCTACCGCAAGGAGCCCCAACGCCACCAGACATGTAACTGCAAGAAAAAAATCACCAAACTGCCGATCTCCGCTACTGCCACTGGGTCTGTTCATCCAACAGTGGCGATATGTACGTCTTTGTGTAATAAAGTCTCCGAGTGGACGGCTCTTGGCGTCCCAGAGATACTGGTGGCTTTTAGTTAGGGCATCATATTAGTATGTATGATGACCAGTTCGAAATGGTCTACAATCACCATCCAAATATTAACCATCAATAGACAATCTTCCAAAAGGCAATCAGTTGTCGACTGTTTCTGCACAATCGATCGGATGTGTTCAAATGACAAGTAAGAGACCATCGCAAGAAGATTATCTAAGTCTCCCATTAGTCCCGTTCTGGATTCGGATCTGCCTGGTAGTTACTGCGGTCGGTGGGCTTGTGTATTTCTCCGTAGTCCCTGCGCCAGGAACCGGCACTCTGTCTTATGGTCCATTTGGTGTGTTCCCGTACTCTGTGTGGTTACATTTGCTTGGCTACATGGGACTCTCAATTGCGCTCGCATACGCGAGTCATGACGTATATCGTCCAAGCCGGCAGGTCTTGGTCAGAGTGTTCATTCTGACTGTGGGCTGTGGCACAGCAGTCGAACTGATTCAGTTCACACTCCCAACGCGGACATTCAGTGTCTTCGATATTCTTGTTAATGCAGTTGGGGCAGGTCTTGGAGTGAGTCTCTGGTACGTCGTCGACCGACTCGTCGGATTTCAGTCACTCAATGAACTGGTATCCGACTGAGATCATACTCCGGATACCTCCTTGATTTTGGATAGAATCGATACGTATTACAAGACGACAACAAAACGACCTTCCAGTGAGTTCTGTGGAACTAGTCGTTGCAGTGCTAGCAGGAATTGTCCAAGGAGTCGTTGAATGGCTTCCAGTTTCCAGCCAAGGGAATCTTGCGCTGTTTTTAACTCTTGCCGGCGTCTCACCGGATGAGGCACTGCAACTCGCCCTGTTTTTGCAGATCGGAACGACCGTCTCGGCGGCCAGCTACTACCGCGAGGAGATCAGCAAAGCAACACGAGCAGTCCCAGCGTGGCGGCCACAGGCTGCTTTTCAGAGCCAGAATGCGCTCATATCATTCATCGTAATCGCCTGTCTCGCAACCGGACTGGTCGGGATTCCGCTGTATCTGTATGCTGTTGACTTTGCTGGCCAACTGACGGGTGGCATTTTCATCGCCCTAATTGGCGTCTTGCTCGTTCTAACCGGGGTTTTCCAACTTATTTCTGAGTCAGTAGGACAAGGCTATCGAGAACTCCCAACATTAGTCGACGCCTGTCTGGTCGGGGCTGCACAAGGAGTTGCCATTCTGCCCGGTATCTCTCGATCCGGTGTGACGACGAGTACGCTGTTATTCCGGAGCTATGATCCACCAGTGGCGTTCAGACTGTCGTTTCTGCTGTCGATCCCTGCGAGCCTTGGTGCCGCTGCCCTCACAGTTGCTGGTGCTGGTGGGCTTCCAGGAATCAGTCTGACCGCAGCCATCGCTGCAACCACCATGAGTGCGGTCGTTGGATACCTAACTATTGATGCGCTGATGCGCATTGTCGAGCGACTTCCGTTTTGGCTCATCTGCTTCGGTCTCGGAGGGCTCGCAATTATTGGCGGAGGCATTGTCTCGGTCGTCGTGTGACTACCACAACACTTGATTTGTACCATCACGTCGACACCACTAATGATTCAGATGCGGTCGACCAGACTCCTTTCCCTCCTCATTTTGATAGGCATTCTCTGTGGCCTGTTGGTCTGGGCTGGCACACTCGAATCGGATCCAGCACGCAACGAGTTCCCCGATGAGAACGACTTCGCTGTCGACTACGCCTCCTATGTCGGAGACCGAATCGAAGTCGGTGGGACTGTACTCGCGACTAATCCAGTCGTGATCGAAGTCTCACCTGACGGTCGCGACTCAATCGAACTCACACTAACCCCATTCACCCAACCTGACACCCTCAGCGTCGGCGATGATATTGTCGTCTATGGAACCTTGGAAGTCGACAACACAATCGCAGCCATCAACACGACAGCCCGCCAGCCGTGGGAATCCCAGTATATGTATCTCGTCTCCTTCCTTGCAGGGCTCTGGACACTCGGCCGATTCATCCGCCACTGGAGACTCAATACAGAGTCCCTGTCATTCACGCCGCGGGAGGTCGACTAAATGCCGGATCTCCTCACCCATGCCATAGTTGGCTACATCATTGGGACAACACTCGCGTTCAAATACGAGTGGATCACCCCGCCGTGGGTCACCATTGCCATGATGGGGACGTTCATCCCCGATCTTACCAAGATCAAGCTCGTTGTCGAAAGCTATCAGATCGAACAGCTCCTGGGTATTCCGTTCGACTGGTTTGGACTCCATACAGTCGGCGGCTCGATCATCTCAGTCCTGATCGGGACGGTGCTTGTTCCAAGCGAGTACCGTAAACGTGTCTTCGCGCTCCTCGTGGTTGGAGCGAGTTCGCATCTACTCTTGGATTCGTTGCTTATCACAACATCTGGGTATATGTCACCTATGCTGTGGCCCATCACAGACTACGGGTTTGGGATGCCTGGGTTCTATCTGTCTAGTGATCGCTGGCCAGCAGTCGTTGCCGGATCGATTGCTGCACTCCTCTGGTGGGTCAAATACAAACAGAGACCGACAATGTTCGACTGAGGATATACAAACAAGTTACGTCGACGAGCTAATTAATTACATTCCTAGTGGACTGAAAGGGCGAGACGCTCTCGTCGAACCCCGGTGACGTAAGCACCGCAGCGAAGCGAGGAGCACAGCGAGCCGCGGGAGTCGAGAGCGTCGAGGGCTTTCCGAGTCTACGCAGTATCTAATTCGTTTCGTGGATCGTCGACCAACTCAAACAGGAACCATACTATAACAAAGAGTCGACTTACTCCTCTTCGAGGAGTGACTGTCCTTTCTCAGTAATTTCGTACAATCCTCGTGTGATCTGCTGTACGTATCCAGCCCTCCCGAGTCGAACAAGAACTGTATTTACCTCACCTTTGTCCAGATCCGTCTCTTCACGAATAAGATATGGATTCGCCCGACCCGAGGCCATCACCCTGAGCACTGTATAATCGCGCTCATCCAGATCAACCATACCAACCGTTCGATGTGCCATCCGTATCAACATATTCGTTGACCGACTCTAAGAGAATTCCCACTCACTTACTAAGTAAATATTAAGTAATCAGATTCGCATCTCTAGGTAGAAGCACGACCTCAATCAAGTACAAAATCTTGGTCAGCGGCGCACCACCGCCGCCAACCGTGCTTCTGACTCCCAGAAGCAATGATATCTACGCAAACTATCCACGAAACTGTTGCGGTACTTGCATCAGTCAGTCACCAACTCACGTCGACCCCAACTGGAGACTCAACCAATGTGTGAGACGCACGACCCACTGCTCGACGAACTCAAAGCCCTCACACAGGAAACCCAGGTCCTCCGCGAGCACGTCACCGATCTCGAAGCCCGCGTCGACACACTCGAAAGCAAAAACAAGACCCTCGAAACCCAGAATACAGAACTCAAAACCCAACTCAAAGCCCACCAACAAACTCTCACAGCAACCCAAGCCAAGACCGACGCCCTCAGCAAACGAACCCAAACCAACAAAACCCGGATCGAGGAACTCCAGGCCAGAGAACTCGGAAAGGGAGCCCACCTCTCTGTCGACACAGTCGACACAACAACAATCGAACTCACCGACAACCGACTCGAACGGATTACCAAAGACGACCAGGCCCAGTACTATCGCCTCCCCGAACACGACGACCCACTCGATGCCTCCCAAAACGTTGCACTCGCCCATGGTGATCTCCTCCCAATTCAACAACTCGCCAAACTCGACAACGATATGCTGCGGTCGACGACCTCCACACTGCCCAGTCGACTGGCTGCCAAACTCTGGAAAGCCAGAACTGACGAGACAGTCGGCGACAACCCCTGGAATCCCGGTGGCAACACAATCCGGGAGTATCTCAAAGCAAGCGAACTGAAACACTGGATTCGTAGACAGGACCCTGGCGTGAGCGACTCCTACGCCAAAAAACTCGTCTCACGAACGATCGACGCCTTACTCGACCTCACAAAAAACCGGGTCGCAATCCGAAAGAAAACCGAACGCAAAAACGGCCTTTCGTACACAGAACGCCGAATCATCCTCCCAGTCGACGCCGAGATTCCAGGTGAGACACCCCACAGAAAGTCGACACCGGAGACAGCTGGCGTCCACGGGTAGGACTGTCCACCCGTTCAGCAACCACCACAATAGACCCCACGCGGGAGTATACGCGAACCAGACCACCACCAATCCACGCCGTCCCGGAGTCGACGCAGTATCGCTACCGATAGGGCCGTCGCTCGAACGGTCGTCGACGGTCAGCCACCGGCCCCACCCACACACAAGCGACAGTGGACACCAGCTGTCCACGGTTTCACACCACTTCTCAAGAGTACAGAAATAATTCAGTAGGCCACAGTTATATATCGGCACACACCGTCGACAGTAGTACGGAGGCCCTCACAGATGGATCTCACAGACATTCCAGACGACGCATATGGTAACGAAGACTCGCCACCTGATTTCGACGAGTTGGAATCACCCGCCTCACTGCTCAAAGGCGGGACGATCAGAGAGCGACTCCTCGATGTTGTAGTCGGGCTTCGCGAGCCGACAAAGGTTTCGACAGTCGCCGAGCGAGCCAGTTGCGACACCGAAACGGCTCGGGAGTATCTACAGTGGTTCGAAGAGATGGGGATGGTCACCCAACAGAGCGGTCGACCAGTTAGATATGCGCGCAACAACGGGTATTTTCAGTGGCGACGTGTCGACCGAATCCGCCGAGACCATTCCGAACAAGAGATTGTCAGTGCACTGGCGGACGTACTCGAACAGATCGAAGCCTACCGAACACAGTTCGATGCAGCACATCCCGACGATGTCTCACTCATCGACGCAACGCGAGACCAGACACTGACCACAGAAGCAGCTTGGGAAGCACTCTCCGAGTGGGAAACCCTCAAACGACACGCGGCCGTGCTTGATGCAGCACGACAGGAGTATCCGCTCTCTGGAAGCAACCCAGATCCCGCCGATGCCTAACAACGGAACAGAGTCACCTCGTCGCGGCCCAATCGATACAGCAATACTTGATCGAATCGCCGCTCATCTCGCACGGAGCGACCGTTTCGAAACCATCGAAACACGGCCAACGTACGCACCGAATGCTGTCGTCGCTGACTACGATTTAGGGTACTTCCCCAGTGGAATTCGGCGTGCGTATCTTCGGATCCGCTGGTTCGAGACTGATGATTTCAGTATCCACTACTCCGAGCAGTACCAAAGCGAAGATTCGTGGGAATGCCGATGGGATCGCCACCCAAACGATCACAATACACGCGAACACGTCCACCAACCACCAGATGCGTCGACACCTGGAATAGACTACGAGTATCCCGACGACTGGCAGAACGTACTCACAACCGTTCTTAGCCGCCTTGATGACCGAATCAAAGCATTCTGGGAACGATAGTAGACCGTTGGCAACAGTACTGCCGGGCAGTGCTATCTCTTCGGCGGGCGAACTAGCAGTAGATACAGACGCGATTGTCTCTATACTTGCCGAGAAACCAGTTTCAGAGCGTGATCTGACACCTAGCACTCATCTCACCGAGGTGTCTCTTCTGTAAGAGAGTACGGTTCATGTATTTTGGACCGTCCGACAGACACCCCACTCTTGCAAGTGAATGTCGACACCTAGCGGTGTGGTCGACTAGCTATAGGATCACTCGCAGGGTCCAGTAGCAGTCGACGGCTCGTCTCACTAACCGACTTTGAAATATAAGTCGAATAATTCTTTCAATGGTAGTTAGTGAGTCGAATCACACACCTGTTTTTACGGGCTGTCGACGACCAGTTCACACCCCATGTTCAAAGTGTAAATATGCAGTTTCCAGCCGCCTAAGAACTATTTGAGGCCATACACACCCCACTTTTGCAAGTGGATCAGAACAGGACAACAACCGAGACAGTCACACTATGTTGTTCAGTTCAGCAATGTCTCGAATCGCCTCTATTTCAGATACTAGTGTCGACACGTCGTCCATTGCATCGATCGCACTCGAAAACGGAACGTCCAGCCCATAGCTGTAGTAGTTGCCGTATCGCTACCGACAGGGCTGTCGCTCAAACAGTCGTCGACGGTCAGCCACCAGCCCCACCCAACTCAGTACACAGTAGACACCAACTGTCCATGGGACTGATCACTGGCTCACCCATGAGTGAGGATTAAGTTGTGTACCATCACATAGCGAACTAGTATGAAAGATGTCTCTGCGGCGGGCGAGCTAGCAGTAGATACAGACACAATTGTCTCCATACTCGCCGATGCGCCAGTTTCTGTGGCCGTTTTGTATGGGTCACAGGCCAGAAGAGGCAACCGAACACAGTGACATCGACCTTGCAGTGGTGTTTGATGAGGCACTCTCATCAGTCGAACAGACACGAGCCCGACTGAGTCTCATCAAACAACTTAGTGTGAGCCTTGGAACCGACGCTGTCGACGTAACGCCACTGTTACGGACATCACACACACTTCGACGTGAGATCTATCGAGATGGGATCGTGGTCTGTAGATCTGAAAAATCGTTCCCTGCAGTAGACGACCATACTCAAGATCAGCCAACACACGCGGATCGAATGGCCCGGTTTGATGAATTGCTCACAGATACCGAGCGTGTCGTGTAAAATAGAGTCTCACATCGAAGTGAGATACAGACGCCTCCAAAATAATAGCAATAAGATTGTTACTGACGGTTCTTTTAAACAGTCGTCGACAATTAGATACCACCACCTACACCAACACAGTGAACAAGCAGCCATAGACCAACAACAGAGCCGAAGCCACTACAGTAGCCAACCGCACAAAGGAGTAAATACGATGCCTACTAATAGCGGACATAATGAGTCGACCAACTGCTGACAAACCACCTGAGGTGAGCCCAGGCGAGATCGTGCCAGTTGTCGACCGACCAGAAGTAACACTCGCAGTGCTGTTTGGATCACATGCGCGGGGAACCGCGACACATGGGAGTGATGTTGATGTTGCTGTTGCATTCGGAAAGCAACTCTCTGCCCAAGATCGACTCGAACTCCGGATCGAACTCACAGTCGATCTGATCGAAGCACTGCAGACCGATCATGTCGACGTCAGTGATCTCGATGCAGTCCGTCCCGAGGTTGGAGCCACTGCGCTACAGACTGGACAAATTTTGATTGGAGATGAGTCCATAGTTGAACAGTACAAAACACAGTTCAGACGCGCTTGTGAGCAAACTGGGACTGAGACACACGTAGACCGTCTTCGTCAGTTTGACTCAATTCTCGATCGACTGGAGAACAAGGTGTGAGGCTGTCTGCAGAGGAAGAAAATAGGATTCTCGAAAAAGCAGAATATATCGAAGAAGCAGTAACAGTCCTCGCTCGCAAACAATCTCTCGATGAGCAATTGTATGCCAGCGATCGAGAACAGCGTGCGATTGTCGAACGTGAGTTCCAGACGGCAATCGAAGCCTGTATTGATATTGCAGGAATCATACTCAAAGCGAGTGACGTAGAGATGCCAGCGACAAATGCAAGACGGTTCAAAGAACTCAATTCAAAAGCGATACTAACAGACGAGACGGCACAACGAATGCAGAATGCTGCAGGATTCCGAAATATCTTAACTCACAACTACGGCAACGATATTAATAATGAGGCAGTATACAAGCATCTCCAAAATGAGTTGGAGTGGTTTGTACTATTTCTTAGAGAAATCCGAAGCTTCGTTGCCAACAGCGTAGATGAGTGAGTATTGATATCCACAGGACCGTACACCTACACATAACAATCTACACTGACGCAGTATCGCTACCGACAGGGTTGTCGCTCGATCGGTCGTCGACGGTTAGCCACCGGCCCACCCATACCCAATACACGGTGGACACAAGCGATCTACAGCGAGATCCAGTAGCTTGGAAACGTGCGCGGGGTGCGATGATACAACGGCCACAATTACAGAGAAAATACTCGGGAATATCAAGAGAATCCAAGCCATCTGTCCCTCACAGCCCACGATTCAACAACAAAACAGACAGTCGACAGTGCTATACTGGCACTACTCTCGGCGGCCAAGCAAGACGCCCAGCCCAAGCACGGCAACGATGGCTCCAACCAGTCCAAACCCTGGTGTTTCATTCACAGTCGACTCGTCGCCGGTCTGTTCGGAGTCATCCTCGCTGTCGGCAATCGGATCACCAGTGACAGTAACGGTGCCAGCCGACAGACTCCCAAGCGACGGAGAGTCGACAGTGAGATCGTACTCACCGGGTGCAGCAAAGCGGTGAGTCAGACGGGCCTCGTGTGTTGCGCCCGATGACAGTCGGACATCCTCCGAGACGACGGTTTGACCATCGGCCTGTAGCGAAATTGTCTCATGGGCGATCTTGTCACCAGTGTTTTCGAGTTCGATCGAGACTGTGACAGCTTGGCCTGTCTCCGGACGTGACGGCGAGACCGAAAGCGACGAACTGTGTAGCTCAGTGGTAGCTGGTGTAGGACCACCACCCATACCACCGCCCCCACCCACAACCGACTCTGGTTCGTCGTCGGACTCGTTTGTCTCACTGTCGACAGAAACAATCTGCTCGTAGCGCTCGGTGTTGCCGGCTTCGTCTTCGAGGCTGACGGTCACTCGATAGGTTCCGTTCCCGATGGGATACCCCTCGCGTGTGGCCGACGTCGACGTGATCGATGTCGACTCGTGGGCCGTCTGATCGGTGCCATTGATTGACAACTCGACTGCCGACGCGTTGACAGCCGAGAGTTCATCCTCGTAGGTGGCTGTGATCGTGACCGACTCGGAATCCCCACTGGGAGTTGCAGTGACGTTTAGCAGCGCTGGCGGCTCCGAATCGGTGACTGTCACCCCGTAGGTCGAAAACGAGTCGACGGTTGTCGTCCAGTACGTTCCGTCGATCCCCTCGCTTTGATCCTCGATTGTTCGGACCTCGGTCGGTTGGGACTCCCAGCCGTCGTTGTAGTAGCTGATTTCGACCTGCGGATCGTCAATCCCGACACCGTCGGGAAGCGCCTCGGCGTCGGCTGGGATGCCAATGGTTGCGTTTTCGAGACGCGCATTGAGTACGTCATCGAGTTCTCCTTCGAGGAACTGGACACCGAACTGCTCGCGGTCGAGTGCCTCCGGCGAGATCGTCGTTTCGGTCATCGAAACCGTCCGATTGGTTACCTCCTCGGTCGTGTTGAACCGAATGAACAGCCCAGAGTCGCTGTAGACGGTTGTTGTCCGATCCTCAGTCGACACACTGCTGTCGACTGTCGTGGTCGCGTTGTCGACTCCCTGATTCCCGGCAGGGTCGACACCACGTGCGGTGAGTGTGTACTGGCCACTCGTATTGACCTCGAAGCTTCCGGTCCACCGACCGGCTGATTCGGTGAGCGCCACCGACTGCGTACGTCCATCAGGGTCGGTTGCGGTCACCGATGGGCTCTCGGCCAGCGGCTCGGTCGACCGGGCTCGAATCTCGGCCTGTTCGGTCTCGGTGTCGACGTCGGTTATCACCGCACTCAGCTGTGGGGCCGTCGAATCATACTCGATGGTGGTGCTGTCAAAACCGGTGTTGTTGGCGGCGTCGACCCCACTCGCAGTGAACTGATACGGTCCTGGCGCTGGGAAATCCGTGGCCTGAATGGTCGCCGTCCATCGCGTTTCGGCGTCGGCATCCTGCTGGATGGTCGGTGTGAATCGGTCGTTCGTGTCAGTCGACTCGGCCTGCAGTATGAGGTCATCGAGTGGCCCTGGCGTCGTCCGGCCGTCATCCGCAGCGACCCGAATTGTCACTGTCGACGAGTCGTTGACAAACAGGAGTCCGTTATGCTGGGTGGCTCCGTCGACTGACTGTATTTCGACCGATGGCGTGTCAGTGTCAACAGTAACGGTGTCGGTCGTCTCGTTCGTCGTGTTCGTGTTTCCGAGCCTATCGGTGGCAGTCACACCAACCTCGTAGGAACCACTATCGAGGGGAGTTCCACTCCCGTCGGTCCCGTTCCAGTCGACTGTTGTCAGTTCACTACTGCCAGTCTCGGTGGTGAGATTCCACTCAGCGATGGATTGGCCCTCGGAATCAGTAATCCACAGCTGCGTCTCAGTGTCAAGAGGGTCCCCGACAGTCACGTTCAGCACTGCTGGATTGTTCGGACCGATGTGATCGAACGCGGCCGTCTCGGAACGCACATCGAGGTCGACACTGGGTGGTGTCGATTTGACTGCAAACGAGACACTGTCAGTTGACGCCGCATAGCTCAGTGGCGTCCCATCCTGATCGACCAGCCGGAGGTCGACACTGTAGTTTCCATCAGCCACAGGTCCCACAGTCGTCGACTGGCCGGCTGTCTCGTCGGTCTTCTCGTAAGTTCCCTGTGTCCAGTCGATGACTGTTTGGCCGGTTGTTGCATTGCTGAGTCGGTATTCGAGAGCCGACGTCTCGCTGTTGGTGTGCAAAAGGTCGTACTCGATCGGGACCATTTCGGATGTTACATAGCTCCCGTTTTCGGGAGCCGTTACCGTAACCGATGGAGCAGGCTGAACATCGAGATCGGTCGAGGTTGTGTTGGTGTTTCCACCCCGATCAGTGGTCGTTAGTGTGACCCTCTCGCTGCCCTCTGTGGAAAACGTGTGGGTGACCGATTTCTCAGTCGCGATTGTGCCATCCGAAAACGTCCATTCGAACTGTTCGATCCCGCTGTTATCGGTCGACCTGTCCGCATCGAGTGTGACCGCCGAACCCATGACGACGGTGTCGGGAACGGTAATTTTCGGAACTGGTGGCGTTGTGTCGAGCGAAAGGGATTCTGTTTCCTCGGCAGTGAGTCCGTTGCTGTCGATGGCTGTCACCCGAGCCTCGTAGCTCCCACTGTCGAGCGGAGTTCCGGTGGAATTGGTTCCGTCCCAGCTGACAGTCGCCAGTTCACCACTCCCAGTGTCTGTACTGAGATTCCACTCTGCTACCGCTGTCTCATCAGCATCGATGATCGCTAGCTGGGTATCACCGCCAAACCGGCTGTCGACAGTCACGTTCAGTACTGCAGGATTGTTCGGCCCGAACTGATCGAAGCCAGTCGTCTGTGGACTCACATCGAGCCCAACTGTCGGTGGGCCGGTGTCGATCGTAAACAAGACACTGTCGGTCGTACTCTCGTAGGCCAGTGGGCCACCGTTCTGATCGACCAGCCGAAGGTCGAGGCTGTACTCGCCGTCGGCCAATGGCCCAACAGAAAGAGATCGAGAGACGGACCCACTGGTCTCGGTATACTCGCTTTCGGTCCAATCGGTGATTGGGACACCGGTCGACTCACTGACAAGGCGGTATTCGAGCCCTGCTGTGTCTTCGCTGTCGGTATGCGAGAGTGTATATTCGACCGGAACGGTGTGGTTCGCGACGTAACTCTCGTTTCCGGGGGTCCTCACAGACACCGCTGGGATCTCTTCGACAGCAATCTCAGTCGACGTCGAGTTAGTGTTTCCGGCCCGATCAGTCGCAGTCAACGTGACCGTTTTTGTCCCTCCATCAGAGAACTCGTGGCTGACCGACTGGCCAGTTTCGGTCGAGCCATCTGGGAACGTCCACTCGAAGCGCGCGATCTCGTTGTTGTCGGTCGACCCACTTGCATTGAGTGTCAGTGGCGTGTTGGTAAAGACCGTTTCAGGAGCCGTCAGCGTCGGTACTGGCGGTTTCGTGTCGACCGAGATTATCCTAGAAGTCTCATTCCTGTTTCCAATGTCATCTGTGGCTGTCACACCGACCTCGTAGGAGCCACTGTCGACCGGGGTGCCAGTTGCATCGGTCCCATCCCAACTAACTGTCGTCAGTTCACCGCTGCCGGTCTCTGTGGTAAGATTCCACTCGACGACCGATCTCCCTTCTGTGTCGGTAATCCACAGTTGGGTGTCCGTACTGAGATAATCCTCGACAGAGATGTTCAGCGTTGCGGGATTGTTCGGACCGAACAGGTCCGAGCCCCTCGTCTCGGGACTCACAGTCAGCCCAACGGTGGGAGAGGTGGTTTTGACTGCGAACGAGACGTTGTCGGTCGCACTCTCGTAAGCCAGTGGCGTCCCCTCGTGATCGACGATCCGAAAGTCGACGCTGTAGTTGCCATCAGCCAGCGACTCCGTTGAGATCGAACGCGAAACGGTCTCGTTTGTCGCTTCGAAATCACCCACAGTCCACTCTGTGACGCGTGTTCCAGTCGACTCGTTTGTCACCTGGTATTCGAGATTGGCCGCTGCGTCGAGACTCGTATTCGAAAGGGTGTAGTCGACTCGAACCGAGTCGTTGGCAACGTAACTCTCGTATTCAGGGCCAACCACTGTCACTGATGGTGGTTCTTGAACTTCGATTGCTGTCGACGTCGAGTTGGTGTTTCCAGCTCGATCGGTTGTCTTGAGCCTGATCGTCTCTGTGCCTGTGTTCGCAAATGCGTGATTGACTACTGGATCGGACGTGTTCTCGGTCGAGCCATCCGAGAACGTCCATTCGAACTGTTCGATCTCACGGTTGTCAGTCGACCCACTTGCATTGAGGCTGACAGGTGAATTCACGACAACACGGCCTGGTGCCGCAATCGCAGATTCCGGTGGTGTCGTATCGACCGAAACTGTCTCGATGGTCTCGTTGGAGTTCCCAAGCCCATCGCCAGCCGTGAGTCTAACTTCATACGAGTCACTGTCGACTGGTGTCCCAGTCCTGTTGGTTCCGTTCCAACGAACAGTTGCCACTTCACCGCTGCCGGTCTCTGTGGTGAGATTCCAACTGTCGACCGAGGTCCCATCTGTATCAGTGACCGCCAGTTGGATCTCTCCATCGAGCGCCTCTGTAACCGTTACATTCAGCACTGCGGGGTTGTTCGGTCCGAACTGATCGAAGCCGGTCGTCTCAGAACTCACATCCAGTCCAACTGTCGGTGGACTGGTTTTGACTGCAAACGAAACACTGTCGGTACTTCCCAAGCAGCGTAATCAGCTGAATTGAATCGCTAAATTAACCACAAGAAAGTGTCTGGATCTGGATGTGTTCACCATACCTGATCCAGACGAGTACCTTTCGGCGTCGGATGTCAAAG